>ERZ1034984.3459-NODE-3459-length-11388-cov-5.910527_pt1 | contig 11388 bp, 15 predicted proteins | sample MGYA00520589_ERZ1034984 | MGnify/ENA primary metagenome ERZ1034984 (study PRJEB33766, sample SAMN09781790) | gut metagenome | biome: gut microbiome | host: Homo sapiens | place: Madagascar | study: EMG produced TPA metagenomics assembly of the PRJNA485056 data... | reverse complement strand
GAATTTTTTACAGACCGGCGTTCCCTCTCACACACAAAAACCAAGGTTCAAACGCCCTATTAACCCCTTGAATACTATTACAAGCCGAAACTGCCGAAGTTTCGGCTATTTTTACACCCAAAGGCAGGTGAAACAACATGGCGAAAGACGGTACAAACCGTGGCGGCAGACGTATCCGTGCAGGAGATAAGCCAAAGGCACTCGCTGATAAAATTGCTGACGGTAAGGATGCCGATATTATTGAGTTTCACGCTCCCGAACTGGAGGCAATGGATTTGGACGATGCTGCCGATCTGGTTGGAGCAGATATGCCCTCGCCAAGTGAATATCTGTCGGCACATCAGAAGAACGGCAAACCGCTCGGTGCAGATGAAATTTACAAAGAAACATGGCTCTGGTTGAAAAATCGCGGTTGCGAAAAGTTGGTCAATAAGCGCCTGTTGGAAAGTTATTCTCAGGCATTTGCTCGTTTCATTCAGTGCGAAGAAGCACTCAGTTCCTATGGACTGCTGGGAAAGCATCCGACCACTGGCGGAGTGATTGCTTCGCCATTCGTGCAGATGAGTCAGACGTTTCAGAAACAGGCAAATCTGCTCTGGTATGAGATTTTTGACATTGTGAAACAAAACTGTACCACCAAATTTGACGGCTCTCCGCAGGACGATTTAATGGAGCAGCTATTAAGCAGCAGGAAGTGAGGAAATTTATGAAATCAAACACCGATGCACAATTCTGGCGAGAGCTGAAACATAATCGTCAGCATCTCACCAAACAGCAGTACCGCTCACTCAAAGGTCAGGCTGCCAAAGGTCATGCTATGGACGCCCGAAAAGGACTTCAGAAGATTCTACATAGGAGGGCCGGCTGATGAAAACGACTACGGAATTTCAGCTTGTGGATATTGACAAGTTAGTACCCTATGCAAATAACGCCCGTACTCACAGCAAGGAACAGATTCTGAAATTACGCTCTTCCCTGCGTGAGTTTGGATTTGTAAATCCTATTATTATCGACAAGGAGTATAACGTAATTGCCGGACACGGACGCATTATGGCGGCAAAGGAAGAGGGCATTTCAGAAATTCCCTGCGTGTATGCCGACCACCTGACAGATGCTCAGAAGAAAGCGTACATCCTTGCCGATAATAGAATGGCATTGGATGCGGGTTGGGACGAAGAATTGCTTGCCGTTGAAATGGAGGAACTCCAGAATCTCGGCTTTGACCTTGGTCTGACTGGTTTTGACGAAAAGGAACTTGCGGATTTATTTGCTTCTGATGAAGATGCAAAACAGGACGATTTTGATGTTGATGCAGAACTGGAAAAGCCTTGTTTTTCTAAACTCGGCGATGTATGGCATCTCGGCAGGCATACCGTTATCTGCGGTGACTCTACATTGCCGGAAACTTACACTGCTCTGCTCGGCGATACCAAAGTCAACCTTGTCTGCACGGATCCGCCGTACCTCGTCAATCTCAATAGTACATCTGGAAAAATCAAGAATGATGATTTGAATGATGAAAAAGGCTATGAATTTCTGAAATCTGCATTTGAGAGATTTCATGAGAATATGGCAAAAGATGCAAGCATTTATGTTTTCTATGCCACTTCCAAGGCTCGTGTATTTCATGATGCTTACGAAGATGCAGGATTTAAGGTTGGTGCAGGACTGGTATGGAAAAAAGACAGGCTTGTACTTACTCGCACTGACTGGAAATACATTCATGAGCCGATTATCTGGGGTTGGCGTAAGGACGGAAAGCATATCTGGTACGGTGACCAGAAGCAGAAAACGGTCTTTGAATTTGACAGAATCAAGAACAGTAAGGAAGATGGCTGTGGACATCCATCAAGCAAGCCTGTTCCGCTGATTGCATATCTGATTCAGCAGTGTACGCAAAGCAACGGACTTGTTCTTGACGGATTTCTCGGCAGTGCATCAACATTGATTGCCTGTGAGCAGCTTAACCGTATCTGTTACGGCGTTGAGCTTGAACCGAAATTTGTAGATGTTGCAGTCAAAAGATACATTCAGCTTCATGAAGGCAATTTCGATGATGTGTATTTGGTTCGTGACAGACAGTGTATTGAATATGCAGATGTTCCGAAGGAGAAGCAGAATGAAGAATAAACCGCTATTTTTCGTCTGCTCGCTATCCGGCGGCAAGGATTCCACAGCAATGCTTCTGCGCTTGCTGGAAGAGAAACGTCCGGTTGACATGATACTCTTCTGCGATACAGGTCTTGAATTCCCCGATATGTACACACATATAGACAAACTGGAAAAGTACATCGGCAGACCAATCACAAGAATCAAAGCAGAACACAGCTTCGATTATTATTTTTCCGAAGCACCGATAAAGCGTGGAAATCCTGAAAAGTTCAGTGCCTTATTTGGTCAGGATTACAACGGCTACGGCTGGATGGGGCCGAAAATGCGGTGGTGTACAAATCGTCTGAAAGACCAGCCGAGAGAGCAGTTTCTCCGCAATCTGCGAGAAAAATACGATATTCGCCAGTATGTCGGCATTGCGGCTGATGAACAGTATCGCTTGGAACGGAAAAATAATCAGCGTTCCCAATGTATTCATCCGCTTGTGGAATGGAATATGACAGAAGCCGACTGCCTGCAATACTGCAAGGAGTGTGGTTTTGACTGGAACGGCTTGTACGACAGATTCAATCGTGTATCCTGTTGGCTCTGCCCTCTGCAATCATTATCGGAACTGCGGAAACTATGGGAGTTTTATCCTGATTTGTGGACAAAACTCCGTCATTATGATGAAATGACATGGCGAAAATACCGTGCGGATTACTCCGTAAAAGAACTCGAAATACGCTTTGCTTTTGAGAATGAATGCCTTGAAAAAGGTATTTCTATCAGAAACAAGGCGTTTTTTACTGCACTGAAAGAGAGGTTGGAATCTGAAAATGAATAATAAACTCACTCTTGGCAGCCTGTTTTCAGGTTCAGGCTCATTTGAAACCGCCGCCTTGCTGTCGGGAATCACTCCTGTCTGGGCAAGCGAAATAGAACCTTTCTGTATCAGAGTAACAACAAAACGGTTGCCGTTTGTAATGCATTTAGGCGATATTTCGCAGATAAACGGTGCGAAAATAGAACCTGTTGACATCATCACATTCGGCAGTCCTTGCACTGATTTATCTATCGCCGGAAAAAGAGCCGGACTTAATGCAGAACGTTCGGGACTGTTCTTTCAGGCAATCAGAATCATCAAAGAAATGAGGTGTGCAACGAATGGAAAATATCCAAGATTCGCAGTGTGGGAGAATGTCGCAGGCGCTTTTTCCTCAAATGGCGGCGAAGATTTCAGAACCGTCCTTGAAGAATTCTGCAAAATCAAAGCCCCAGCAATATCTGTTCCTAAACCTGCAAAGTGGGCAAAGGCGGGAGAAATCATGGGAGATGATTTCTCTGTCGCCTACAGAACATTCGACGCTCAATACTGGGGAGTTCCCCAACGAAGAAAACGTATCTACCTTGTCGCAGATTTTGATGGCAGATGTGCATCCAAAATATTATTTGAGTCCGAGGGCGTGTCTGGGTATTCTGCGGAGAGCTTCCGAGCGTGGCAAGCAGCTTCCCGAAGTGCTGAAAATCGCTCTGGAACGGCAGGCACAAGTTTAGTATTCTCAAATCACGGACAGGATACACGTTTCAAAGGTCCTGTTGATGTTGCCGAAACAATCTCCGCATCATACGGAACAGGTGGCAACAACCAGCCATATGTGGTGGAATCCGCAGGATTCTGCACAGAGCATTCCTCCAAAGCTCGCGGCATTGGATATGAGGATGAAACCTCTCCGACGCTCCGTGCAGGTGTTGTTCCGGCAACCCTGAAAATTAGGTGTGGTCACGGAAACGGTGGTCGTGGGGCTTTGATACAAGAGGATAAATCCGCAACGCTGTCATGCAATAACGACCAGACACTTTTCGTTCCGAAAGCATACGGTGTATGTTCTAAGCACAGCAATTCCATGATGTCCGACAATCCCAACAGCGGATTTTATGAGGCTGAAACTTCCCGAACTATCGACACTTCCGGTACAAATCCATCGTCCAATCAGGGCGGCATGGTTGTAATTGAGGGTAACGGCTCACGCCCGTCGCATCACGGTGACGGCTACAAGGAATCCGATACCATGTACACCTTGAACTGCACGGAGAATCATGCCGTTTCCTACGGCATCGGCAGACCTGCGATGAATCAGTCGTTCAAAGCAAAATTCAGCTTTCAGATTGAGGAGGAGAAGTCGCCGACCATTGTTGCATCCGGTGCAGGCGGAGTTTCCCACCCGAAATATTCTACAAGCAAAAGCTCTCACCACACGATTGCCGAAAAGGAAAAAGCCGGAACGCTCGTTGCGTCCGACTACAAAGACCCGCCCACCGTCAGCGACAGCACCGGCGAAATTGAGTATATCGTTCGCCGTTTAACTCCGCAGGAATGTGCGTCGCTGCAAGGTATGCCGACTTGGTGGTGCGACGGTTTGGAAACGGAAAATCCCACCGAAGAAGAAATCGACTGGTGGCAGAAAGTTTTTGAAGATTACAACAAGGCAGTCGGCAAAAACTGTAAATCCGAAAGCCGTAAACAGGTGGAAAAACGGCTTAAAAATCCGTATTCCGATAGTGCCGCCTACAAGATGTGGGGCAATGGCATATTCGTTGGGAACGCATTCTTTGTGCTTGCCGGAATCGCCTATTTTGCGAACAATGAATCAAATTGTGAACAGAGTGGTACTAAGTCTGATGATTAGCCCCTGCGTGACGGCTTGACGTTTAAATCAGGGCTGATACTCCCCTCAATTTTGTCGTGTTCACGTTCAAAAGCAAGAATACGGTCACGGACAAGGCACAGCACCTCGCTGTTTACCGAACGACCCTCGTATTCTGCAATATAACTGATTTTCTTCAGCATTTCCTCTTCAAATCTGATAGATACACTTTTCGTAGCCATAAAACAATCTCCTTTTCTGAATATATTATATGTTTATTTTACAGCTATTCTGTGGTATAATGTCGTTTATAGATATACAGTATATCTATAAATTTCAGAAAGGGACGGATTGAACATGAAAGTTGCAATTATCGGATCAAGAAATCTGGGAGTTATCGGTCTGGAGAATTTCCTGCCGGAGAACGTGACGGAAATTGTAAGCGGCGGTGCAAAGGGTATCGACACCTGTGCAAGGGAGTACGCCAATGCAAACGGCATCAAGCTGACGGAGTTTCTGCCTAACTACAAACGCTATGGCAGGGGTGCTCCGATGAAACGGAATCTTGAAATTATCGCTTATGCAGATTTTGTGCTTGCTTTTTGGGACGGAAAATCACGCGGCACAAAGTATGTCATTGACAACTGCAAAAAGCAAGGCGTCCCGATTAAGGTGTATCTTTTCAAGCCTGAAAAATAAAAAGCCTGCCAAGTCCGGCAGACCATTGGAGCAAATTGTGAACGAACTGATACTATGTTATTTTCCGAATTCACATAAAGTTATCAGGTAGAATAATAACAGATTTTCGCCCGATATTTCGTCATATCTCACACTTGCTATCTGTGAAAAAGCGAGTTAATATGTGATTACGAAAACGCCGCAAGGACGGCGAAAAATGGAGGTAATCACATGAATATCGAATTCAATCTCACGGGCGAAGACCGCAAAAAACTGGTTAAGGCAATCAGTGCAATAACCGGAATTTCTGCCGAGTATCAGTATATGCCAACCTGTGCATACACCATCGGCGAGCATTACACCGTTACCAAAGACGGAACGCTTATCATCAACGATTATGTTGACGAAAAGGAAATTTGCGATCTGCTGTCAAAACTGGAGCAAATGGGCTATTCTGCGGCATCTGACAACGCAAAGCTTACCATTCAGATGCCGCGGGCTTCTCTTGACGAAAGAACGCTGAACAGAATCAGGCGGATTCTTGAAAACAAGGGTGAACTTTTTAAGGCGGCGTTCAAAACAGACAGCGTTGAATTTCAGGTAACGGAAAAGACCGTGGATTTTTCGTGGTTTACGGCCGAACAGGACGGCGATGCAGATGCTTACATCACCTTTATTTCGATGCTCTGCGAGTTTGCAAGAAATCTGAATCGCATCAATAACAAGCCCGACACCAGCGACAATCCAAAGTATGCATTCCGGTGTTTTTTGCTGCGGATGGGCATGATCGGAACAGAATTCAAGACGGCGAGGCGTGTTCTTCTTCGCAATCTTCCGGGCAGCTCGGCGTTCAGACATGGAGGTGCCAACAATGCGATTTCCGAATGAAAAAGAGCTTGCAATGCTCCGAGAAAAATATCCGGCTGGAACAATGGTGCGGCTTATTTCAATGAATGACGAGCAAGCACCGCCTGTCGGAACAATCGGCGAGGTTCGGTTTATCGACGATGCCGGCAGTGTTCACATTCACTGGCAGAACGGCAGCAGTCTTGCGGTGATTCCCGATGTTGATGTTGTGGAAATTCTGACCGACCTTGGGGCGAATTTTTAATAGAGAACGCTCCTCCACTTTACTACATTTTACCATAGAAATGCAAGTTTATCAAGTGTGTATTTACACCAGACTTTTGGCGAAATACAGCCGAAAAAATCGTGTAACTATGGTATTGCATTATCCTCCGTTATGCGGTAATATGTAACACAACGAAAGGGCAGAAAACACCGAAAATACGGAGGATAATACGATGAACGAAAAGACAAGAATCCAGATTGAGAACCTTAAAAATCAGACCATCGGAGTGGAGATTGAGATGAACCACATCACAAGAAAAAAGGCTGCACAGGTTGCCGCCGACTTCTTCGGAACAGGCAGATTTGAAGATACGGCAAGCAGAAACGGCTACTACACTTGGTCGGCTTGGGATTCACAGAACAGGGAGTGGAAATTTCAGCGAGACGTTTCCATTGCGGGCTCTGACAACGAAAAGTGCGAGATGGTGACACCGATTCTCAACTACAACGACATCGAAACCCTGCAGGAGCTTGTGAGAAAACTTCGCAAGGCTGGGGCAATCAGCCACGCAGGAGTTGGGGCTGGAGTTCACATTCACATCGGAGCAAAAGGTCACACACCGCAGAGCCTCAGAAACCTTGCAAACATCATGGCGAGCCACGAAAGGCTGATCGCCGACGCTTTGAAAATAGACCAAGGCAGAATCAACCGCTACTGCCGAACGGTAAACCCCACTTTCATAGAGCAGCTCAATAAGAAAAAGCCTTCCACAATGGCACAGCTTGCGGACGTCTGGTACAGAGCAAACAACGCAGATTACGGCAGAAATCAACACTACAACGACAGCAGATACCATATGACAAATTACCATGCAGTATTTACCAAGGGAACAATTGAATTCCGCTGCTTCAACTTTGACAAGCCTGCCGAAGGCAAGAAAAACGGACTTCACGCAGGACAGCTGAAAAGCTGGATTCAGCTATGCCTTGCCCTTTCCGAAATGGCAAAGGAGGTCAGAACGGCAAGCCCCAAGCCACAGCAGACGGAGAATCCGAAATTCGCAATGAGAACATGGCTGATTCGCTTGGGATTGGTTGGGGAAGAATTCTCGACAGCGAGGGATTTCCTCACAAGAAACCTTTCCGGCAATGCCGCATGGAGATTTGGCAACTAAGGAGATAGCCTCCTGCCACTCGCCGCCTTCGGGCGGCTCTGGGTGGTAGAAGGGTATTTCCTTCGGAAAGGAAGAAATTATCATGAAAAAATATTACCTTGCCTACGGCTCAAACCTCAATGTACAGCAGATGCGTTATCGCTGCCCCGACGCCACGATTTTCGGCACGGCTGAAATTCCCGACTACCAGCTGCTTTTCAAGGGGCAGCATGACGGGCTCCTACCTTACCATCGAAAAAAAGGAAGGCTCGACCGTTCCGGTTGCAGTCTGGGAAGTTTCGGAGTGTGATGAAAGAAACCTTGATGCCTACGAGGGCTGCCCGAACTTCTACTACAAAACGGAAATGGAACTGCCTGTGAAAATTCTGAAGAATGGCAAAACAAAAACCGTGAAAGCTTTTGTATACATCATGCACGAGGAACGCAAGCTCGGTATTCCCAGCAGAGCCTATTTGCAGACCTGCCTTGTGGGCTACCGTCACTTCGGTTTCAAGCCTGCACTTCTGATGAAGGCAATTGCGGTCAGCGAAGAAGGTACAAGATAATGAAAACGGATGAAAAGAGAACGGCGATTTGCCCCAAGTGCAGACAGGAATACACAGGTGCACCGGCACTTTCCCGATTCGATAATGAAACTTTCGTGTGTCCCGATTGTGGAACCAGAGAAGCGTTGGAATTTATCGGCATCGGCAAGGCTGAACAGGATGAAATCCTGAGAATTATTCATAAGCATTTTGGTGCAGAATAAGCCGTTGAAACGCTCCACGTTGCCTTTCTTGGGCGTTTCAAGCATCGCCGCAAAACAAAAACAAACCCCACACGAGCCCCACAAACGGCTCGTGTGCAAGGGCATATTGTACACAATACCGTGGCTGATTTCGCCGTTATGTTTGTCACATTTATTGTGCTGAATATCGTTGACTTACCCCTTGAAATGCGGTAATATACATACTACTGCAAGGCGGAAAATAACGAAAATTGGAGGAAAACACCATGAAGGAAATCAAGATTTTTGAACAGGCAATGCACGAGGATAACGAGTTCTTCAGAACCCACAAGCTAAACCTTACGCTTTTCACAGCCTACCGCCAACAGAAGCACACCGGCAACGAGCTGATCGACTTCTCCGAGGTAGTCTGGGAGGATGATATCGCGGCAATCAGTGAGTTCCTTAAGGCAGAGGGCATCACGGAATTTACCATTTCAAGCACCTTCAGCAGTCTGATTCAGACCCTTGCAGAATTTGAAAAGTACGGATTCTGCATGAACGGCTTGACCACGGTAAATGCCAACTACACCGACTTCACCACCGGAAAGCTGAAGGTTGTACCTGCCATCAGAATGAGCCTGAACTAAGCAACAGCGGCGCAGCCCTTCGGGGCTGCCTGCCACAATAATACCGAGGAGAACGAATATGAAAATTTTGATTGTTGAACCGGGCAAGCACCCCTACGAAGCCGAAATAGACAGCAGCCTTGAAAGCCTGCAGAAAACGGTGGGTGGCTATATCGAAGCCATTTATCCCTTCGAGGATATGATGGCTCTGATTTCTGATGAGGAGGCAAAATTGAAATCCGACACGCAGTGGAACAGAATTCTCAGCGAGGATATCATCAAGGGCACCTTCTTCCTTTGCGGCATTGAGGGCGAAAATTTCTGTGACCTTCCCGATGACCTCATGGAAAAATATAAAAAGTACTTCTGGGAGCCACAGTTTTTCATTCCCACGCCCAACGGTCTGCTGCCGATTATCCTCCGTGACGCTCCGTAAGCCTTGACGTTGCCCCACACGACGTTCTGTGGGGCACTCCGTAAACTTATCCCCCGCCATTGCAAGCCCCGACAAAGGGGCTTATGTCTGTCATAATCTACACAATACAGGGGCGATTTTCAAACTGTATATTCTGGCAGTTTAGCCGCTTGCAATTATACACACTATGCGGTAATATGTAATCACCGAAAGGGAAAACAACCAAAAAACCACGAAATACGGAGGAAAACACAATGGTATCATACGGAATCGCAAAGGCAAGAGCAATGGCAAACAGAACGGACTGGAACGAAAGAACCGAAATCACAAAGGCGGTCATCACCTGGTTCGATGCGGACTACGAATACGAACTGGAGATTGAAAACGAGGACAGGATGGACAACGAGGAGTTCACCGCATGGGTTGAGGAAAACGCAGAAGACCTTGCAAAGGCGGATGCTGAAGAAAATGAAACGATTTTTGAAGGCATTGACAGAATCGACTTCAAGGAAAACTACATCGATGACGATGCCCTTTTTGATGAGGAATACGAAAATGCCTGCGAATTTGAATGGGAGTGCATGACTGGAAGATAAACTTCTCTGCACTTTCCACACAGTCCCTAACCTAAGGGGCTGTGTGGCTCGTACCAAAGAAATATAGTACACAAAATCTGAGCCATATATTTGTGCAGTATATTTTTTCGTTATGACTTGCTATACTTGAAATTGTATGGTAACATGGTTACAATGGTAATGGAATCTCGATTACAAAACAGCCCCTTGAGGGCGTTAAAATAAATGATGCAGACTTGCTTTTGGGCAGGTCTTTTTTGTGTTGGAGGTGAGAACAATGGAAAAATTCAAACCGACCCGTTTTATGGTGGAAGATTCCGCATACAACAAAAAGGCGGCAGACTATGCCGTCAATTTTATTCAGTGCCTGTGCCACACCAAAGGCACATGGGCAGGAAAAAAGTTTGAATTGCTGGACTGGCAGGAACAGATTATCCGTGATCTGTTCGGCATTCTGAAATCGAATGGCTATCGGCAATTCAACACGGCTTATATCGAGATTCCGAAGAAAAATGGCAAATCAGAACTTGCCGCTGCGGTTGCTCTGCTGCTCACCTGCGGTGACGGTGAAGAACGTGCGGAGGTGTATGGCTGTGCTGCCGACCGTCAACAGGCTGCCATTGTATTTGACGTGGCGGCGGATATGGTGCGAATGTGCCCTGCCCTTTCCAAACGAGTGAAAATTCTGACCTCACAAAAGCGTATCGTGTACATCCCGACCAACAGCTTCTATCAGGTGCTTTCGGCAGAAGCCTATTCCAAGCACGGTTTCAACATCCACGGGGTGGTGTTCGATGAACTGCATACGCAACCGAACCGAAAGCTGTTTGATGTTATGACAAAAGGTTCCGGCGATGCCAGAATGCAGCCTTTATATTTCCTGATTACCACTGCCGGCACAGACACAAATTCAATCTGCTATGAAGTCCACCAGAAGGCAAAGGATATTCTGGAAGGCAGAAAACATGACCCTACTTTTTATCCTGTCATTTATGGTGCAGATGAATCTGAGGACTGGACAGACCCGAAGGTCTGGAAAAAAGCAAACCCAAGCCTTGATAAAACTATCGGTATGGATAAGGTCGTAGCTGCGTGTAATTCAGCAAAGGAAACTCCCGGAGAGGAAAATGCTTTCCGACAGTTGCGTTTGAATCAGTGGGTAAAACAAGCTGTCCGCTGGATGCCGATGGAAAAATGGGATAAATGCAAGATTGCTTTTGATGAAGATGAACTTGCAGGTCGTATTTGTTATGGCGGGCTTGACTTGTCCAGTACAACAGATATAACAGCATTTGTTCTGGTGTTTCCGCCTACAGAAGACGATGAACATTATTACATTTTACCTTACTTCTGGCTGCCGGAAGAAACGTTGCCACTAAGAGTTTGCCGTGACCATGTTC
>ERZ1034984.3458-NODE-3458-length-11392-cov-3.739349_pt1 | contig 11392 bp, 9 predicted proteins | sample MGYA00520589_ERZ1034984 | MGnify/ENA primary metagenome ERZ1034984 (study PRJEB33766, sample SAMN09781790) | gut metagenome | biome: gut microbiome | host: Homo sapiens | place: Madagascar | study: EMG produced TPA metagenomics assembly of the PRJNA485056 data... | reverse complement strand
GCGCCAGGGCACTAAACACGGCAGTGAGCATGTAGGCGAGCGGGTCGTTGGAGCCAGACTCGACCTCGAGCAGCGAGTCGGTGCCACCCTTGAGCGAAAGCCGGTGCTCGCGCAGGACGGAGAAAACGCTTGCGGCGTCGGTGGACGAGATGACGGAGCCCAAAAGGAGCGCCAGCGGCCAATCAAAGCGCAAGGCAACATGGGCAAACACCGCGGTGAGGCCGGCGGTGATCACTACGCCTGCGGTGGAGAGCAAGACGGCGGGGACGGCCACCGGGCGTGCACGCTCGATGTTGGTATTAAAGCCACCGTAGAACATGATGAAGATAAGGGCTGCGGTACAGACGCTCTCGGTTGCCTTGAAGTCGTTAAAGTTGATATGCAGCGGCCCGCCGCTTCCCAAGAACATGCCGAGGGCGATAAAGATGAGCAGCGTGGGGAAGGGAAGTTTGGCTGCGATGGGCTTGAGTAGGATGCAGGCGATAATAACGGCGCCTACAAAGAGCAGAATCATGTTCATGCGGTCTCGTCTTTCGAGCGATGCAGCGAGGTCGCTGCCAGGGCAATACAGTCCAACGCTTTTAATCCTACCCAGATGGTCGATTGAAAACCGCTGGCACACCCATCTGGCGCCATCGTTCATGAACTCTCAACTGGATATACCTCAAACTTTGTCAACCTGCCCTTGTGCGTATACAATAACGTTCAAGTTGACGTTTAAGGATGGTGCCCCATATGGCGACGTATATCACCTCCGATGCCCACGGGCATCTGCGCGCCCTCGACCAAGCGCTCGAGCAGGCCGCTCCCGGTGCGGACGATACCGTGTACGTGCTGGGCGATATGATCGATCGCGGTCCGGAGCCTGTGGGTGTCATCAATCTGGTGCGAAGCTTGCCCAACGTTCATGTTTTGATGGGCAACCACGAGCGCCTGATGCTCAACGCCATCGAGCGCGGAAGCCAGATGGATATCTTTACCTGGGAGCGAAACGGTGGCTATACCACGTCCGCCCAGTTTGACGCCCTGCCCGTCGCGGAGTATCGCGCCGCTATCGAGTGGATTCGCGAGCTGCCGCTATCCGATGCGATTGAAGTGGGGGATAGGGTATACCTGTTGGCGCATGCCGGTATCGAGCCCAGGGCTTTTACGTGCTGGCTCGCGGGTGCGGGCTATACCGGCGAGGGCGGCTATGCGGATGTCCCCATTGATGTGCTGCGTCAGGCCATGGCGGCTCAGGATGAAGAAGATCTTCTTTGGATTCGTGAGGCCTTTTGGGGCGTTCCCACGGGGCTTGTGGGCCCCGACGGACGAGGCCCCGTGGTGATTGCGGGGCACACGCCTTCGGGTTTGCTGTTCCGCTATGCCGCAAACATGTGCGGCACGGGCTGCAATAAGGACGGTCTGGGCTGCATGGTCGAGGTGGGGCCCACGTATGATACCGGCGGCGTGGCCGACCATCTTGCTATCGATTGCTCCGCTGCGGCGGGCGCAGGCATTGGCCGCGTGGGCGTGATGCGTCTGAACGATCGCCGCGTGTGGTACGGAGACATCGCCGAGGGAGAGTAGTTTGGGCCGTGTTCCCGGCTACTTGTAGTGCGGCCTGCGCGCGAACGGGTCGCCGGTGGTGCGCGAGATGATGCCGCGGATGCGCACGTACTGCAGTGTGAGCAAAACGAGCAGCAATGCCATCACCAGAAGGTAGCTCAGCACGGCACCCAGCAGGCCAAAGATGCGCACCAGCACGATTGAGAGCACGATTGCCGCGCCAAACGAGATAAGGTACGGCTTGGTTGCCAGGTCCTGGTGGCGCAGCACGGTGATGATCTGGTACAAAAAGTCGATTGCCGCGGTAAGGCCGCCGGCGGCCACCATGAGAAACGCGAGCATACGGTACTTGGTAAAGTCGATGCCGTACATAAAGCTCATGATGCCGATGCCAATCCAACCCATAAAGGCGATGACGGCGAGCGTGAGTACAACCACAACAGCCAGCACGGCAAGCATGATAAGGTCAAAGCGGCGACGTCTGCGCGGGTTCGACCAGATGTTTGCCAGGCGCAGGAGCTGCGGCTTGTACACAAAGCCCACGGCGAGCAAAATCGCCTGCGCAGGGAAGAACAGCGCACTGAAGTAGAGCTGTGCGTCGTAGCCCATCATGCTTTCCATGGCAAACTTGGGGCAGCTCTCAATAAGGTTGAACAGGAAAAGCGTCGAGAAAAGCGGGAAGCACTGGCGAAAGAGCCCGCCCACCTCGCGCATGCGCCACGGGCCGGATTTTTCCGTCTCCAGTAACGACAGCGGAAACGTCATGAATACAAGGGAGAGCACGGCCACCACGCCCGCGGCGACGCAGGCCACAGGTAGGCTGCGCGTGATGAAAAGCATCATGCTAAAGATCGCGACCACGGCAACCGAGCGCAGCGCCTGGCTCATGCCTGCAAGGTAGAGCTTGTCTGCCTGCTGCAGGCGTCCCTCGTAGACATCGGCCATGCCGTCGACGATTTTATATACATAGATGCCTATAGAGAGCGTGAACATCGCCGCGTCATAACCGCGCAGCATGCAATAGGCGATGCCAACGAGGAGTGCCAGAAGCGAGGTGAGCCAGCGATTGAGCTGGTAGGAGGAAAACGAGGTGGCCTCGTCGATGTCGGATACCTGGAAGGTGCGCACGCCAAAGTTCGAAAGAATCATCAAAAGCGTGCCCGCCACAAAGGCCATGGAGAACATGCCCGCCTGCTCGGCGCCCACGAGCTGCGTGCATACAATGGTGAGCAGCGGGAAGACCATGCCCCAGATGCTTGTGCCCACGGTGTTCCAGATGTAGTCGCGCCCGGTGGAGCCGGATTCGTATTCTGCTTCCTGCTCGGAAAGGGACCCCTCGTAGATAGCGCCAATCAGGCGGTTCCACCATTGGTTTACAAGGCGTGCAAGAGGGGAGGGCAGACGGTTACGTTTGTGCTGCCTGCTGCCGGCGCCTGTGGTGCCCGGTCGTGTGGCGGAGCGCCTGCCATTTGATGCTTTGTGGTTCGTTTGCCGTTCGTTTTGCTTCGGGCGGAGTGCCACGCTCGAGACCTCCCTTGTGCTTGTTGGGTCGATTATAGCGCTTCAAACGTGTCAACTCTGTTTCTCGGCATAATTTCGATGAGCTATCGAAAAAATTTCGGTATCCTTTTGTGCCGAATCTGACACCCGTCGTACTGCCGGAACAAGTTCATAAGGGAGTTTTTACCTATGGATGCCGTAGCCTTTGTGCTTGCGCTCGTGCCGATTTTGTGGCTCGTCGTCGTCCTGCTCGTGTTCAAGTGGCCAGCCTGGAAGGCGGCGATTGGATCGTTTGTCCTTTCGTGCGTGCTGGCGCTGGGGGTGTGGAAGCTTCCTGCCGATCAAGTTGCCACCGCGGGCCTCGAGGGCTTCCTCATGGCCCTGTGGCCCATCGTCCTCGTTATCATCGCTGCGGTCTTTACCTATAACCTGTGCGTCAAGACGGGTGCTATGGATGTCATCGGCGGCATGATCACCTCCATTTCGAGCGACCGTCGTCTGCTCGCGCTGCTCATCGCCTGGTGCTTTGGCGGCTTCATGGAGGGTATGGCGGGCTTTGGCACCGCCGTCGCGATCCCCGCGAGCATGCTTGCGGGCCTGGGCTTTGCCCCCATCCCCGCCGTACTGTTGTGCCTGCTTGCCAACGGCGTGCCCACTCCGTACGGCTCCATCGGCATCCCCACCGTTTCCTTGGCGGGTCTTGTAGGCCTCGACTCGGCTCATCTCGCCTTTGTGCAGATGGCCCAGTTGGCCCCGTTCTACATCGTCGTTCCGTTTTTGATCGTGCTCGTTGCAGGCAAGGTTGAGGGCGCGAGCGTTGCCGACCGCCTGCGCGGCGTTGTTGTTCCCACGCTCGTCTCTGGCCTGGCCTTCACGCTTCCCACCATGGCGGTTGCCGCCTTTGTGGGCCCGGAGCTCTCCGTTGTCGTGGGCTCCATCTGCGCGCTTGCGGTTACGGCTTTGCTTGCCATGCGTGCCGAGCGCTCCGGTAAGCTCGACGATCGCTTTCACGTTGCTGTGGAGCCGCACGAGGCGCTTACGCTGGGCGCCGCCCTTCGCGCATGGTCCTGCTTCATCCTCATCTTCATCCTGCTTATGAGCACCTCCAAGCTTGTGCCGTTTGTGAACTCCGCGCTGGCCCCGCTCTCTTCGAGTGTCCAGGTCTTTAGCGGCAAGAACCCGGGCACGCTCTCCTTTATGTGGGTCAACACCCCGGGTATCTGGATTTTCCTCGCGGCCATCGTGGGCGGTTTTATCCAGGGCGCGCGTCCCGCGCAGATGCTTGAGGTTCTGGGTGCTACCGTCAAACAGATGATGCCAACGGTCATCACCATGCTTTCCGTTCTTGGCTGCGCCAAGGTGATGGGCTACTCGGGCATGATTTCGTCCATCTCGGCCTTCTGCATTGGCGTTGCGGGTGCTGCGTATCCGCTCATCGCCCCCTGGATCGGCGCCGTGGGCACGTTCGTTACGGGCTCCGGCACGTCTTCGGCAATGCTCTTTGGCCCGGTGCAAAAGCAGGCGGCCGATGCCCTGGGTACCGACCCGTACTGGATGGTCGCCCTTAACATGCTGGGCGTTTCGGCGGGCAAGATGCTCTCTCCGCAGTCTCTCGCCATTGGCCTTGCCTCGGTGCGCGTGGTAGGCAAGGATGCCGAGCTCATGCGTGCCATCATTCCCTATGGCATCGCGTTTCTCGTGGTCATGAGCATCATCGCGCTGGGCGGTGCGGGGCTGGTGCTCTAAGTAACACAGCGTGTTCTCATCGTTTGTTTTGGCGGACCCGCCTTCGATTTGCTTGCGAGCGTATCGAGGCGGGCCCGCTTTTTATGGCGAAGAGGTTTGCTCGGGTGCGGGGTGCCGCGGTCTTGCGAATCCGGCGTATGCCTTGGGGCGCGCGTTGCAGCTCCGGGGCATGCGCCATCGTCCTGGGCATGCGAGTGACCATGCGATGCGTTCGCCTAGCGCGGCCAGCGCCTCGCCGAGATATAGTGCCGCCTGCCGCGCACTTGGAGTACACCCAAAGGAGCACTTTGAGCAATAACGCGCCCCGTGCGCGACGTGGAGAGGGTGGTTTGGATGAAGAAGGCAGCGCTCGATCAGGTTTTGACCACATGTGGCATAACCGGGGAGGCTGCGGCTGGCGCCGAACCCGCCCGCTATGTGGACCTTCCTGTAGCTTCCCTGGTAGAGCATGCCATTCGTCGCGATGAGGGAGAGCTTGCGTCAAACGGCGCCCTCGTTATCAAAACGGGCGCCTACACGGGTCGCTCGCCCAAGGATCGCTTTATCGTCGACACGCCCGAGGTCCACGACAGAATCGCCTGGGGGCAAACAAACGTGCCCATCGCCCAGGATGTCTATGAGCGCGTTCGCGATGGCGTGGCGGCCTATCTTTCTCGCCGCGACCTCTTTATCACCTGCGGCCTTGCCGGTGCCGACCGCAACTATGCGCGTACGTTCTTTGTGGCGTGCGAGCGTGCGAGCCAGGCGCTTTTCATCAAGCAGATGCTCGTGCGTCCGCGCGTGCGCGAGCACGTGAACTTCGAGGAGCCGGACTTCCGTGTGATGGTGGCGCCCGGCTATGAGTGTGACCCCGAGCGCGATGGCGTGCGTTCCAAGGCCGTCGTCCTCATCAACTTTACCGAGCGCATGATCGTTATCGCGGGCACCGGTTTTTCCGGCGAGATCAAGAAGAGCATCTTCTCGGTGATGAACTACCTGTTGCCGCTTGAGGATAACGTGTTGCCCATGCATTGCTCGGCGAGCATGGATCCCATCAGCCACGCCACGGCCGTGTTCTTTGGCCTTTCGGGCACGGGTAAGACAACGCTTTCGGCTAACCCTACGCGACTTTTGATCGGTGACGATGAGCACGGTTGGAGCAATGTGGGCATTTTTGATATCGAGGGCGGCTGCTATGCCAAATGTGACGGCATGGACGAGTACAGTCAGCCCGAGATCTACCAGGCCATCCGCTTTGGCGCCATGGCCGAAAACGTCGTGCTCGACGAGAATCGCGATTCCGACTACGACGACCTTTCCATCACGGCAAACACGCGCGTTGCCTATCCCATCGAGCATATCGCCAATGCCTGGACGCGTGGCGTGAGCCCCAACCCCAACGTGGTCCTCTTCCTCACCTGCGATGCCTTTGGCGTACTTCCGCCCATCTCGCGCCTTACTCCCGAGGGGGCGATGTATCACTTTGTGACAGGCTTTACCTCCAAGACGCCCGGGACGGAGCAAGGTATCATCCGACCGCAGCCCACGTTCTCGGCGCTTTTTGGCGAGCCGTTCATGCCGCTCGATCCTATGGTCTATGCCGACATGCTTGGCGAGCGCTTGCGTCGCAGCGACACGCGCGTGTACTTGGTCAACACCGGCTGGATAGGCGGCGATTACGACCACGGTCACCGAATCGAGCTTGCCTATACGCGCGCTCTTGTGGCACGTGCACTTGATGGGACCATCGAGGAGGCCGATTTCATCCATGACGAGATTTTCAACGTCGATATTCCGGTGACGTGCCATGGTGTGCCCGACGCCATTCTTGTGCCCCGCACCTACTGGAAGAGCGCGTCGCTCTATGATTCGTCTGCCCATGAGCTGGCAGCTATGTTCTGCGAGAACTTTGAGAAGCGCTATCCGCATCTGCCGGATTCCATTCGCAACGCCGGCCCGCGTGCGTAGGTTATGTGCCTGCTGTGGGAGTTGTTGACCTGTTAACACATGACTCTACAATGGTGAGCTGTCAATTCGAACTAGGGGAGGGACACATGGATACGGCATCTCGGGACGAGGCGCGCTTTGAGGACTTTACGGGGCTCATCGCGGCCATCAACAAAGAGGTGACGCGCATCAAGAGCGTGGAGAGCGCCAAACTGGGGCTCACCGGTGCCGACATCATGTGTCTGTACTACTTGGGCAAGCACCCGCAGGGCATGACCGGGGCCGAGCTTGCGCGTGCAGCCAGCGTGACGCGCGCGGCCGTCTCGCGCACGCTCGCGCGCATGGAGCGCGAGGGCTTTGTGGAGGTTCAGGCAGAGCAGGGTGCCACGACGCGTTACCGCGCCGCCGTGGTGCTCACCGAGCGCGGTCGAAAGAGCGCGCAGGGTGCCGATATCGCCATCACTCGCGTGCTTGACGAGGTGTATGCCGCCCAAAGTGACGAAGAGCGCGAGCAGATGTACGCATCGCTTCGCTCTGTGCTGGGGCGCCTGCGCACGATTTCGCGCGAGGACAGGTAGGCTCCCTTCCAAGCAGGAAGGCATCGCCGCATGGCTGTACGTATCATCACCGATTCTGGTTGCGACATCGTGGGGGCGGATAATCCGCAGCTCGATGTTCTGCCTCTTTCCATCACCTTTGGCTCGACCGTCTACGCAGACGGTGTGGACCTTTCGCACGAGCATTTTTATGAGCTGCTGGTTGAGGGCGACGAGCTGCCCAAGACCGGTCAGGTGAACCCTTATGCCTTTGCGCAGGCGATCGAGCGTGCCGAGCACGACGGGTTCGAACCGCTGATCATCACGCTTTCGGCAAAGCTTTCGGGCACGTATCAGAGTGCTTGCATGGCGGCTTCCGAGGCATCGTTGCCCGTGCGCGTGGTCGACTCCGGCCACGTTACCGTGAGTGAGCGCATCTTGGTTGAGTATGCGCTGGGCCTGGCGAAGAAAGGTCTTGGCGTCGAAGAAATCGCCACTCGTGTTGAGGCGGCGCGTGAGCGCGTTGTGGTCATTGGCCTTTTGGATACCCTCGAGTACCTGCGCCGCGGCGGTCGTATCTCGGCTGCGGCAGGGGCTTTTGGTGAGATGCTCTCTATCAAGCCCGTCATCACCATCGAGAACGGCGAGGTCAAGATGCTCGGCCGCGCGCGCGGTTCCAAGAACGGCCGCAATTTGCTCAACCAGCAGATCGAGGCGAGCCGCGGTATCGACTTTTCCATGCCGGTTGCCCTGGGCTATGCGGGCCTTTCGGACACCTTGCTTCAAAAGTACATTCACGATAGCCGGGCGCTGTGGGAAGCGTATCCAGGCGATGAGTTGCCGGTGCATACCGTGGGTGCAACCATTGGTACTCATGTAGGACCGGGCGCCATCGCGCTTGCGTATTTTGAGCCCGAACAGTAACGCTTGCCTTTTTGGTATCAGTTGATGTCATGCGGGGTAGTATGGAGTTCGTCCGTACTGCCCCGTTTTCAATACATGGAGGATAGCCATGGCGTTCAAGGAACTTCCGCTCGGCGAGGTCTCGCTCAATCCCTTTACCAAGCTTGACAAGGAATGGGGGCTTGTGGCTGCCGGCAACGCGGACGCGTCCAACGCCATGACGGTGAGCTGGGGCGGCATGGGCACCATCTGGAACAAGCCCGTGGTGACGATCTATATTCGTCCACAGCGCTACACCAAGCAGTTTGTCGACGCGAACGACCGCTTCACGCTTTCCTTTTTCGATTCGCAATACAAGCAGGCGCTGAGCGTCTTGGGAACAAAGTCGGGTCGCGATGGCGATAAGATCGCCGAGGTTGGCTTCTCGTCGGTGCAGCTAGATGGCGCCACCACCTATGAGCAGGCAGACCTTGTCTTTGTTTGCCGCAAGCTCTACGCCGATACCATCAAGCCCGAATGCTTTGTCGATGCATCTGTAGACGAGCAAAACTATCCCCAGCGCGACCATCACACGCTCTATATCGCCGAAGTCGAACACATCTACCAGCACATCTAATCGAGCCCTTGGCGAGTCTTTGACGTTGTGGCCTACGCCTCGCATCCCGCACTCCCAAATGAAGCAGAAAATCCCATTTAGACGGCACCTAGCCCGTTCTAAATGGGATTTTCTGCTTCATTTACAATCTGCGGCGGCGCCTCATTAACGTGACGGCACCAACCTGGTCTCCTGGCCAAGAAACTCTACGTGATAGGGCGCTGAACGGGGCCATATCCCCCCCCCGGGTTCGGAAGCCTGCGAAGCCCGATTTCGAACCCAGGGGGGATGGCCCCGCGGCGGGATGCACCCTAGCGCTTTTTCATCCCATCGAGGCCGTGTCTCACAACCAGCACCGGATGCCGTAGCAGCATGCGCGGACCGGCATAGCGCATCACGTCTTTGATAGCCTGGAGCTTCTCGGGCGCATAGCAATGCACGTGGCATTGCGAGCAAAACGTCTTTGTGGCCATAAAGGGGCAACGCGATATACGCATGTCGGTGTACTCGGTGAGTCGCGCGCATTCCGGGCAAAGACTGCCACGGCGCGTGCCATGTTTGCCACGGCAATAGGCTTCGATCATATGATGGACAACGATGCGCTCGCGTGTGCGTTTGGCCTCGATCTGCTCGGCGGTCAGTTCTTTGCTCATGTCAACTCCTTGCGGCGCGTGGATTTAACTCACGCGACCGGAATCCATAGAATAGGTCTTGTCGGCTATGGACATTGTAGACGGGCGGTGGCTGATGAGCACGACGGCACGTTTGCCACGCTGCTCGGTCAAGGTGCGCAAGACCTGCCCTTCGTTGAGCGAGTCCAGGTTGCTTGTGGGTTCGTCGAGCAAAAGCAACGGGGCATCGTGCAGGAAAGCACGCGCAAGGCCCAGGCGTTGACGTTCGCCGCCGGAGAGGGTGTCGCCTAACTCGCCGATCATGGTGTCGTAGCCTGCGGGCAGGCTCATGATGAAGTCGTGAACGCTGGCGGCGCGGCACGCTGCCTCGAGTTCCTTGTCGGAGGCATCGGGCTTGGCGATGAGGAGGTTGTCGCGAATGCTGTCATGGAACAGGTACGTGTCCTGCTCGACGAACGCCTCGGCGTCGCGCAGGGCGCTCGTGGCGACCCCGCGCACGTCGTGGCCGGAAAGAGCCACACGGCCCTTGTCCACGTCCCAAAAGCGCATGAACAGACGACACAACGTCGACTTTCCCGAGCCCGATCGGCCTTGGATGCCCACAATCTGGCCAGGCTCGACGGCTATGCTCGCATTGTCCAAGATTTGCTCGTCATCGTAGGAGAAGTCAACATGCTCGGCAGCGATGCCGCTAAAGGCGGGGTGGGCTCCGTCTTTGTTCGAGACATCGACTACCTGCGGTTCCTCGTCCAAGACTGCGATAACGCGTCTGCCGGCAGCAAGCGTGCCCTGTAAGGTGGATCCCAGATTCGCAAGTGCCACAAAGGGACCGAAGGAGCTGAACGTCGCTACCGAGGCCAAAACGGCCCCTTCTGGGTTTATGGATCCTGTCTGTACGAGATGAAGGCATAACAGCACCTGCAGGCAGCTGAGCACCATGATCAATCCCGTGGTGGCAGCTTGCCCGCGCCCAGCGTGACCGCGTAGTTCGCGCTGGGTTTTCACGAGTTGGGCGCTGCGTTCGCCGAGCTCGTCCAGGCGTTGCGCCCCCGCGTCAAATTGTAGGACTTCGCTCAGGCCGCGTAGACTGTCGAGGACAAAACTCGAAAGAGCGCCGGCGAGGTTGCGGCTGCGTTGACCCCCAGTTCCCGACGCGCGTGAGATGAGCATGGGCACAGCTGCGCCTACGAGCGCGTAGGAGGCGAGGGCGAACACGGCGGGCAGCAGCCCGGCGGCAGTACCCAGAAAGCCCGCCATAACGCAAGCCATGAGCGCTGCGATGCAGATGGGGCTGATTGTGTGCGCATAGAAAACTTCGAGGAGTTCGACGTCGGCTGTGACCGTGGAGATAAGGTCGCCGCGATCGGCGCCGGCGAGCTTTGCGGGCGTGAGCCTGCGTAGCGAGGAGAACACCAAGTCGCGCACGTGAGCAAGCAGTCTAAAGGCAATATAGTGATTGCAGCGCTGCTCGATAAAGTGCAAGATGCCGCGCGCCACCGCCATGATGGTCAGGATTGCCACTGTTGCGGAGAGCGTACACGCGAGCGCACCGGATCCGAATATGCAAAGCGCGGCTTCGGCGGCGAGCACGGGGATGCCTGTAGCGCAGCAAAAACCCATGACGCCACAGGCGATGGCGATAACCATCCAGCCGGCAAGCGGGCGAGCTAGACCCAGCATGCGCCACATAAGGGCTGCATTGCCGAACGAGTCCTTTTGAGAATTTGGCATCGTCTGCTTATTCGGCATCTTGGGCCACCTCTTTTGTGCCGGCGCTCAGACGCTCGAGAGCAGCTTGTGCCGACCATAGCGTGCTATAGGTCTCGCAGGTTTTGAGCAGCTCGTCATGCGTTCCGGTACCTGCGATAGCACCGTGATCGAGAACGTAGATTTTCTGCGCGGGCACCGCATTTGCCAGACGATGCGAGATCACGACAACGGCCTTGGTCCGAGCGAGTTCACAGACGGCGCGCATGATATCTTCTTCGGACTCCACATCTACATTG
>ERZ1034984.3457-NODE-3457-length-11394-cov-5.872387_pt1 | contig 11394 bp, 10 predicted proteins | sample MGYA00520589_ERZ1034984 | MGnify/ENA primary metagenome ERZ1034984 (study PRJEB33766, sample SAMN09781790) | gut metagenome | biome: gut microbiome | host: Homo sapiens | place: Madagascar | study: EMG produced TPA metagenomics assembly of the PRJNA485056 data... | reverse complement strand
GCCAGTAGCCACGTTAAATATTTCAGTGTCTAAAAATCTTTCTGAGCGTCCAAATGTAAATGGCGTCTCGTTATCGGATAAAAATATTTGGGTAAATTTTGGCTATGTTAAGCTTAAGAATAAAGTGTTGTGTCAGCAGTCACAATGGGCGACAGATATGATGAATGAGTATTTGGAAACACTCTATTAAATATAGTGATTGATATCGTCACACTATGTGGCGATATTTTTTTTGTAAATGCTATTCAAGTAAAAGTGGAAGGAGAAGCTTTCCTGGAATAATAGTCCTTATATGCAAAAATGAAAAATGGACTTATGATAAATATAAAGATTAATCAGTGTGCCAGCCGGCGGCATAAAACATTGAACCTTGTTGTTCAGAAGGGGTGAAAATATGTCAGCAGAAAAATCGAGAAGTGGAGTTTTTTACGGAAAACTAGCACTTGTTCTTATTTTAATGGTTGGTATTGGATTCTTGCCTACATTTGGAGCGATTACTCCATATGGCATGAAAATACTAGGTATCTTTATTGGCTGTGTTGTTGGTTGGGGATTTGGTTATCAGTTTATCACGAGCGTATTCGCATTAATATTGCTTAGTTTTCAGGGTGAAAATACCATTGATATAGTTTTGAATGGTGCTTTTGGCAATGGCAGTTTAACGATGGTTTTGTTCGCGCTGTTATTTTGCTTTGGTATTGAACGAACAGGGCTTATGACATATGTGGCAAATTGGATACTTTCAAGAAAATTTGCCTCGAAGGGACCTTGGTTTGTATCGTTAGCGTTTTGGATTGCCTGTTGCATTTGCAGTGCACTGATTACAAACTGTTTGCCTGTTGTTATTCTGATGTGGGCGATGTTTTATGACGTTGTTGGAAAAATGGGAGTTCCACGTACAGATCGTTGGGTTCAAATTACTCTGGTGATGATGTGTGTTGTGGGCTACACGGGCAGTGTTACCATGCCATATTGTGGTTGGTTGCTCATGGCCTATGCGTTAGCTGGTGGCCTTGCCATCAATTTTGGAGCTCACACATTATTAATGGTAGTTATGAATATTGTAATAATCGCTATATTTTTTATTGTTTGTCAATTTTTATTGGGACGGAATATGCAACAGTATACAGTGGAAGGTATTGTTAATGTAAAGCAAGAGAAAATGACAAAACAACAGAAATGGGGGTTGTTTTATCTTGCTCTGTTAGGTATCGCAATTTTTTTGCCAAACATAGTAGATGCTTCAGTGCCTGGAGTTGGTATTTTAACAAGATTAGCTGGTACAACTGGTGGCATTGGTACCTTTGCAATCATCTGTGTCTTTATGTGTATCACCAGGGTTGACGGAAAACCGTTGATGGATCCGATAGAAGGTATGAAAAATATTCCATGGCCGCTGTATTATCTGTTATTATGTGCGCTGTTCCTGGCTTCGTTGATCTCTGCAGAAGAAACAGGCATTAGTGCAACTATTGTTACTGCATTGAATAGCCTTTTGGGAAATATTGGGCTTTTTGGAATCATGGCAATTTTTGTTGCATTTGGATGTTTCGTAACGAACGGAATTAATAATGTCGTTTGTATGAATATTTTTATTCCGATTGGTGTTGCAATGGTATCTGGTATGGGTGGAAATCCTGCTGTACTGATAGAGCTTTTGCAAGTTGTTCTATATCTTGGCCTAGTCTTACCAAGTGGGAGCGCTGTTGGTGCTTTAATGCATGGGAATACTGAATGGTTACAGACAAAATCCATATATAAGTATGCTTCGATTGGTTGTGTGATCGTCACATTAGTTTGTTTATTTGTAGGGATTCCTCTTGGAAACCTGTTGTTCAAATAAAATCATTATTTTTTCGTAAAGGAGCGAGTTGATCATGAAACGAGAAGGATATAATGGAAAAGTTTTGGTTTTGGGAATTGACGGAATGGATCCTAGATTGACGGAAAAGTATGTGGCGGAAGGTGTCATGCCAAATACGAAGCGTTTTATTGAGCGTGGTGCTTCCGGTAAGGGTTTGATTTTACTAGGGGCACATCCAACGATTACGCCGCCAATGTGGACAACTTTGGCGACTGGCGCTTATCCATCTACCCATGGTATTACAGACTTTTGGGTTCAGGATGGTAATAATTTAGACACGATTGCTTATGGTTTGGATTCCCGTTTATGTAAGGCGGAACAGATGTGGAATGTCCTTGCTGAAAGTGGAAAGAAGACCTTAGTTTGGCATTGGCCGGGATCTAGCTGGCCACCAACCAGTGACAGCAAAAATTTGAATGTCGTTGATGGTACACAACCAGAAGGGGTGAACTGTGGCACGGCAGAAGTAGAAAAGGACTTTATCCTTGTTGCAGATGTGAAAACAGAAGGCGTCATGTATAAAGCTAAGGCAGTTGCAGGTTCTCATATTCCTTGTACGATCGATGATCTGGAAAAAGAAGATGAAAAAGCAAGTTCGGAAAAAACAGGTAATTCCATTGCTGTTGGAGCAAAACCGTCGACGACAATTATTCTTTCTCCTGACGAAGGCCAAGGGACGATGGGGAAGATGCCATATGATGTTGTGCTTTCTCCAATCAAACCTGCGCATGGTTGGCTAGATACCCCTGAAGATGCTCTCGAGATTACTGTGCTTTTCAGTAAAGGAACGATTCGGCGTGTCGGTTTGATTGTGAAAAATAAAGACGGTATTTATGATACAGTAAAACTGTATAAAAATAAAAAGTCCGAGGAACCACTTGCTGTGTTGCCAAAAGGTGAATTTGTTAAGAATATATATGATGAAGCTATTCGTGATGATGTACGTTATGATGTTGCACGTAATATGCGTGTGCTTGACTTGGCAGAAGATGGCAGTCATTTGAAATTGTGGGTTTCGACGGCAATCAATCTAAATGAAGATACACTCTGGCATCCTAAGATGCTTTACAAAAAAGTATTAGATAATTGTGGCCCGGCTGTTTCTGGTTGCATGCTTGGGGGCTATGATGAGCAGCTCCTTAAAGAATGTATGGTTCCTCAGTGGGGTGCACAGGGTGAATGGGTTGCTAACAGTTTGAATTACCTGATTGATAATGAGGGTTATGAAGCAGTGTTCTCCCACTATCATAATGTCGATCTTCAGGGACATATGATTGTTAAATTCATGAAGCATAAAGATGATGATATGCTTCCGGAGCGTGTTTATGCAGAATTGATGCAGATGGTCTATGAACAGACAGATGAATATATTGGACGTTTTATGCATTATCTTGATGAAGGCTGGACGATTATGATCGTTTCTGATCATGCACAGGCTTGTCCTGAATATGGCCCTATCGCTATGGGCGAGCCGATGGGCGTTAACGTTCGTTTGATGCAGGAACTTGGTTATACGGCAGTGAAGACTGACGAAAATGGCGATGAGCTGCATGAGATTGATTGGGAACGTACAAAAGCGGTAGCTGTTCGTGGCAATCATATTTATATTAATCTGAAAGGACGCAATCCATATGGTATTGTTGATCCAGAAGAAAAGTATGAGCTTGAAGAACAAATTATGACGGATCTTTACAGCTACAAACATCCTGTGACTGGAAAACGCGTAATCGCGCTGGCTTTACGCAACAAAGATGCACTGGTGCTTGGTCTTAGTGGTGAAGGCTGTGGAGATATCATTTACTTTACATCTGAAGGCTATCATTTTGATCATGGTGATGCACTTTCGACAACATTGGGTTATGCAGATACGTCTATCTCGCCGATTTTTATTGCGGCTGGGCCTGGCATTAAGGAAGGTTTTACTACAGATCGTGTTATTCGCGAAGTGGATGTGACGCCAACGATTGCTGCGATTACTGGCGTGCGCATGCCAGCACAGTGTGAAGGTGCGCCTGTTTATCAGATTCTAGATGGTGAGTTTTGAGCTAATTGCTTGAATTAAAGAAAACTGCTGCGCATCGTTGCGCAGCAGTTTTCTTTAATAATGGAGGAATAAACAGTGGAGATAAATTATACATCTGAAAGTCGCATTAATATATTGAAAGACCGAACGACACATTGTGTATGTAAATATTGTGGAAGTAGGTTACATGTGCGACGCATTATATTCAGCAATACAGAAGGTGCGCGTATTGAGATTTTTTGTGAACAATGTGGACGCATCGAATTCGGTGTTGAACAAGAAATATATCAATGTGCGAAAAATTTTGTGGAAAAATTTTGCTATAATGCGTATCCTGATATTGATGATGGTGTTACGGCGCAACGCATGACCATTGCAAAGGTATGTGATATTATTGCGTGGGCGGATCAGAAGCGAGGTTTATTGGATGAACATGGATTTAAGATACCAATAGCACTGGAAAAGGGCATTGCAGGGGATGTAATGCTTGTTTATGATAATGAATGAGGAGGTGGTGGTATGGCGAAAGGCAGTGTTGTTTCCATTAATCATTTGAACTGTAAAGCAGGAAATCGATATCTGCTAAAAGATATCAATTGGCAAATAAATAAAGGTGAGAATTGGATATTATTTGGGCGCAATGGATGCGGGAAAACAACGTTGCTTTCAATGATTGCTGGATTTAAAGCAAATTTGGAAGGTGATGTGTGTGTGTTCGGTGAGGAGTACACAGAGAAGAACTGGCAGAATTTAAGGAGTAGGATCGCGTGGATAAGTAGTTCATTTTTTGACCGCTATTATACTGTTGAATCGGTTCTGCAGATTGTTCTTTCTGGAAAGTTTGCGACACTGGGAATTGGTTATAATGTCTGTGACAAAGATATTTGCAAAGCGCAGCATATTTTAGCAAGGATGCATATGCAAGATTTTATTGATCGCCCGTATTATATGCTTAGTAAAGGCGAACGACAAAATGTACTTATTGCACGCGCTTTAATGAACGAGGCCGAACTCTTTTTGCTTGATGAACCTTGTTCTGGTTTAGATGTTGCCGCACGAGACAGAATGCTAAGATATATTCGAACTCTAGCGCGAAGAAAAGACTGCACTTTGGTATATGTGACGCACTACGCCGAAGAGATCCTAGAAGAATTTGAACAGGCACTTTTTTTAAGGCAAGGACGTGTATATGCAAGAGGAAAAAGGAAAGAACTGATGAATTCAAAAAATTTAAGTATTTTTCTGGAAACGCCTGTTGATAGTATATGGATAGATGGTCGACTACAACTAAAATTCACAGAAGAAAGGTAAGGGCGAAATTATATGCACATTTCTACCACGCGTGATGAGATCATGGCTGAAGATGTAGCAGCTATGGCTGCGTTGGGAAAATTTGAGCGTGAGTTTACAGTATTTGGTTGTGCTTTTTGGCATGTCGGTGAAATGGTATTGGCACTTAGTGAAGATGCAGAAAAAATATATGACTGGATATATGATGTTGCCAATGCGGATAAATTTGTGACGGGTATCCACAAAGCTTCCTTACGATCTTTGGTGCCAGCTGGTACAGAAGAATATTTACTGGAGCAGGCGCGTCACAAGCTGATTACTACATTGCGAACTACATATTCTAAAGAGTACTTTCAGCTTCTAGAGAAAATAGATGCTGTTGCTCCAACGGACCAAGCTGCAGACTTGTTACAAGATCTTTGTTATCAGTTAGATGGCGTATGTAGTAAAGAACAATTAATGTTGTTTCGTGGATTTGTGGAAAAAGCTTGGCAACGTAAAGTGATAAAACCATCGACTTACTATAAATTGTTAACATGGGTGCGTTGGACCGAACGAGATTTGAATGCTTTTCCAGAACGAACTGATAAATATGAAAAGATATTTTATGGTTTTGCATATTGTAAACCTGAAACTTTAATACGGGTATTTCTTGATGGGAATAAAGTTAATGCGTACGAAAAAATGGAGGAGCGTCGAGTGGAAGGTTACAGTGTATCCAATCTGGTGGAAAAAACATGTTGGTACAACAATAGCTACAATATTATCGATGCCAAGAGGGATTGTGAATCCTATTTCAATAAAATTTTTGACGATACATATAAAAGAACACTCTTATTACTTGAGCAGATGGAAAGTCCGCTACAGCGGGATATATATGTGGATGCTCTTGCGTGGTATTCTAAAAGTGGAAAAAATGATATAGTACAAGCTCTAGAGCGTCAAGGAAAGATTTGGAAATTATAATACTGTAATAAGCAAGGACGCCCCTGGCAGCGTATGGTGCCAGGGGCGTCCTTGTTATGTGTGGGTGGCTTCAAAGGGTGCCAAAGATGCGGTCGCCGGCATCGCCGAGTCCTGGGACGATGTAGGCGTCGTCGTTGAGAACGGGATCACATTCAGCGGCGTAGATCTCCACGTCTGGATGTTCAGCGGAAAGACGGGCGATGCCGGCTTCGCTGGCGATCAGGCAGACGAATTTGAAGCGTGTGACGCCATGGGCTTTCAGCGTAGCGATGGCGTCGCAGGCGCTGCCGCCGGTGGCGAGCATTGGATCGACGATGATAACGGTGGCGTCTTCCACGCCTGGCGGCATTTTATAATAGTAGGCTTCTGGCTCGTGGGTTTCTTCGTTGCGAGCCAGCCCGATGTGGCCGACGCGCACAAATGGCAGGAGCTTTTGAAAACCAGGCACCATGCCCAAACCTGCGCGCAGGATCGGCACGATGACGAGCCCGTCTTCTGCGACGCGGCGGCAGTGAGCAGTTGCCAGCGGCGTTTCCACTTCGGCGTCGTAGGTTGGCACGTCGGCCAGAACCTCAAACGCCATGAGCAGCGCCAGCTCTTCGACGAGATTGCGAAAATCGGCAGTCGATGTGTTTTTGTCGCGCAGATAGGAAATCTTGTGGTGGATCATCGGATGATCGAAAATGTGAACACGATCCATGGTACGTCCTCCCTTATTAGCGGATCATTCGTAGAGTGGATAACGGTCGGTGATCTCTTTCACCATGGCGGTGCCGCGGGCTGGATCTTTGTCGACGAGGATGATCTTCATGATCTCAGCGAGCTGGCGGAAATCGTCTTCCTTGAGACCGCGGGTTGTGCCGGCAGGCGTGCCGAGACGAATGCCGCTGGTGACGGTTGGTTTTTCCGTGTCGAATGGAATGCCGTTCTTGTTGCAGGTGATGTTGCAGTCATCGAGCGCTTTTTCGGCTTCAGCACCGGTGCGACCCATCGATTTGACATCGACGAGCAGCAGATGGTTGTCGGTGCCACCGCTGACCAGGCGGAAGCCAACTTCCTGCAGCGCATCGGCAAAAGCCTGAGCGTTGCGCAGCACCTGATCGATGTAGTCGTTGAATTCTGGCTTCAGCGCTTCGCCGAAAGCGACAGCTTTGGCAGCGATGATGTGCATCAGCGGGCCGCCCTGAGCGCCCGGGAAAACCGATTTGTCGATGGCCTTGGCCAGATCTTTTTTGCAGAGGATGATGCCGCCGCGTGGACCGCGCAGGGTTTTGTGGGTCGTCGAGGTGACAATGTCGGCGTAGCGCACAGGATTTGGATGACGCCCTGCGGCGACGATACCGGCGATGTGGGCCATATCGACCATCATCAGCGCACCGACCTTGTCGCAGATCTCGCGGATGCGAGCGAAATCAATGATGCGTGGGTAAGCGCTTGCACCAGCGACGATGAGCTTTGGCTGCACTTCCAGCGCTTTCTTTTCCATCGCGTCGTAGTCGATCATTTCTGTTTCAGGATCGACGCCATACTCTTCAAAATGATAGAGTTTACCGCTGAAATTGACCGGCGAGCCGTGGGTGAGATGGCCGCCGTGCGCGAGGTTCATTCCCAGCACTGTGTCGCCAGGTTCGAGCACCGCCTGATAAGCGGCGAAGTTCGCCTGCGCGCCGCTGTGTGGCTGCACATTTGCATGTTCTGCGCCGAAGAGCTGCTTCACGCGTTCACGCGCCAGGTTTTCGACGATGTCGACGTGTTCGCAGCCGCCGTAATAGCGCTTGCCCGGATAGCCTTCGGCGTATTTGTTTGTCAGGCAGGAGCCCTGCGCCGCCATCACAGCGCGGCTGGCAAAGTTTTCAGAAGCGATCAGCTCGATCTTGTCGCGCTGACGCTGGAGTTCCTGGGAGATCGCCTCCGCCACAGCAGGATCCTGCGGCGCGAGGAATTCGGTGATATCACTCATTCATAGACCTTCTTTCTTTTTCTGGAGCATTTGATTTCATTATAAAGGACACCAGCGAAAAACCCAACCATGAATTTTGTCCACGGGCGAAAAATTCTAGTAATATCGTCGGAGAAAGGACGCTGGCAGCATTTCGCCTGAACGCAAAGAACCCTTCGCCGATTTTTTCTGGCGGAGGGTTCTCTTTTGTCATAGGATAAATTATTTACCGCCGAAGAGGGATTTCAGCTTGGCGCCGAAGCCTTTCTTCTGGATGCCGAGGAGTTTGTTGATCTCGTCGCGGTAGATGTTAGGATCCAGCGCGCCTGGCAGCGCTTCCTGGAATTCCCCGTCGTTGATGATGCAAGTCTGTGGCACGCCGACAAGGTTCCAGCTCTTGAAGAGGGAACGGGCGTCTGGGTCGTGGATCTCCATGTTGTAGAAATGCATTTCCGGATGGCTGGCGTATTCGTCAGCGATCTTCTGCATGTTTGGCATCAGACGCGCGCACACAGAACATTTCTGCTTGGTGAAGATCAAAAAGCATTTTTCTTTATCGGCAACAATGTCGTTGTACTGCGAAATTGTGATCATTGGAATTTCCATTGATTGGCCTACCTCCTATAGTTCGTTTCTCTCTATGATCCCTAATCATTATCTTATCATCATCCCTAGGGATTGACAAGACAATATCCGACAATTCACGATCAGCGTGTGAAAAATGCGCCCATCAATCGTTCCATGGCATCCTGATCGCGGAGATCGGCAAGCTCGCGGATGCTGTGCATGGCGAGCATCGGATTTCCGACGTCGATGGCCTCGATGCCGCAGGCGGTTTCTGCGATGGGACCGATGGTGGAGCCGCCGCGCATGTCTGCGCGATTAACGAAGGTTTGCAGCGGAATGTTTTCTTCGGCGCAGAGGGCGCGCAGCATGGCTTCGCCGCGTGGCGTGGTGGCGTAGCTGTGGCTGGCGGCGAGTTTGAGCACCGGCCCTTCGCCGAGACGCGGACGCAGCACAGGGTCGGCTTTTTCCGGATAGTTTGGATGTGCGGCGTGGGCCTGGTCGCAGCTGAGGATGACGCTCTCTGCAAGCAGCGCGCGCAGGTCTGCTCCGGTGGCTTCGGCGATGCGCGCAAGCGTCTGCGAAAGCAGCGAAGCGGCGGCGCCCTGTCGCGTGTGGCTACCGATCTCTTCGTGCTGATAGCTGATGAAAACGGCGATGTGATCTGTCGGCTGGCAGTCGCGGATGGCGCAGGTGGCTGCGTAAGCGTTGGCGAGATTGTCAATGCGCGGGCTGGCGTAGAGCGTATGCTCAGCGCCGAGGATCTCCGGCTGTTCCGCGCTCACAAGATAAAGCTCGTGAGCGAGAATATCTTCCGGTGTAGAAAGATCGTGGCTGGCAGCGGCGAGCTGTTCGCGCAGAGCCGGCGCGTCGCTCGTTCCCCAGAGGGCGAGCAGCTCTTTTTGCGGATTGATCGGCTCGTCGCCACGTTTCATGTGCGCCGCTAGCGACGGGATCGTCACCTTCTCCGGCAATTCGACAAACGTGCTTTGTGGATGTGCCCAGTCTTCGCCGCGGATGAACACACGACCGGCGACAGCCAGCGGACGGTCGAACCAGGTGGAGAGGATCGGCCCGCCGTAGACGTCGATATTGAGCATCGAGAGTCCCTCACGCAGGATCTCTGGCTGCGGCTTCAGGCGCAGCGCCGGCGAATCGTTGTGCGTGGCGACGATGCGAAAACCGCGCGGCGCTCCCTGCGGCAGCGCGAAGGCGATGGTGGTGCCGTCGTTTGTTGTGAGAAAATAGCGCCCGCCGGGGGCGAGCGCCCAGTCGGCGTTTTCGTCGAGAGCGGGGATCCCCTCCGCGACGAGCATGTCCTGGCTTTTGCGGGCAGCGTGGTACGGCGTGAGCGCAGTGGTCATGTATGAGAAAAAGGCTTGCGTGTCCAATCTGGATCGTCCTTTCGATGGTTTTTCTCTAGCATACGCGTTTTTCGCTCAGTGCGCAAGCGCTTTGCAAGATTTCGCCGATGGTGTATGATGGAGAGCAGGAGGAATGACCATGATCTCATTTGAACACCAGGGCTGGACGGTGCAGATTTTTGCGAGCACTGCGCCGGCTCGTCCGCTCATCGTGCTGCCAACGTTCGCAGAAGCTGTGGCGCCTGTGCGCGAAGCCCTCGCTGATGCGCCGGATCTTACCCTCGTCACGCTCAGCGGATTTGACTGGGAAGGCGATCTTTCGCCGTGGCCAGCGCCCGCTCTCGGCAAAAACAGCGCGCCCTTCGCTGGTCGCGCCGACGCTGCGCTTGCGCTTCTGAGCGAGGAGCTGCTGCCTCAGATCGAGGCTGCGCTTCCAGCGCCGCCAAGCTGGCGCGGCATCGCCGGCTATTCGCTGGCGGGACTTTTTGCTGTGTACGCGCTCTATCGCTGCGATCTTTTTCAGCGCGCTGCCAGCATGAGCGGCTCGCTGTGGTATCCGGATTTTCTGGATTTCGCTCAGAATCATGCCATGCACACCAAGCCGGAGCGGATCTATCTCTCCGTCGGCGACAAAGAGCGCAAGACCCGCCACCCCCTCATGCGCAACGTGCAGACAGCTGCAGAAGATTTTGCCGCCCACTGTCAGGCACTTGGCATCTCCACCACTTTTCAGCTCGAGCGCGGGAATCATTTCAACGACGCCGCCGGTCGCACAGCGCGCGGCATCCGCTGGCTGCTCGAAGCGTGAAAGCGTGAAAAAGTTTTTGCTGCGCACACCGAAAAACATTGCAAAAATATAAAGTTTTTACCGGTAAAACCGAAAAACATTGCAAAAGCGCAAAGTTTTTGCCGGCAAAACCGAAAAACTTTTGCAAAAATGCAAGGCCTTCGCTATACTAAGATATAGAAGAAAGGCGGTGATGACATGATCAGACGACCTCGTTATATGGAAGTGTTGCGTACTTATCGCGATGTTCCGTTGGTGAAAATTTTAGCAGGGATACGGCGGTGTGGAAAATCTACTTTGTTGGAAATGTGGCGCACAGAGCTTTTGACAAGTGGCGTTGCGGCAGATCATGTGCTCAGCGAACGTTATACGGCGGAAAGCTATTACAATGGATTAACGGCGCGGGAGATGGTGCAGCGGATCCGTGCGAAGATGACAGATGACAGCCGCTACTATCTGCTGCTCGATGAGGTGCAGGAAGTGGAAGACTGGGAGCGTGCAGTGAATAGCCTGCTCGAAAGCGCGAACGTGGACATTTATGTGACAGGCTCAAACTCTCGTTTGATGGCCGGAGAGATTTCTACTTATTTAAGTGGA
>ERZ1034984.3454-NODE-3454-length-11398-cov-5.117341_pt1 | contig 11398 bp, 10 predicted proteins | sample MGYA00520589_ERZ1034984 | MGnify/ENA primary metagenome ERZ1034984 (study PRJEB33766, sample SAMN09781790) | gut metagenome | biome: gut microbiome | host: Homo sapiens | place: Madagascar | study: EMG produced TPA metagenomics assembly of the PRJNA485056 data... | reverse complement strand
AGGATGCGCATCTCGCGGAGAAGAAGTTAGCTGTAAACAGCACCGCTCGAGCGCGAAAGAGTCGCAAGCGACTCTTTGTTATTTGTTTTTTTATGTGTGATGACATTGAAGGAGGTAACATTATGAAAGTAACATTGAAAGATGGTTCAGTAAAAGAGTACCAGCAGGCAATGTCCGTATATGATATTGCGCTGGATATCAGCGAGGGACTGGCCCGTGTGGCCTGTGTCGGCGAGGTGGACGGAGAGGTTGTAGATCTTCGTACGATCGTGGACAAAGACTGTACCCTCAATATCCTGACCTTCGATTCTGAGGAAGGCAAGAAAGCATACCGTCACACCTGTGCACATGTGATGGCAGAGGCAGTCAAGCATCTGTTTCCGGAGGCAAAACTCACGATCGGACCGGCGATCGATGATGGATTCTACTATGATTTTGATATGCCGAGCCTGACCCGGGAGGATCTGGATGCCATTGAAAAAGAGATGAAGAAGATCATCAAGAAGGGAGACCGCCTGGAGAGATTCACACTTTCAAAGGAAGAGGCAGTCAAGCTCATGACAGAGCGCGATGAGCCATACAAGGTGGAGATGATCGAGGATCATCCTGAGACAGATACCCTGTCTTTCTATCAGCAGGGAGACTTCATCGAGTTCTGCGCAGGACCACATCTGATGAGCACAAAGCCGATCAAGGCATTTAAACTGACTTCCTCCTCCGCAGCGTACTGGAGAGGCGATGCCAGGAATAAGACACTGACCCGTATCTACGGAACTGCATTCAGCAAGAAGGCAGATCTTGAGGCACATCTGGAGTATCTGGCAGACATCAAGAACAGAGACCACAACCGTCTGGGACGTGAAATGGAGCTGTTTACCACGGTGGATGTGATCGGTCAGGGACTTCCGCTGTTCATGCCAAAGGGTACCAAGATGATCCAGAAGCTGCAGCGCTGGATCGAGGATCTGGAGGACAATGAGTGGGGCTACGTGCGTACCAGAACACCTCTGATGGCCAAATCTGATCTGTACAAGATGTCCGATCACTGGTATCACTACAAAGAGGGAATGTTCGTGCTCAATGATGACGGAGTTCATTATGAGAGCGAGGAGGCCGAGAAGGCTGCCATGCAGGCAAAGGCCGAGGCCGGAGAGGAAGAGGAGAAGAACGGCAAGGAGGTTATGGCACTTCGTCCAATGACCTGTCCGTTCCAGTATTTTGTATACAAGGCAAAACAGCACAGCTACCGTGATCTTCCGTATCGTATGGGTGAGACTTCCACGCTGTTCCGTAACGAGGATTCCGGCGAGATGCACGGACTGACCCGTGTCCGCCAGTTTACGATCTCCGAGGGACATCTGATCTGTACACCGGAGCAGATGGTTGACGAGTTCAAGGGGTGTATGGCTCTTGCCAAGTATTGTCTGACCACACTCGGCGTGGAGGAGGATGTGACGTATCATCTCTCCAAATGGGATCCGGAGAAACCGGACAAATATCTGGGATCTGCAGAGGTCTGGGAGCAGACACAGCAGCATATGCGTGACATTATGAATGAGCTGGATATCGAGTACACCGAGGATGTCGGAGAGGCCGCATTCTATGGACCAAAGATTGATATCAATACCAAGAACGTGTACGGAAAAGAGGACACGATGATCACGATCCAGTGGGATGCCCTGCTGGCAGAGCGATTCGATATGTATTATATCGACCAGAATGGTGAGAAGAAACGTCCATACATCATTCACAGAACTTCTCTGGGATGCTACGAGCGTACCCTTGCATGGCTGATCGAGAAATATGCCGGCAAGTTCCCTACATGGCTGTGTCCGGAGCAGGTGCGTGTCCTTCCTATCTCTGAGAAATACGAGGGATATGCAGACAGCGTGCTCAAAGAGCTCAAGAAAAACGGCATTGATGCCACAGTAGACAACCGTTCTGAGAAGATCGGTTACAAGATCCGTGAGGCACGTCTCAACAAGGTGCCATACATGCTGGTAGTCGGTGCACAGGAAGAGGAGAATCAGATGGTTTCCGTGCGCAGCCGTTTCGTCGGCAACGAGGGACAGAAGCCTCTGGCTGAGTTTATCGATGCCATCTGCAAAGAGATCCGCACCAAGGAGATCCGTCAGGAACTTCCGGAGGATGAGAAGAAACGCTAAAACATGAAGTGTGGTTTTTGCGGGCGGCATGGCAGAATGCGATATCGGGCGCAGAAAACACGCGCAAAGTTAGGCGAGAAACGGAATAGATATGAAAAAACAGGAGAAAAATTATTTGGATCAGAGGGCGGCAGGCATCCTGATGCCGATCTTCAGCCTGCCCTCACCATACGGGATCGGAACGCTGGGGCGTGCCGCCTACGAGTTCATCGATGAACTGAAGGAGGCAGGACAGACCTACTGGCAGGTGCTGCCGGTGGGGCCTACCAGCTTCGGCGACAGTCCGTATCAGTCCTTTTCCGCTTTTGCCGGCAATCCTTATTTTATCGATCTGGATATGCTGGTGGAGGAAGGGCTGCTCGAGAAACAGGAAGTGGACAGCGTGGACTGGGGAGCCAACCCACAGGACATTGACTATGCGCTTCTGTACGAGAAGAGATTTCCGGTGCTGCGCAGGGCATTTGCCAGGAGCAGCCATCGTGAGGAGTCCGCATACCGCACCTTTTTGAAGAAGAACAGATACTGGCTGGCAGACTACAGCCTGTATATGGCATTGAAATTTGCACATCAGGGACAGGAGTGGCAGCTCTGGGAGCAGGATCTTGCATTCCGCGACAAAAAAGCGATCCGGGAGGCGATGACCACCTATCAGGAGGACATGGAATTCTGGATGTTCTGTCAGTACAAATTCTTCCGGCAGTGGAAGGCATTGAAGAAATATGCAGGGAAGCGCAAGATCCGTATTATCGGAGACATCCCGCTGTATGTTTCCATGGACAGCGCCGATGTCTGGGCCCATCCGGATCTGTTTGAACTGGATGAGAGAAGAAGACCGATCAATATCGCAGGAGTTCCGCCGGATTGTTTTTCGGAGGATGGCCAGAGATGGGGCAATCCGCTGTATCGCTGGGATGTGATGGAGACCGATGGCTTTGACTGGTGGGCACGCCGCATGAAGGCCAATGCCGATCTGTATGATGTCATCCGCATTGACCACTTTATCGGGATTGTCAATTACTGGTCGATCCCGGCAAGCTGTCCGACTGCGATCGATGGAACATGGCGCAAAGGGCCGGGACGCAAGCTGACCGATGTCATTGCCGCAGCGACGCCGAAGGCGGATATCATCGCCGAGGATCTGGGCGTGGTAGGGCCAAAGGTTCGCCGGCTGATCCAGAAGACCGGCTGGCCGGGGATGAAGATCCTCGAGTTTGCCTTTGACGGAGACGCCGCCAATGAATATCTTCCGCATCATTATGAGAGTGCGAACTGTCTGGTGTACGGCGGTACCCATGACAATGAGACGTTGATGGGATATTACGGCGTCAAAAAGAAAAAAGATCTGGAATTTCTGATGGATTATCTGCACATTAAGAAAAAAGAGCAGATTCCATGGGCGATGATCCGTGCAGCGTACAGCTCGATCGCCAATACCGCGATCTTCCAGATGCAGGATATCCTGAAACTGGACAATAAGGCGCGTATCAATCTGCCGTCCTCTGTGGGGCAGAACTGGCGCTGGAGAATGCTTCCGGGCGCATTTACGCAGAAGCATCAGAAGAAATTAAAGAAATACTGCCGGATCTACAGCCGGTAATAAAAATGGACGATCACATATCAGCATGTGGTCGTCCGTTTCTTTTTCGTTTGATCTGTCCTGTGTTTACTCCATCGCTTCGCGGATCGCGGCTGCCAGTTTCTCGGAGTCTACGGCCTCACCCTGCGGCCAGGTGATGGACACGGTATCTCCCTTGTAACGGGGGATGAGGTGAACGTGAAGATGGAAGACGGTCTGTCCGGCTGCCTCTCCGTTGTTCTGAAGGACATTGATGCCGTCGCAGTGTAAGGTCTTCTGCATGGCAGCAGCACAGGTGCGCGCTACTTTCATGATCTTTTCGGCGTCATCGTCCGGCAGCTCAAAAAGGTTGGCGGCATGGTTCTTCGGAACGATCACGGCGTGGCCTTTGGAAGCCGGTGCAATGTCTAACATAACGATGAAATCATCGTCCTCATAAATCTTGTTGGATGGAATCTGTCCTCCTGCAATCTTGCAGAAAATACAATCGTCAAGTACATGTTTACTCATAATGGTCATGGGCGGGAGTGTTCCCGTCGTCTCCTTTCTGTAATGATATGAATCAGGGCCGCCAGGATCACGCCGCTGATCATGCCGCCGATATGTGCGGCATTGTCTACGTCCGGCGTGGAGGCTCCGCTGTAAATGCTGAGTAAGATCATAAATACGATCTGCCACCGCGAAGTCCGGTATCCGGTGCTGATGCCGGTCAGGATCAGTACCACCAGAGCACCCATCAGACCGAAGATGGCACCGGATGCGCCCAGAGACAGAGTGCTGTCGTCCTGTATCATATTATAGATCATGGACGTAAGACCCGCAAGGATTCCCGTGGAAAAATACAGGATGGTGAAGCGCAGATGTCCCCAGCGCATCTCGATAAAGGATCCGATGAACAGCAGGACGGTCATATTATTGAAAATGTGATCCAGGCCACCGTGCAGGAACATACAGGTGAAGATGCGGTAATACTGGTGATCCCGGAAAAAGGTGGTCCAGGAAAGCATGCCGGCCCGCTGCACCTCGGGAAAGGAGGCACCGGTCAGGAAGGGAAGTCCTGCGTAGATCAGGATATTGACCAGAATGATCGCGAGCGTGACAAACGGGATCGGCAGTCTTTGCCGGATGATCGGCGCATCCAGGGCGTGCTCCAGCGGATCAAACAGGGAGGAAGATTTCTCGTAGGCCATCAGCCGGTTGTAGACACTGTTCCATACCCAGTAGGCTTCATGCTCGGAGAAAATGGACCGGGCATCCTCCGGTGTGGGAGAGAGGTACAGGAACAGAACCTGCCAGCAGGCGCGTGGGGATTCCAGGCGGTCTTCCATGGATTCCAGGACGATCTCCTTTATCTTCCGAAAGTACTCGCAGCAGGCAGAAGAAAACATTCCTCTGGCATCCATGGTGATGACCAGCAGGTCGCAGCCCTCCGCGTTTTGATGGTAGATCCGGGTCAGGTTATCGGCCGTGGCGATCATCCGGTACCCCTGTTCCCTGAGTCTCTGATCGATCTGTTTCATAGAAATCTCCAATCTTTTTGATACTTGTCTTGCAGATAAATATATCAGTAGTGTAAAATGGTTTGAAGAAAATGTAAAGAGCAGGCAGGAAAACCCCCGGAAAGGAAGCAGGTGCCATTATGATAGAGAAGTCGCTGGGCAAGGTATACGAGAAATTTAAGATTCATTTTTATCAGTCCGTATTTGAAAAGATCGAGAACAGGGAGCTGACGCTGACGACGGTGGAGACCTTCTGTATCGAAATCATTTATGCGCTGGATCATCCGACGGTCTCGGAGTTTGCGGATTATATCAAGATCTCATCGCCCAATGCGGCATACAAGGTAAACTGTCTGATCCGCAAGGGATATCTGCGCAAGGTGCAGGATCAGAAAGATAAGAGAAAATACTATCTGGAAGTGACAGAGAAATATATGGACTATTACAATATCAGCACCAGTTATATGGAGACGGTGATGAAGCGCGTGGAGAAGCATTTTTCCGAGGAGGAACTGGAACTGCTGAACCGGATGCTGGAGGATGTCCAGAGTGAATTGATGGGGGAAGTCGCCGGGCTTGACCGGATTGAGTGATTCATTGACCGGATGGAAAGATCGTATAATGATTTCTGTGATGGAAAAACGAAGAGGACGTCGTGACGTCCTCTTTTTTGTCGAGGAATGCCGGAATATAGGCTCTGATCTGCAGACAATCAGCCGGAAAAGCCGTTATCCTTAATCCAGAAGTCATCGGGAGAGGAGAGATGGAAATGAGAGAATGGTTGCTTCAGGGCAACGGACAGATCCTGCTGGGAGTAGTGACGATGGGAATCTGTCTGGCAGAGATACTGGCTGCCTTTTTGTATGGGCGGGTAGCGCATGCGGCGGGACAGCTCAAGACGACACAGAATCAGAGGATGCGTCAGATCGCACGACAGTATGAGTCGTATTATAGAATGGGAATGAAGACAATGGATATGTCCCATTATGTGGATAGGTGTCTGCTGGATTACCGGAGTTTCGGAGTGCCTCTGATCTCCTGGGGAAGAATCGGACAGATGGGGACGGCAGTCATACTCTGGTGTTTTTCCATGCTGTTTCTGGGCGGTTATCTGACGCATCTGTCCGGAGCCTGGAGCGGAAGACTGGCTGTGGTGATGCTGCTTTGCCTGGGCGCATGCCGGGTGTTTGAGGGCGTTCTGGGGCTGCGGGGAGCGTATGAGCGGATCCGGATCCAGGTGCTTGATTATATGGAGAATGTCATACACAGCAGACTGCAAAAGGAGGAGAGCAAGCCGGAGAGCACCGGTCAGGTGCAGCTTGGCCAGTCGGAGGCGGTCAGGACGCCATCACAGGTGGCATCTGCCGAGGCACCGCAGGAGATTGAGACAGACCGCGCGATCCTGCTCGATGAGATCCTGAAAGATTATCTGTAACTCTATAACCTGGAAAAGGAAAGCAAATGTGGGAAGACCCCGGGAGGAAATGGAAATGGAAAAGAGATATATGATATCGGATGCCGCCAAGATGGTGGCAGTGGAAAATCACGTACTGCGCTACTGGGAGGAGGAACTGGATCTGAAGATCCCGCGCAATGAAAAGGGACACCGCTATTACCGGCAGGAGGAGATCGATCTGCTGCGTCAGATCCACGAGTGGAAGGAGCAGGGATTTGTGTTAAAGGCGATCCGGCGGATGCTGCCGGAGAGGGAGCGGATCGGTAAGATGAGTACCCAGGAACTGTATCGTCTGCGCGAGGAGTACAACGGACAGGTTCTCAAGGAGGAAGAGACACAGATCCGTCACAAGGTCATTCCAATGTACCGCGAAAACAAACCGGTGGCAGGGGAGGAGGCAGATGAACGGCTCCGTCGGTTTGAGGAGATGATGAAGGATATGGTGGGACAGGCCGTGCATGAGGCGATGAAGCAGGAGCGCGAACTGTGGCAGAAGGAACAGACCTGTGTGCTCCGGCAGACCGCACAGTCCCAGGAGACGCAGGCGCAGCTTCTGGGACAGATCCTGGAGGAACTGCGCGGACCGCACAGTGAGGTGGCCGCTGCACGGGAAAAGAAAGCAAGACGCGGCCTTTTCCACAGAAAAGACAAACCGATTGCGAAGAGTCAGAGATAGTGATATATTTATGGGAGTGAACCAAAGAAACGAAAGAAAGGTATGGTAATAACATGGGAAAATTTACATTCGAAAAATGTGGTGATATCGAAGGCCTGTATACGATCCAGCCGACCGTATTCGGCGATGCCAGAGGATATTTCATGGAGACATACAACTATGAGGATTTCAAGGCAGCGGGCCTGGATATGGTCTTTGTTCAGGACAACCAGTCCAGCTCCACCAAGGGAGTGCTTCGCGGGCTGCATTTCCAGAGAGAGCATACCCAGGGCAAACTGGTGCGCGTCGTATCCGGTGAGGTGTTCGATGTGGCTGTGGATATCCGCAAGGGGTCCAAGACCTTTGGAAAGTGGTTTGGTGTGACTCTTTCCGCAGAAAAGAAAAATATGTTCTATATCCCGGAGGGATTTGCACATGGATTCTATGTCCTGTCAGACACTGCAGAGTTCACCTACACGTGCACGGACTTCTATGATCCAAGTTCTGAGGGAGGTATCAAGTGGGATGATCCGACTATCGCTGTAGATTGGCCGATCCCGGAGGGTGTGACTCCGAATATTTCTGAGAAAGATGCCAAGCATCCTGCATTTTCCGAGGATATCGCGTTGGAGTATTGATGATCTGACGTATCTCAAAAACAGAATATGAAAAAAGAAAAGCCAGCAGATCAACTGCTGGCTTATTTTCGATAAAGCACCCAAAATGCCGGTTCCTGTATTTTGAGTCCTAGCAAATGCTAGGTGGGCAACCGCAGTCCGAAAATCAACCTTCCGCTGCAAGGCGGCCTGATATCATAACGACAATATAGGAATCCCTTTAAAAAAGTGTAGGTTCAAAATAACAAGAGTATCGAACACTTCAGGCAAATCTTTTTCTTACATATAGTATACTCATTTGTAGTGTAAAATACAACTAAAAATTGTGTAAATATTTTCCGGGGATCAAAGTCACAATCCGCGGCTGTTTTTGGAATTCTCTTTCGGGGGCTTTACAACGATCTTGCAGACCGCCTTCTCTCCGTTGCGGATCGAAGCGGTTACCCAGGCGATTCCCTCTTCCTTGGCGGTCACCTTTCCGTTTTTGCTCACAACCGCTACATTCTCATCGGAACTCGTAAAAGTCGCTTTCTCCGTGGTGATGCTCGGCTTCAGGGTCAGTTTCAGTTTCTTGGTCTTACCTGCCCTGAGACGGTACTGATTCTTCTCGAAATGAACACTGACTGCCTGTGGCGCTACATTCACCTTGCATTTGAGCGTCGCTACCGTGGTCTTAAAGATCAGCATATTGGTCTTGCGGATCTTCACCGTGATGTAGGAAACGCCCACGCCTTTTCCCGAGATCTGGCAGCCGTCCTTTTTCTCATCGGAGAGCTGCGCGACCTCTTCCCGGCTGCTCTTGTAGGTCACTTCCTCGTCGGTGACTCCGTCCACCTCCAATTTGGCGCTGTCTCCGATCAGAAGCCGGCAGTTATATGTGTTCAGCGAATATCCGTCTCCGTCTTCGCGATCGGATGCCGATGCCGCCTGTCCGGTAAATAACAGGCTGACGACAAGCAAAATCGCAAGGAATCCTCTTTTTCCTCTTTGAAACATATCCATCTCCAATCCGGATTTTTCAAAAATCCTGGTTCATAACGACACACTCCGGCCCGCGGGCACCGAGTGTTTTCTCTGCTCATTCCACCCTGTTTTCAAAGAAACATGTTATACTATACGTGGCATTCGTGGCAAAAGCAGGTCAGCCTGACGATTTTTCCAAAATCTGCCACACTTTTCACGTATTTACATATGATAATGTTCTTAATACAATAATCATAACACGCAAATATGTCAAAGTATGCACAAAAGAGAGGAGCACCCCTATGCACTATGTATTAATTGCAGATGACAATAAAGATATCACAGATGTCCTGTCCGTATATGTCAAAAAAGAGGGATACGAACCGATCATTGCCCAAAATGGTGTGGAAGCCGAAGAGATGTTTCAGGACTATTCGCCGGTGGCCATTCTTCTGGACGTCATGATGCCTCTGAAAGATGGTTATGAGGTCTGCCGGTCCATCCGCAGTCAGTCCAGCGTTCCGATCATCCTGATCACGGCGCGAGGGGAGGATTACGACAAGATCATGGGGCTGGATATCGGTGCAGACGATTACATTGTCAAACCGTTCAGTCCCAGCGAGGTCATGGCCAGGCTGCGTGCCGTCCTGCGGCGGATGAAACAGCCGGAGAGTGCCGCAACAGACCCGGGTGATTCAGAGTGCCTTTCCCTGGACAATATCACGGTCAGTCTCAAGGAATACCGTTTCACGATCAACGGAGAACAGATTCCGCTGACTAAAAGAGAGATTGAGACGATGTGGACACTGACACACAATCCGAACCGTGTCTACACCCGCGACAATCTTCTGGACATCCTCTGGGGATATGATTTCTATGGGGACACCCGCACGGTGGACTCACACATCAAGAGACTCCGCTCCAAACTGGATCATTTTGACCACCCGAACTGGTCTATCAAGACGGTATGGGGAGTCGGTTACAAATTTGAACTGCAGTCATAACCCGGGCGTCCGCGAGGAGTTCTCCTCGCCCTGTGACACAATATCCGGGAATGAGGATTACGATGAAACGAATTTTACGATATCTGCGCACACATGATATTTCCGTGCGCGTCTATCTGGCCATGGTATTTCTGACCACTCTGACGGCCATTCTGATCGGCATGATCTTTATGAAGCAGTATCGGGCCAGCTATCTGGACAGTCAGATCAACATGCTCACACAGCAGGGAGAGTCAATTTCTAAACGTGTGACACGGTTTGCAGCCGCAGAGAAGCCGACACAATTTGGCAAATATAACCGCTATATCGAGGAAATGGAGAGCGCCGAGCAGACGGATGTCTGGATCGTAAGCAATGAAGACAGCGAGGATGCACTTTCCTCTGAGTATACCAACGCCGGAACCGGCTCGATCACCAAAGAGATGACTCAGATCCTTCAGAAGGCATTTCAGGGGGAGCAGGCACACAGCTCCAGCTATGATCAGACATATGGCATGACCATCCTCCGTGTGGGGCTTCCCATTTATGCCCGGAAAGATTCTGACCGGGTGAGTGGAGCGGTCATGATGATCTGCATGCTGGACAATCAGACTATGGGTCTTCAGCAGGGACGTTCCATGATCTTTTTCAGTGCACTGGCCGGCATGCTGCTTGCGTCCCTGGTGGCTATGTTCCTTTCGCGTTCACTGTCCGGCCCGCTGGACCGCATCGATTTCCATATCATGCAGCTGGCCAACGGACATTACAAGGATATCCAGGCCGGCCACACGAATTCCCAGCTCGGCCGTCTGGAACAGGCACTGGACCGCCTCAGCGGAAAGCTGCGCCGTGCCCAGACAGAACAGGAAGCACTCGACAAAACCAGGCGCGACTTTTTTGCCAATGTCTCGCATGAACTGCGCACACCGATCACTGTGATCCGCGGCTACACCGAGACATTGTCGGACGGTCTGATCACCGATCAGGACACCGTCACCGAATATTATCAGCGCATGCTTCAGGAATGTATCCGTATCGACCAGTTGGTCGGCGATCTGTTCACGCTGTCCAAAATGCAGAACCCGGATTTTGTCATTGACCGCGAACCGATCAGTCTGACGGAACTGCTGGACGCAGCGACCCGCAGCGGCGCCATGGTGGCGCGCGCCAAACAGGTGTCGGTCGTCTGTGATAATCCATACGATGAACCATGTCTGGTTCTCGGAGATTATCAGCGGCTGCAGCAGGCTCTGATGATCCTTCTGGACAATGCCGTGAAATTCTCCGAGGAAGGAAGCACGATCCGGGTCGGCCTGCGTAGGGAGAAGAAATCGCTGACGATTTCCGTGGAAGACCATGGCATCGGCATTTCCAAGGAGGAACTTCCATACATATTCGAGAAGTTCTACAAATCCAAACTCAAACAGAATGAGAGCGGCACCGGCCTCGGGCTGATGATCGCCCATGAGATCGTGGTCAAGCAC
>ERZ1034984.3453-NODE-3453-length-11399-cov-19.961037_pt1 | contig 11399 bp, 13 predicted proteins | sample MGYA00520589_ERZ1034984 | MGnify/ENA primary metagenome ERZ1034984 (study PRJEB33766, sample SAMN09781790) | gut metagenome | biome: gut microbiome | host: Homo sapiens | place: Madagascar | study: EMG produced TPA metagenomics assembly of the PRJNA485056 data... | reverse complement strand
GGGCTATTGTTAGTTGCTAGTTGAAAGGTCTTTCCACAACCTCTATTTCGGCGACCGAACAATAGTCCCACGCTTTTTTCATTGAAAACTTAATGGCTATAGCTACTTCTGGGAACAAGTCAGCGAAGTAAATGATAAATATGGAAAGTCAATTCATTGTATTCAATACAAAGACGGAACTTTTAAGATTAGATGTTTCCAAAATTGTTTATTTCGAAGGAGATGGCAATTATACACAGATCGTTACTATTAACAAGCTGAAGGCTGTTGTTTGTTTGAATTTGTCTCAAATGGAGAAGTATTTGGCAGAGCATCTTGTAGATTGCAAGAGTATTTTTATGCGGGTGGGTAAACGTTTTATTATCAACACTGGCTACATCTATCAGGTCAATACGCAAAAGCAACAATTGATATTATCCGATTATGAGCATTTTGCTTTTGCTTTAGGAATTTCTAAGGAAGCCTTAAAGCAAATGAAGGATTTACTCATAACTAAAAAATAAACTAATCAAGCAAAGAATTTTATGGAATTAATCATTGGACGTGATGCTAGTACATCTCAATTGAGAATAACAATGGGACAACAATCGAAGATTTTTGGGGTTGCTGGAAGTGTTCCTATGACAGTGAGCCGTCAACATTGTAGTTTGACCATAAATCCTGATGGTTCTTATAGAATTACGAATCTAAAACCTCAGAACGTTACTTTTGTCAATGGAGTGGAAGTGATGGCAAAGACTATCATGGAGAAGGATAAAATAGAACTTGGTCCAGGTAAGTTTTTGGTTAGTTGGGATTGGATAAAGAGTTTTGTTCCTCAAATGGTAGATTTTCGTCCATTGCGGCGTGTCTGGGAAGAATATGATGAGCATAAGCTTGATCAGCAAATAGCTGACCGCAAGTTTAATTCTCTTCGTGGCATTACAGGTTTGATAACCATGGGAGCCATCGCTTTGAGCATCATTTTCCCTGAATTTAGAGAGACGCCTCTTTATATAGGTTTGTATCTCTTAGGTATTTTGATTTCCGTAGGCTTTACGGTAAAAGCATATAAGGATTCTTCTAAGGGACCGTTAAGGCAGAAGCAGTTGACCGAGGAGTTTCAGCAGCATTATGTTTGCCCTCATTGTCATCACTTCCTGGGCTTTCAGTCTTATGAAGTTTTGATGCAGAATGAGGCTTGTCCTTATTGCAAAGCAAAAATCAAAAAGTGATTTCCTACAATAGAAGATAGGTTTTGTGTAATGAGCACAGAATTAACACCTATCTATTTATTATTTCACTATATTTGCACCAGTTATCATTTTAAAACGAATAGTTATGGCACAGAATGAAGAAACATTGTATTTCGATAATACACATCCTGAAGTAAGACAGGAAAGTAAAGATAAAACTCAGAACGCTGCTGATAAAGCAACTTGGAAGAAAGTAGCGGTAGGTGGTGCTGCCGGTATCTTGTTGGGTGCAAGTGCTATGTATGCCACAGATGCCTTTGCTTCAGGTGCGGAAGAAGTTCCCGATACAAAACCGGAAGGAGAAAATCCATCGCAAGATGCTGCTGCAGCTAATGATAATGCCTCTGTCAAGGTAGCAGAGAGTCGTGATGAGCAGAGCTTTAAGGAGGCTTTTGATGCCGCTAGAGCCGAAGTGGGTCCTGGTGGCGCTTTCCATTGGCATGGCAATATCTATAGTACTTATACCGAGGACGAGTGGAACAACATGACAGATGCAGAAAAGAACGACTATGCTGAGGCTGTAAGGCCCGAAGTACGTGCAGAAGAAATGAATGCAGCTCCTCATCAAGCGGAAGATGTTGCTGTGGTATCTCATTCTTCTCATGCAGACCAGGATGTATCTGTTGCTCACAATGATGCAAATTTGCATCAGGCGAGTGATGTGCAGGTGGCTGATGACCAAAATGCAGACGTTCATTTGGTTAATGCGGGCGAAGTACAGCTTGCTGATGGCTCCATGGCTACAGTGGGGGTCTTCGACGTGGATGGCCAGGAAGTGAGTGTGGTAGATTTTGATCAAGATGGAAATCCAGATGTTGCGATTTGTGATGCCAATGGCAATGGAAGTATTGACGTTGGTGAAGCGATAGATTTGCATACAGGACAAGTGATTACTCCAAGTGGTAGTGATTTCGCTGATGCCGGAGTTGATGATAGTGTTGATCAAAATCTCCAAACCGCATCCTTGGAGAATCCAGATGTTGCTCCTGATATGCCAGACTATATGTCTGATGCTGATATTCAGATGGCATAAACATTGATTTAAATAGATGGTGGCAATGGAAACTAAAAGAATCAAATGTCCGAGTTGCGGTGTTTTGCTTGACGTGAGAAATTCTCAAAACGAAGCCGTAAAGATGATTACTTGTCCTCAATGTAAAGCTCAGCTGAGAGTGATGTTCTCACAGCAACATGCTGCAACTCCGCAATCTTTAGGGGAAACACAATATGTTGGTAACAGCAATGGTGAGACTCAGTATGTGAATCGGGATAATGGAGAAACTCGTTACGTGGGGCATTCCTCTTCTCCTTCTCAATCTGATGAAACAATCCTTGCCGGCAAGAAAGAAGAAGTTACTCCCGGTTATTTGCTCTATGGTGGTCAGAAGTATCCGTTAGGGTTCGGCAACAATGTAATAGGCCGCAAGGCTACTACTTCGCAAGCAACTGTACAGATAGCTACTGATGATAGATATATGAGTCGTCAGCATCTTGTCATTCAGGTAATTAAGACTTCTGCGGATATGGTTAGGGTTGTGGTGTCTAACTACCATAATAAAAATGCCAGTTATGTGAATGGACAATTATTGAATGAGGGTGACCAGCTCGTCTTGACAGAAGGAAGTATCATCAAGATGGGTAACACAACCGTTGTTTATCATCAAAAATAAAGCTAACAATGAGAATCAAGATATATCAGCCTTTAGCTATCCATGAGTTAGGTAAGAGGGCGAACCAGGAAGATAGCATCTATCCATTAGAGGGTAAAGCAACGGAGAATGACCGCTTGTTTTTGCTCTGTGATGGTATGGGTGGACATGAGCATGGTGAGGTGGCAAGCCAAGGTGTTTGCAATAGTCTTTCTTCGTTTTTGTTGCAGCATGCAGTTGCTTCGGAAGGCTTGGAAGATAAGTTGCTGTCTGATGCTTTGGCGTATGCCTACGAAGAACTGGATAAACTGGCTATTGCGGGAGATACCCGTCAGATGGGAACAACTTTAACTTTGCTGTATTTTCACCGTAATGGATGTACGGCAGCCCATATTGGAGATAGTAGAATATATCATCTCCGCCCATCTTCGCATACCATATTATATAAGAGTCGTGACCATTCTCTGGTGTATGATCTTTATCAGGCTGGTGAGTTGACCTATGAGGAGATGAAGACATTTCCGCAGAAAAATGTCATCACCCGTGCGATGATTGCTGGAGATAGAAATCATCCAAAACCTGATGTTATCCATATTTCTGATATTCAACCAGGTGATTACTTCTACATTTGTTCTGATGGCATGTTGGAGCAGATGGAGGATGAGGAGCTGTTGGATGTCTTCTCTGCGAATGTTCGTGATGAAGAAAAGCGACAGATGCTTATTTCTGAAACCTCAGACAATAAAGATAATCATTCAGCTTATATTGTTCATATCAAAGAGGTGAGTCACGATGAGTCAGATGTGGGTCTTGTAAATGAGGAGCCTACGGCGAAATGCAATGCTTTGAATATCAGACCTGATGTGGAAGAGGTGACTGCCTCTCCTGATGTTGAAATCGTTAAGCCTGCTGGTACCCCACCGCCTGTTCCTGATAGTGTGATTGTTGGGATGGAGAATAAGCTGAAAAGAAAGAAATCTCTCTTCATGGCATTTGTAGCCTTAGTGGTATTGGCTGCTGTTGGCATGGCTGGTTATGGCTACTATAGCAAGCATAAAGCAGAGGCAGCTTTGCTGGATTCTCTTCTTGAGGATTCTATGGTGACCGTGAAAGAGCTTAATGGCCAGCAAGAGTTAAAGACTGATACAACAAAACAAGATTCTATAAAGCAAGATACAAAAAAAAATGGACGACATAAATAATCAGAATATGCTCCAAGTAGGAACCATTCTACACGGAACTTACAAAATAGAAAGCTACTTGTCATCAGGTGGCTTCGGCAACACCTATTTAGCAAAGAACATCGAGTTTGATGAGACTTATGCCATCAAGGAGTTCTTTGTAAAGGGCGTGTGCCAGCGTGAAGGTAATAGCACTACCATTAGCGTAAGCAATGTCGAGAATACTAATAGCTTTGAGCAACAACGAGAGAAGTTCAAGAAAGAAGCTCGCCGTCTTCGTAGTCTCAGTAATCCTCATATAGTCAAGGTCTATGATCTCTTTGAGGAGAATGGTACTGCGTATTATGTGATGGATTATGTGGATGGAGAAAATCTATCTGCACGTTTGAAGCGTACAAAAACTCCATTGTCAGAAACTGCAGTCTGTAATTACTTGTTTCAAATCATAGATGGTCTTGAGACAATCCATAATGCTGGTATGCTTCATCTCGACATAAAACCAGCCAATATTATGGTTGATAATCATTATGTCGTCAAGTTGATAGACTTTGGTGCAAGTAAGCAGCAGAGTACGGTAGGTGGTGCCACGATGAGCACGGGTATCAGCTATACGAATGGCTATGCCCCTAGTGAACAAATGGCGCAGAGCTATGATAAGTTCGGACCATGGACAGACTTCTATGCCCTTGGTGCAACCGTGTATAAGTTGCTTACCAACCAAGACCCACCATCAGTTTCTGACCTTTCTGAAGACGAGACAGAGGACAAGCACCTTGCCCTCCCAATGCCTAATGTCTCTGAGGAAATGAAAAAAATGGTGGTTTGGATGATGCAAGTGAATAGATTGAAGAGGCCGAAGTGTGTTGGGGAGATAAAACGTATCTTACAACAGTCTTCTATTGCAACTTCTAACAATGAAGAGACAAAAGCGTTTAGTCCACATCAATCTTATGCTAATCCTGTTAATGATGATGAAGAGACAGTATGGGCTGATAAAGCTGAAAAAGTAGAAACAGAGGTCAATGAACAAGAAAAGTGTAATGAAAAAGAACAAACGAATTCTTCTAATAGTCATATCTATTTAAAACTTATGGCTTTTTTTGCAATAGCGTTGCTTGTTATTTTAGCAATATTATTCTTACCTCAATCTGCTCGTACAGCAGCAAATACCAATGTCGCTAGTGCAGATTCTGACTCTGCCTATTTTGTTGGAGAAGCAACTGCTGATTCTGATGGGGTTTATGTGGAGAATAAGGAAGAGGTATTCTTTAATCAAACGGTAAAATATACAGGAACAGTATTGGCAAATCCTGATCCCGGTAGATTTTATCCATGTGATGATAATGGCGAGCTAACCTTTAGTGATGGTAGAATGTATAAGGGTCCTTTTAATCGAGGTAGGATGGAAGGTGATAATGCAACTTTCATTTATCCAAATGGTGATACATACACAGGTTCTTTCTATGATAACCATTTCTCAAAAGGTACATATACAGTAAAGACAACAGGCGAACAGTTTATCGGTACATTTGATAGTAATGGTCAACCAAAGAAAGGTGCTTGGTATGACAAGAATGGTAACTTTTTACAGAATGTTTAAAACAGAATATAGCTTTATGGAACAAGATACGTTATATATTATTGGCAATGGCTTTGATATTGCTCATGGACTAAGTACTCAATATCAAAATTTTAAGGAATGGTTGTTAAAGAACGGATTGAATTCTTTTGCTCGTCGAATGGAAATTTTGTATCCAGATGTAAAAAATGATAATGGTGAATGGAATGATATAGAGACAGCATTAGGGCATTTTAATATGGAAGATGTAATTGTGTATGATAAATATTATACAGATTGTAATTATTCAAAAGAAGTAGTTCTTCCTGTGGGCAATAACATAAAAGCCGTGACTGCAAGTCTTTCTGGTAATCTATGGAAATGGATCAAGTCTGTAGATTTACTTACAGCAAAGCGTATGTTCCAACTCGAAGAAACCGCATTGTTTGTAAATTTCAATTATACTTTGACTTTGGAAAATGTATATGAAATTCCTGATGCTCATGTATGGCATATTCATGGTTCAATCTCAGATAAAACAAACGTGTTAGTGGTAGGATATGGAGTAGATGATATGTTTGATAATGCTCCAAATCCACCATCCTACAATCCTACAGATGATGATATGCGACGCAATATAATGACAGATATGAAGAAACCTGTAGATTATTGTATTGATGAGTTTCATAAATGGCATTGCTCTGCTAAGTTGAAGAATATAAAACATGTAAAAGTAATAGGACATTCTTGTTCTAATGTTGATGAGCCATATTTTGCCGATATAGCCAAATCAATTTCTAAAGATGCAGATTGGGTATTTTATATCCATAATGGTCGTAAAGAGAAAAAATATGCTGAATTTGCATCTAGAATAATATCACAAGATGGATTGGAACAAGTGTATTTTGTAGTTCTTGATGCAAATTTTCCTTTAGTAAAGTAGAATTTCAAATGTTTGATATACTATACAATTTTTATGAAGATTGAAATGAAAAAGATAGTTCTTGTTTTGTTTGTGCTTTGTGCTTTTGAAGCACATGCACAATCATTGGGAGGAGAGATTGTGCGTAAAAAGGAAAAGCCTATTTTGCGTTCTGCTTGGAGTTCAACTTTTGCTGATACTCATACAAAAGTTGCATATAAGCGAGTTGATAAGCATTTGAAGGTTACTAATGTGGATTATAATATGTATAGTGAGGCATTGAAAGTTGAAGCAGATAAAGGCAATGCCAGTGCTCAGTATGCACTCTCAAAGGTTTATGCTCAAGGGTTGGGAGTTGATGTTGATGAGAAGAACGCTCAGTTTTATCTGAAGAAAGCTGTAGAAAGCAAATATCCTGCAGCTCAATATACATGGGGTAGACTTCTTCAGATGGGAGTTGATGGTGTTGTACAAAATATCGAAGAAGGGCATAGGTACCTTCAAATGGCAGCTGCTAATGAGTGCAAGGATGCTTATTACTATTTAGCGTATGATTATTATAATGGAATTGGAACTACAATAGATTATCAAAAATCTAGAATGTTTTTTGAAAAAAGTGCGAATGAAAATAACTCCTACGCTCTTTATTGGCTTGGAGCAATTTATGATATTGGACAAGGAATAGTAATGAATCCTTCAAAAGCTTTTGAATATTTCATGCGTAGTGCAATGTTGAGAAATGCTGATGCACAAGCTGCTGTTGGTAAGTTCTATTTGTATGGTAGAGGTGTAGCTAAAAATGACGAGAAAGCATTTGAATGGTTTACGCAATCTGCAAATAATGGTTCATTGGAAGGTAATCATTGGTTAGCCGTTTGTTATAATGAGGGATTGGGGGTTGAACGGAATCCTAATGAAGCATTTAAGCGATATACTTTGTCTGCAGAACAAGGATTCGCTGAATCACAAGTTCGCCTTGGCATACATTATATGTGTGGTGATGATGTTGCACCTAAAGATGTAAAGAAGGCTATAGGGTACTTTATTAGTTCTGCTAACCAAGGAAATGCCTTGGCTCAATACTGCCTTGGTGAAAGTTATCTCGATGGTTCTATAGGGGAGGTCGATAAATATAAGGCAAAAGTATGGTTTCAAAAGGCTGCTGCACAAGGTGAGCAACATGCAATAAAGGCTTTAAATAATTTAAAATAATTTTAATATGAAACGTTTAATATCTGTTTTTATTTTATTTTTTTGTGTTGGATTTGTTCTCGCACAAAAATCCGCAAGTGATGTAGTTGGAGTTAGTCAAATGGAAAAGACGAAAATTCGGACATTTTCTATGAATGGTAAATCTATAAAAGTAGATGTAGAAAAAACTGTGAAAGAATATTATCAAGGTGATATAAATGGACGTTGGTATGGCATTCCAGTAATTATAGAGTGTGGTGCAAAAGAATATAATATAGCTGAAGCTCAATATTTGTTAGGAATTAGTTATATGGAAGGAATAGATTGTAATAAAAATATAGATGAGGGGATGAAGTGGCTGAAAAAAGCAGCTGATCAATTCCTTCCAGAGGCAATGGGAGAGTTTGGATCTTATTGCTCAGATTTGGGAAAAAAGGATTTGGCAGAAAAGTATCTGTTGTTAGCAGCAAAAGTTCCAAGTAATTGGGCTTATTACAATTTAGGTCATTTGTATAGTGAAAGTGGAAAATTAGATTTGGCAGAAAAGTATTATAGACTTGCTATAGACAATGGGCCAAAAGGACAAGCAAGAGCCATTCACAATCTAAATATTCTTTTAGTAAATCAATATAGGTACGCAGAAGCAATGCAATTGCTAAAATTGGGTGTTGAGAAATATCACGATTCGTATTGTATGGGAACATTAGGGGTTCTTTTGTATTCTATAGGTTCTTTGTATAATAATAATCCTAGTCAGCAAGATAAGAATAAAGCTGTAGAACTATTTAAGCAGGGTGCATCGTTAGGAGATAAGCGGTCTATAGAGATGTTGAATGAAATTAATGGAAAATGATGAGAAAGATATTTTTTTTGTTTTTGCTTGTTTTAATGGCTCTCTCGACAAAGGCTCAAATACAGCCTTTGTCGAGACAACCAATAATGCGTCCCATAGAGCCTCCTCGGGTACAGGGAAGATTTACTCAAACATGGGGGAAAAGGGTAATAGTAAAATACACGGCAGGGATAGACTATAATGTTTATAGCCAAGAATTAATGAATGCTGCAATTAAGCAGGGAGATGCCAAGGCGCAGTTTGCATTAGGTTATCTCTACTATTATGGACAGACTGTACCCCAAAGTTTTTCTTTGGCGGCAAAATACTTAAAGATGGCTGCAGACAAAGGTTTAGCAGAGGCTCAATGTAAAATCGGCTTATGTTATGCCGATGGTTTGGGCACAGATAAAAATGAGATGTTTGCATTTAAGTATTTTCAAAAAGCTCATTTGAAAGGAAATGTTGAAGCTACAGTATATTTGGCTTGGTGTTATTTTAATGGGGTTGGCGTAGGACAAAATTTGGGTAAGGCTGCAGTTTTTTATAAACAAGCTGCTGATAAAGGTAATGCTGTTGCTCAATGTGCGATTGGATTTATGTATGACAAAGGAAAAGGTGTTGTCGTTGATAAGAATAAGAGTTTGCAATATTTTATGCTTGCTGCGGACAATAATGATGCTGATGCTTTTTATGAACTTGGATACAAATATCATTATGGTGAAAATGTAGTGAAGGATGAGTACATATCCTTTAGCTTTTTTAAAAGGGCTGCTGATTGTGGAAATCCTGATGCTGCTCTTTGGGTTGGAGAGTGTTATAAAGGAGGACGTGGTATAGAGGAGAATCCTCATTTGGCATTTGAATATTTTTTGAAATCTGCTAAAAGTGGAGATGGTATGGGATTATTTGAAGTTGGCTTTTGTTATTATCGGGGAAATGGAATAAAGAAAGATATGCAAGAAGCTGTTCATTATCTAAGCCAAGCTGCTTTAAAGAAAAATGGTCCAGCAATGGCTACTCTTGGTATCATATATTTTCAAGGTGATGGTGTAAGTCAAGATTATAAACTGGCTTATAAGTTGTTTTATGATGCGGCAAATCTATGTGGCATTATGGGCTTTATTGCATATAAATATTTAGGGGCTTGCTATGAATTTGGTCTTGGAACTGAAAAAGATATTGATAAGGCAATCTATTGGTATGAAAAAGATGCAGAGTTGGGATTGCATCAAGATATTATAGAGCATTTAAAGGATTTAAAATCAAAGTGATAAATTATAAGTAGTGTAGTTTGAAATTAAAAATTGTTGAATTATGTTACAAAACATCAAGTCTCTTTTAGAGACAAATGTAGGCCTATTTCTACTTGTATTTTTGATGTTTGACTTAGTGCCTGTTCTTGTGCAAAAAAAGTTACCATTCAATGCAAAAAAGAAACCGTACACTTGGAAATTGATAATGGAAATTGATGTTTTAAGCTAAAAGGTATGAAAAAGGTCGATAAAGCCAAAGAATACGCTGAGGGTAAGGTTACCGAAGCGTTGAATAAGGTTGTTGCTGATGCTTATATGGCAGGTTACAATGCAGGCTATCAAGATGGTTATAATAAGGTAGTCAAAGATTCTATAGCGGAAGGTATAGAGTATGTTGACTTGGGACTTCCGAGTGGAACATTATGGTCTTCAGACTATGTTAAAGATGATAATGACAAGGCAATTTATGTGACTCAAGAGAACAGCACTGATTATGAAATTCCAACGAACGAGCAATTCAAGGAATTGATGGATGAGTGTAAATGGGAGCAGATGTCAGAAAAGAATTGGACAGAGGGAGGTTTTTACTATTGGCATGAATGGGCTGTTTGTCTTGGTCCAAATGGAAATAAAATTACATTTGAAAAGACTGGACTTTATGAGGCTAAAGATTGCCTTGCAAGAAAAGCAGAAATACTCTTTTGGTTAAAGGCTGAGGAGTATTTTCAAAGAAATTGTGCAAATATTACTTTGAATGATTTACAGTTGGATTCTGAAAATGTATTTTCTGGATATATGCTTCCAATTCGCCTTGTGAAATAGTATCTTGTAAATAATTTAGATTATTGTAGATTTTGAAATGGATTTAATTTAATTGAGTATGGGTAGTCGCATTTGTAATTTCAGAATGTTGATAGTGGCGTTTCTGTGTATGTCTTGTTTAGATGGTGTTGCACAACAAAGAGTCATAAGGCGACAAGCTGTAATCCCTAAAGTTGCTGCAAAGAATAAACGAGAAATGTCAAAAAGAAAAGAGGATGTTGTTGGAACATCCCAAGAGCCTCGGCAAATAGAATTGCCAAGTATCATTGATGGTTGTCTGTTACAGCCTGCACCTTCTGAATATAATTGCCAGAAAGAAGATGTTCGAAAAGAAGATGTTGAAACTGTTGGTGGACAATGTTTGCACAGATTCAGTGTTGTGGTCGGTAATTTTATGAACAGAAATAATGCAATTGGAATGTACCTTGATTTGAAGAAAAAAGGTTATTATCCATCGATAGCATATTCTAGCACAAGTGCATACTATAGAGTGGTATTGGGAACTACGGATAGTCTTCGTGATGCAATCTATTGGAAGGAAAAGCTCATCGGTGTTTATCCAGCTAGCTGGTTGTTGTATAAAGAATAAAATCATGAAACGACTATTATCTTTCCTCTTTATCTTCTTGCTGGCAATATCCTCATTGCCAGCAAAAACTTATGTCGTCAGTGTCGGCATCGCCGACTACCCAGGTACACAGAACGACCTTCGGGTAAGTGCGAATGATGCCAAGACCATATCGGGTATCTTTA
>ERZ1034984.3448-NODE-3448-length-11412-cov-9.869156_pt1 | contig 11412 bp, 9 predicted proteins | sample MGYA00520589_ERZ1034984 | MGnify/ENA primary metagenome ERZ1034984 (study PRJEB33766, sample SAMN09781790) | gut metagenome | biome: gut microbiome | host: Homo sapiens | place: Madagascar | study: EMG produced TPA metagenomics assembly of the PRJNA485056 data... | reverse complement strand
TGAAGATGTACACGCCGAAAAGGCGGCAGCCTCGGCTGGGCTGTAAAGGCCGAACAGCCCGAACCGAAAAACAGAAAGTATATAGAAAGTAAGAAACCCCGGTGCGCACACAGAAAAACTGTGCGGCACCGGGGTGTTTTTTTGCGGATTTTCAAGACGGCGCATCAGGTGCGCTGCCCGGCGGCAGCCAGATAGCGCCGCAGTTGGGCATTGATGTCGGTGCAGATGTGCCCGGCAAACTCGGCCTGCAATTCGGGGCGGGCAATGCTCATCAGCCACGGCTCACCGGCCGTGCGCAGCATGGGCAGATCGTTGTAGCTGTCGCCAAAGGCGGCCACTTCAGAAAGCGGAATATGCAGCGCTTCGCACACGCGCGAAAGCCCCAGCGCCTTATCAGCCACCGAAAAATCCAGCCAGGCAGGCGCACCCACGGCAACATTGATGCCCCGCGGGGCCCACTTGGGGCGAAACACCGGGTCCATGGCAATGCCGCCGTCACGGCAGAAAGCCGAAACGCGCAGGATCTCGCATGGGATATCCTCGGGGGCGTGGGTGGGCAGCATATCGGGCGAGTGCAGGCTGGGCTCGGATTCCTCGTTGTCCCAGTCTTTTTTAAAGGCATATAAAGCGCCGTTTACACCGCTGGCAATGGCGGCGCAGCGCGGCTGGGCAATAATGTCGTGCAGCAGTTCGTTCACGGCCTCGCGGGGCATGGGCAGGGTGTGTACGGGCTTGCCGTTCAGCCAGCTGTCAGCGCCGCAATCGCAAATGGGCACACAGCGGTCTGTCAAGGGGCCAAACAGCTTGCGGATGCTGGCAAGCTGCCGCCCGCTGCAGGGGCTGAACACCACGCCTGCATCGATCAGCTGTTCGATGAGATGCAGGGTCTCGGCGGGCAGCGTGCGCTGGCCCAGCGGCAAAAGTGTGCCGTCAATATCACTGGCGATGAGTTTGATCATAAATACTTTCCCTGTTTTTGTACAACTTAAAAAATCGGGAGGCACCCAAAGATGCCTCCCGAAAGCGGAAACGAATCATTTTACTTTGCCTTGGGGCCTGCCTCGGTGATCTCCTTGGGCATATTGGGATACTTCTTGGCAAAGTTTTCGCTGAACATGGTAGCCAGCTTGTTGGCCTGCTCGTCATAAGCAGCCTTGTCGGCCCACATGCCGCGGGCATCCAGCATTTCGTCAGGCACATTGGGGCACTGAGTGGGGTAGTCCACATTGAACACATCGTGATGCTTGAACTCAATGTTGTCAAAGCTGCCGTTCAAAGCGGCGGTAACCATGGCGCGGGTGTACTTCAGCTTCATGCGCTTTGCGCCCTGTGCTGCGCTGCCGCCTGCCCAACCGGTGTTGACCAGATAAACCTTGGTGCCGTATTTCTCCAGCTTGTCACCCAGCATACCGGCATAAACGGAGGGGTCCATGGGCATGAAGGGCTCGCCAAACAGGGTGGAGAAGGTGGGCTGGGGCTCGGTAACGCCGCGCTCGGTGCCTGCCAGCTTGCTGGTGAAGCCGGTCACAAAGTGGTACATGGCAGCGTTCTTATCCAAACGGCTGATGGGAGGCAGCACGCCGAAAGCATCGGCAGTCAGGAAGATGACCACCTTGGGAATACCGCCAATGCCGGGGATCTGGCTGTTGTTGATGTATTCCACAGGATAGCCGACACGGGTGTTCTCGGTCAGGCTGCCGTCGTTAAAGTCAAACTCACGGGTTTCGGGGTCCATGATCACGTTCTCAACCAGGCTGCCGAAGCGAATGGCATTGTAAATGTCAGGCTCGTTCTCAGCGGAAAGGTTGATGCACTTGGCGTAGCAGCCGCCCTCGAAGTTGAACACACCGTCGGGGCTCCAGCCGTGCTCATCGTCACCGATCAGCTTACGGGAAGGATCAGCCGAAAGGGTGGTCTTGCCGGTGCCGGACAGGCCGAAGAACACAGCGGTTTCGTGGGTTTCGGGGTCCATGTTGGCCGAGCAGTGCATGGGCAGCACATTTTCCTTGGTCATAACATAGTTCATGGTGGAGAACACGCTCTTTTTGATCTCGCCTGCATACTGGCTGCCGCAGATCACGATGCAGTGTGCCTCGTAGTCGATCATAATGGCAGCCTCAGAATGCACGCCGTCCACCTCGGGATCGCACTTGAAGCCGGGGGCTACCAGCATGGTGTAGTCGGGCTCGCCATAGTTGGCCAGCTGCTCCTCGTTGGGGCGGATCAGCAGCTGATGAATGAACAGGTTCTGGCTGGCCAGCTCGTTGATGATGCGGAATTTCTTGGTATACTTGCTGTCGGCGCCTGCCATACCGTCAAAAATAAACACCTCACGGCCCTGCAGATATGCAGCAACCTTGCCCTTGATGGCGTTGAACTTTTCGCGGCTGATGGGGCGGTTCACCTTGCCCCAGGCGATCTCGTTGTGTACGCCCTCGGTGTCAACGATGAACTTATCGTCAGGCGAACGGCCGGTGTACTTGCCGGTGGTCACCACCAGTGCGCCGGTGTTGCTCAAAGTGCCTTCGCCGCGGCGCAGGGCAGCCTCAACCAGCTGTGCAGGGGTGAGATTGCGATAGACTGCTTTGGGGCCGATAATGCCCATTTTTTCAATGCCGTAAGTTTCCATTGGTATACCTCCCGATTGTATCATAAAGAGTTTTACATAGGATCTTATCCGTATAACAACCGCTTATTTTATATAAAACAGCGACTTGTTTAAGCACATTATACATAAGTTTTGAGTATTGTGCAAGTATATTTCTAAAAGTATTGTCAAAAATTTCACAATTAGAACCCGATGTGTCACACCGGCCCGCAGAAAAGCTTTGATTCCGGCCCGCAGCTATAGTATAATACGGGTAGTTTGAAAAAAAGGGGAGAATGCGTATGCAGGGCAGAATAGAATATTTTCCGCTGGCAGGGCGCAGCTGTTTGGTGTGGCATCCGGCGGCCACGGGGCCGCTGCCGGTGGTGATCCTGCCTGCAAACGCGCCCATGATGGCGACTGTGCCCCAAATTCTGGCCGAGGCTGAAAAGGCCCATGCGGGGGCGTTTTATCTGGCGGCATTTCAGGTGGAGCACTGGCAGAACGACTGTACCCCATGGCCCGCCCCCGCGCTGCAAAAGGGCGGCGAGGCTTTTGGCGGCAAGGCACAGGAAATGCTGGCCTTTATCCGTGAGCAGCTGCTGCCCGCGGTTGCTGCGCGCTGCGAGCTTGCGCCGGGGCCGGGCGGGCGTATGCTGGCAGGCTATTCGCTGGCCGGATTGTTTGCCCTGTGGGCCGGGCTCACCTGCACGGATTTTGGCGCTGTGGCCAGCTGCTCAGGCAGCCTGTGGTATGACGGCTGGGCGGATTTTATGGAAACCCACCGCGCCAAAGCCCCCCTGCGGGTGTATCTTTCGCTGGGCAGCGGCGAAGCCAAAACGCGCGATCCCCGTATGCAGTCGGTGGGCGTGAACACCCACACCGCCGAGTGGCATTGCAATCAGGACCCCATGGTGACACGCTATACTTATAAAGTACACCCGGGCGGGCATTTTAAAGATATAGAAAAGCGCATGGCCTCTGCGCTGGCGTGGCTGAGCCGATAAAAGCTGCCCCAAAGGCGGGAAAATGCGCAAAAAGCGGGCGGTGCTCTTTCTATTTTGCACGGTGTGTGCTATACTGAATAAATTATTATAGTTTGATAAAATTTTTTTAAAAGTTCTGTGAATTTTTAAAATTGACATTCTGCCCAGTGCAAGCAGGCAGAAGGTGCAGGAGGAACTCGCGTGAAAATTATCATTGCAGGGCTTGGCAAGGTTGGCAACACCCTGGCACGGCAGCTGGCTGCCGAAAATGACTACGATCTTACCGTTGTGGACCGCAACGCGCAGGTGCTGCAGACCGTTGTGGAAAAGTATGATGTTTTGGGCGTGCAGGGAAACTGCGCCGCTATGACGACCCTTGTGGATGCCGGCGTAAAAGACGCCGATCTGCTGATCGCCGTAACTGATGCCGATGAAATGAACCTGCTGTGCTGCGTGACGGCCCACAGCTTAAACCCCCGCATTCACACCATTGCGCGTATCCGCAACCCGGAATATTCCGATCAGGTGTATAAAATGCGCGATCTGCTGGCGCTTTCCATGTCGGTGAACCCCGAAAAGCAGGCCGCCATCGAAATTGAGCGACTGCTCAAATATCCGGGCTTTTTAAAGCGTGAGCCCTTTGCCAAGGGCCGCATGGAAATTGTGGAGCTGCGCGTGGAGCCCGGCAGCAAGCTGTGCGATGTGGCGCTGAACAATCTGGTGGATGCCGTGAACTGCAAGGTGCTGGTGTGCGCCGTGACCCGCGGCGGCGAGTGCATTATGCCCTCCGGCAACTTTGTGCTGCGCGAGGGGGATAAGATCTTTGTCACCTCAGAAAGCAACAACCTTACCCGGCTGCTGAAGAATCTGGGCATCATCACCCGCAAGGTGAACCGTGTGCTGATCTGCGGCGGCGGGCGCGTCAGCTATTATCTGTCGCAGCTGCTGCTGAAAAGCGGCATTCAGGTGCAGATCATCGAAAACAATCCCGAGCGCTGCCTGATGCTGGCCGAACAGCTGCCGGAGGCGGATATCATTCAGGGCGATGCCAGCAGCCAGGCCTTGCTGGAAAGCGAGGGCCTGTTCAGCTGCGATGCACTGGTTTCACTGACCGGTCTGGATGAGCTGAATGTGATCATAGCGCTGTACGGCAGCCGCCACGGCGTGCCCCAGATCATCACCAAGGTGGGCCATCTGGAGCCGAACGGCATTCTGGACACACTGCCCGTGGGCAGCCTTGTGTGCCCCAAAGAGCTATGCAGCAACGGCATTGTGCGCTATGTGCGTGCCATGCGCAACCAAACCGGCGCAGCCATTACCACCCACCGCATTGCGGGCGGCCGGGCAGAGGCACTGGAATTCCGTGTGGATGAAAACACCCGCCATCGCGGAGAACCGCTGAAAAGCCTGAAGATCAAGCCGAACATTCTTTTGGTGAGCATCAACCACGCCTCGCATGTGGAACTGCCCAACGGCGATTCCTGCTATCAAACGGGCGACGGTGTGGTGATCGTGACCAACGGCAGCGAAACCATTTATCAGCTGAACGATATTTTTGCATAAGGAGCGCCCATGAATTACCGTATGATAGGGCGCATCAGCGCCAAAATATTGGCAGTAGAGGCCATGTTTATGATCCCGGCGCTTCTGATCTGCGTGGGCTATCACGAGTTTACGGCCGCGCTGGCATTCGCCAAAGCCATGCTGTGCATTGCGCTGGCATCAGCTGTGCTGTATTTTGTGGGCCGCAAAAGCTATCGGGGCTTTTATGCCCGCGAGGGATTGATCTGCGTGGGCCTGATCTGGATCATTATGAGCCTTTTGGGCTGCCTGCCGTTTTATTTTTCCGGCGAGATCCCGCACTTTATCGATGCCTTTTTTGAGATCGTTTCGGGCTTTACCACCACAGGCGCTTCCATTTTGCCCGAGGTGGAAAATCTTTCCCACGGCATTCTGTATTGGCGCAGCTTCAGCCACTGGATCGGCGGCATGGGCGTGCTGGTGTTTCTGCTGGCCATTTCCGGGCGCGGTGAACAGGGCGGTTATACGCTGCATCTGCTGCGCGCCGAAAGCCCGGGCCCGGATGTGGGCAAAATGCTGCCCCGCATGAAGCAAACGGCCATCACGCTGTATGTGATCTATATCGTGCTTACAGTGCTGAACACCGTGTTTCTGCTGGTGGGCGGCATGCCGCTGTTTGACTCGGTATGTACCGCATTCGGCACGGCGGGCACCGGCGGCTTTGGCATTAAAAACGACAGCATTGCCGGCTACAGCCCGTATCTGCAAAATGTGTGTACGGTGTTTATGCTGCTGTTCGGCGTAAACTTCAACTGCTATTATCTTTTGCTCATCGGCAATCTGCGCAGCGTTTTGAAAGACGAAGAGGTTCGCCTTTACTTTGGCATTGTGTGCGGCTCGATCGCACTGATCGCGTGGAATATTCGCCATATGTATGCCACGATCGAGGAAACCCTGCGCCATGCAGCGTTTCAGGTGGCTACCATTATCACCACCACGGGCTATGCCACCACGGATTTTGATTTGTGGCCAAGCTTTTCCAAGGCGATTCTGATGGTGTTGATGGCAGTGGGCGCGTGTGCGGGCAGCACGGGCGGCGGCATCAAATGCGCGCGTGTGCTGCTGCTGTTCAAAAGCCTGCGCCGCAACATTCATAAAGTGCTGGACCCGCGCAAGGTGCAGGTGGTGCGCATCAACAACCGCCCGGTAAGCGAGGTGGTGCTGGAAAACACCAACGCCTATCTGGCAGCCTACGCCAGCATTCTGGTTTTCAGCTTTCTGGTGCTTTCGATCGACGGGTTTACCACCACCACCAATTTTACGGCGGTGCTTTCCTGCTTTAACAACATTGGCCCCGGATTGGAAGCGGTTGGCCCCACCTGCAACTATGCTTCCTTCAGCGTGCTTTCCAAGCTGGTGCTGATCATGGATATGCTGGCGGGCCGCTTGGAAATCTTTCCCATTCTGGTGCTGTTCAGCCGCAGCACATGGCGTAAAAAATAAAATGCTATCCGCAGGCAGCGGCCTTTGCTTTGGGCAGGGCCACTGCCTGTTTTTGTGTGCGGCAGGGAAGCGCAGCAGGGAAAAACGGCAAAATTGTAACAAGTTGCCAAATCTGTATGTGTATAGAAGAAAATTTCGTTGAACAAGGCAGAAATCCATGTTATAATAGTAACTGATTCAAACAAGCAGCTTCGGCACGCAACGGGGTTTAAGCAGGTGGGCTGAAAAACCGTGCGGGGCTGTTTTTGGCCGACCGGAACACACCGGCGGACGAAAGAAAAAAGAAAACCAAAGAAAATAAAACTCAGAGGAGGGATTTTCTTGGCGCATGAGCATATCGACTTTTCACAAAAAGTCATTGAAATGCAGAACATCGTCAAAAAATTCGGTGATTTTACCGCCAACGATGGAATTAACCTGACGGTTCACAAGGGCGAGATCCACGCGATTCTTGGTGAAAACGGCGCAGGCAAAAGCACGCTGATGAACCAGCTGTACGGTATGTTTTTACCCACCAGCGGTCAGATTTTGGTAAACGGAAAGCCCATGCTCTTGGATTCGCCCAAAAAGGCGATCGAAGCAGGCATCGGCATGGTACACCAGCACTTTATGCTGGTGCAGCCGTTTACGGTTACGGAAAACATTGCCCTTGGCATGGAGCCCGTAAAGGGATTGGCGCTGGACATGGCCACCGCACGCAAAAATGTGGTGGAGCTTTCGGAAAAGTACAATCTGGCCATTGACCCGGACGCCAAGATCGAGGATATCAGCGTGGGCATGCAGCAGCGCGTGGAAATTCTGAAAGCGCTGTATCGCGGCGCAGAGACCCTGATCCTGGACGAACCCACCGCCAGCCTTACCCCGCAGGAGATCGCAGAGCTGATCCATATCATGCACAATCTGACGGAGGACGGAAAATCCATTATCCTGATCACCCATAAGCTGAAGGAGATCAAGGCGGCGGCGGATTTCTGCACCATCATTCGTTTGGGTAAATACATCGACACCGTAAATGTAGACGATGTAACAGAAAATCAGCTGGCCAGCCTGATGGTGGGCCGCAATGTGGAGTTCAAGGTGGACAAGCCCGCCATGCAGCCCGGGGAAGTGGTGCTGGATGTGCAGGACCTGCACGGCGTGGATTACCGCGGAGTAGAGATCCTGAAGGGGCTGTCGCTGCAGGTGCGCAAGGGTGAAATCTTGGGCATTGCAGGCATTGACGGCAACGGCCAGAGCGAAATGGTGGAGATCATCACCGGCCTGCGCAAGGCTACCGGCGGCAAGGTGAGCGTGAACGGCGTGGATGTTACCAACAAGCCCCCGCGCTTCGGCTTTGACAACGGCGTGTCCAGCATTCCGGAAGATCGCCAGAAGCACGGCCTTGTGCTGGATTTCTCGGTGGCCGACAACATGATCCTGCAGAATTATGCCGATGAGCCTTATGCCAAAAACCACACCTTCCTGAACCGCAAGGCCATTGAGGAGCATGCGCGCGAGTCGATGGAAAAATACGACATTCGCCCCCGCGATGCCGTGCAGAAGCCTGCGGGCACGCTTTCGGGCGGCAACCAGCAGAAGGTGATCATTGCGCGCGAAGTGAACAACGACAAAGATCTGCTGATCGCTGTAAACCCCACCCGCGGCCTGGATGTGGGCGCGATCGAATACGTGCATCGCTATATCGTGGAGCAGCGCAACAAGGGCAAGGCTGTGCTGCTGGTCAGCTTTGAGCTGGACGAGATCATGAGCCTTTCGGATCGCATCGACGTGATTTTTGACGGCTCGATCAACGGCAGTATGCTGGGCAGCGAAGCAGACGAAAACAAACTGGGCCTGATGATGGCAGGAGGTAAAGCAGAATGAGCAAAGTAGAAAAATTTCTGCAGAGCGCGTTTTTCCGAACCCTCATTTCCATTGTGGTCGGTTTCGCGGTAGGTGCAGTATTTCTGGCAGCCGTACAGATCGATGTGGGCGCTGCCTATGGCAAGCTGTTTACCAGCATTTTTGCAAATGCAAAAAGCCTTTCGTACAGTGTGGTGTATGCCACCCCGCTGATCATTCTGGGCCTTTCGGTGGCATTTTCGTTCCGCACGGGCGTGTTTAACATTGGCGCCGAGGGCCAGTTTGTGGTGGGCAGCATGGCTGCCTGCGTAGTGGGCATTCTGGTGCCCGCCCCGGCCATTGTGCTGGTGCCCCTGTGCGTGCTGGCCTCTGCGGTGGCCGGTGCTGTGTGGGGCATGATCGTGGGCATCCTCAAGGTGAAATGGGGCATCAACGAGGTGCTTTCCATGATCATGTTCAACTGGATCGCCTTCTATCTTTCCAACTATATCGCCGGTTTGCCTGCGATCAAAAGCGATGGCAACGCCGAGGCTACCAAAAATGTGCAGGAAGCGGCCATGATCCTGCTGCCCAAGAGCGTTATCAGCAAGCTGGGCCTGTGCAACAGTGCCAACTGGGGCATTTTTGTGGCCATTCTGCTTTCGATCTTCTGCTATGTGGTGATCGAAAAAACCACGCTGGGCTTCAGCCTGAAAGCTGTGGGCAGCAACCGGGATGCCGCTGAGTATGCCGGCATCAATGTAAATCGCGCCGTGCTTACGGCTCTGGGCATTTCCGGTGCCATGGGCGGCATTGCCGGTGCCATGAACCTTTTGGGCATGGGCCAGCGCATCAGCATTTTCACGGCACAGGAAAGCTACGGCTTCCAGGGCATCATTGCGGCGCTGATCGGCAACTCCAACCCCTTGGGCGTGTTCTTTGGCGGCTTGTTCTACGGCGCCATCAAATACGGCGGCAGCCGCTTGAACCTGATCGGCGCTCCCTCCGAGGTAGTCAATGTTATCATGGGCACGGTGGTGTTCTTTATCGCCATCAGCCATATCTTTAAGTTCCGCAAGCACAAGAAGGAGGGCAAATAATAATGGATGCATTGATCAACAATCTGGGTATTATTATTTATGCTTCTCTTTTGTATACGCCGCCTCTTTTGTTTGCGGCCATGGGAAGCTGCTTCTCAGAGGTTTCGGGTGTGATCAACATCGGCATCGAGGGCATGATGACCATTGGCGCATTCACCGGCGCTACGGTGGGCTATTACACGGCCAATCCCTGGTTCGGCTTTTTGTGCGGCGGACTGGCCGGTGCGCTGTTCGGTGTGCTGCACGCCATTGCCTGCGTGAATCTGGGCGCAGACCAGACCATTTCCGGCACGGCCATCAACTTTTTGGCCCCCGGTGTGGCTGTGATGATAGCCAAGGCTATTTTCAATTCCTCCGATACCGTTCCGCTGGACCCTTCCAGCAAGATCCCTCTGCTGTTTAACGGCGTGTTCAGCTCGGGCAGCGCCGTATCCAACTTCTTGAAAAATGTGTTCTCCACCTATGCCACCACCTATCTGGTGTTCATCTGTGTGATCGTGGTGTGGTTCATCTTTTATAAAACCCGCTTTGGCCTGCGTATGCGTGCCTGCGGCGAGCATCCGCGTGCCTGCGATACACTGGGCATCAATGTGATCCGCACCCGCTTTGTGTGCGTGTGCATTTCCGGCTTTCTGGCCGGTTTGGGCGGTGCCTGCGTAACCATGGCCACCACCAACCAGTTCCGCCCCATTTCCATTGTGGGCCAGGGCTTTATCGCCATTGCGGCCGTTATTTTCGGCAAATTCCGCCCGCAGGGCGCAATGATCGCCTGCCTGCTGTTTGGTATGTGCTCGGGCCTGCGCATTGTGATCGGCACCAGCAACGCTGCCATTTCGGCACAGCTGATCTCGATGATCCCTTATGTGGTAACGGTGATCGTGCTGATTTTGTTTGTGGGCAAATCCCACACGCCCGCCGCCAACGGAAAACCGTATATGAAAACCAAATAAACAGGTTATCGGCCTATTCAAAACCCGCAAGCCCTCGGCGAACCTGCCGGGGGCTTTTCTGTTGAAACTGCTGAAACGAATAAAGGAGGAAACGCAGCCATGCGTATGTATGATTTGATCACGGCCAAAAAGAACGGCCGCGAGCACACCCGCGAAGAACTGGAATTTATTGTAAATGGTTTTGTGGACGGCTCGGTGCCCGATTACCAGATGTCCGCTTGGATGATGGCCGTGTGCCTCAAGGGCATGACGGATCAGGAAACCGCCATTTTAACCGATGTTATGGCACATTCCGGTGACATGGTGGATCTTTCTCCCATTCAGGGCATCAAGGTGGATAAGCACTCCACCGGCGGCGTGGGCGATAAAACCACGCTGGTGATCACCCCCATTGTGGCGGCCTGCGGCGTGAAGATCGCCAAAATGAGCGGCCGCGGCCTGGGCCATACGGGCGGCACGGTGGATAAGATGGAAAGTGTGCCCGGCACCCGCACTGCGCTGGATCAGGAAGAGTTTTTTGCCCAGGTGAATAAAATCGGCATTTCGGTGATCGGCCAGAGCGGCCATCTGGCTGTGGCAGATAAAAAAATGTATGCGCTGCGGGATGTAACGGCCACCGTGGACTGCATTCCGCTGATCGCCAGCAGCATTATGAGCAAAAAGCTGGCAGCGGGCAGCGATGCCATTCTGCTGGATGTCACCTGCGGCAACGGTGCATTTATGAAAACCGTGGATCAGGCCATTGAGCTGGCGCAGAAGATGGTTGCCATCGGCACCCACAACGGCCGCAATGTGGCGGCCCTGATCACGGATATGGATACGCCCCTTGGCCACAACATCGGCAACAGCCTGGAAGTGATGGAAAGCATGGAGGTGCTGAAGGGCCGCGGCCCCGCCGATCTGACCGAGGTCTGCTATCAGCTGGCGGTGAATATGCTGCTGCT
>ERZ1034984.3447-NODE-3447-length-11413-cov-11.040500_pt1 | contig 11413 bp, 25 predicted proteins | sample MGYA00520589_ERZ1034984 | MGnify/ENA primary metagenome ERZ1034984 (study PRJEB33766, sample SAMN09781790) | gut metagenome | biome: gut microbiome | host: Homo sapiens | place: Madagascar | study: EMG produced TPA metagenomics assembly of the PRJNA485056 data... | reverse complement strand
ATTTTAATTTATATTACATAGAAACACGATCTGATATCTCTGCCATCTTAGCTTCGTTTAATCTTGTGTCACCTTTTACTCTTGAATATGAAAGATAGCCATTCATCCTGTCTATCTTAGTTAAATTCTTGCTTCCACACTTAGGACAAACATCCATATTTAATTCCTGATGCCCACAATCATCACAAAAACTTAGTGCAAGATTTACACCTTCATAGAAGCCCAACTTCATAGCTCTCCTTATTAATGTTTTAATCGCTTCTCTATTATAATCTATTGGATATTTAACATATTGTATTTTCCCTCCATTGAATAAATTCCAAAATCTCTTTTCTAAATCTTGCTTTTGGATAGGATTTATGTTTTCTCCTACCCAACAATGGAATGAATTGCTTGTATATGTTTTATTAGATATTCCTTCAACATATCCATACTTTTCGTTAAACTGTTTAACTTGAAGGCCGCATAAACTCTCAGCAGGAGTACCATAAACTGCATAAAGTATATCATCTTCATATTTAAATACTTCTATTTTTTTATTTATATATTCCATAACCTCTAAAGCGAATTGACCATCTTCTACTAATGATTTATTATTATGAAGCAATTGCAATTCGTTCAATGCAGTAACTCCATAACTATAGGTCATTGCTTTTAATAGAGGTTTAATTTTGTCATTTGCTTTTAATTTACCACCTAAGAATCCACCTTCCATAAAACCTAATGGATTTGTAGATGCTTTCATATTCCCTAAATACTCATTTGTTCTTATATGTATTTGCCTTATCATTTCTAAGTAATAATCTAATACTTCATAAAAATCTTTATTCTCAACTTTAGCCTTTTGGTAAATCATCGGTAAATGTAATGTTATAGCTCCGCAATTAAACCTTGATGTAAAAATAGGTTTATCATTTTCATCTGCTGGATCTATACCGCCTCTTTCAAACCAAGGGCTAAGAAATGCTCTACACAAGTTTTTCCATTATTTCTAATGGCTCGGACTATATCTTATATGTTAACGCTTCAACATATCCTCCCATTTCGGATTTTACTCCTACGATAATCGGTTCTCACTAATAAGTTCGTATTAGCTACCCTTTCTCTAGTCTCTGAACGTTTCCTGTTAAGGACTTCGCTGCTGATTGCCATGTCATATCTGATTTAGGTTTCCAGCAATTAAAGAGGTTTTATATGAGCTGCTATTCAACCCATAGGATATACTACTTCTCCATATTTTTTATACATTTCACCTACATAAGAATCGCCAGTTAATGAAAGATAATCAGGGTACATTGATTTTTGGCTACAAGATATTGCAGCTTCAAAAACGTCCTCTAATTCTTTTCCCTCCCCATGTAAGTTTTCATCATATAAGAAAATTAATTTAGGGAATAAGACAGGTTTTTTATTTCCTTCTTTTCCTTGGCCTCTCCTTCTTACATTTAAAGCTGCCATAGATACCATCTTTTCAAATCTACTAGTACCTAGACCTAATGCGAAGCTAGTAAAGGGATAGTCTCCACGAGAACTTGCTACAGAATTTAATTTATATTCTAAACCTTGTAACCCTTGTTCTAAGTCCCTATTAGCTTTTTCTAATGCGATTTCTTCTGCTTTTTCAGAAGTTAATCCGTATCCTAATAATTCATCTTTATATATTTTATAGCTTTTCTCTACATATGGTGCTAATAAATCATCTATTCTAGTTGACCAACCCAACGAAGATGAACATTTCTGTTCTGGTTACTTCGCTTGACTATATCTTATTCATTATAAAATAATGAACCCTTCGCACTTCCAAACAAGGAATTTCACCTTGAATGTACTCTACTCACTTACATTTATTAAAATGCGTTTTCGATAGTCGATTGACCTTACTACTAAGTAGTCTTGGCACAGGATTGCCACCACCATTACGTGCTGAGGTTTCCCTGTTAGCATAACCATTAATACTCATTTCCTAGTATTCCTAACGTTGATTATACACCCTAGATTTCTAGGTTCACAAAGGTTTTACTACAGCAATTAAATGTTACCGTATTGCATTGAAGCACTCATCATTATTATATCTCCTAGAACATCACAAGCAGTATCTATTGTTTTTGGTTCATTGTACCATAAGTTACCCATTTCAAATCCACCGGTCATTACTGCTTTAGTATCAAAAAGACAACAGTTAAACGTATCTCTTCTAGCTGATTTATCGTGTATGTATATGTATCCATCTCTACAAGCTTGTCTTTCTTCCGTAGTTAAGAAGAATTTATTATATAGCTCTTTATTTAATTCATTATAAACCAACGATCTTTTTGTACTAACTAATGTGCTATCTGTATTAGAATTCTCTTTATCGCCTCTGTACATTATACTTTGAGCTTTATTGTAAACTTCATCGAGCATACTTACAAAATCTATCTTATAGTTTCTATATTCCCTATAACTTTTTGCTACTTCTTTATTTATAAATTCTAAAGACTCTTCAACTATGTAATGTAAATCTGCAACATTTATTTCGGTAGTTCCACTTTGTTTTAAGTATTCTTCTACTTTATCGCATATGCTGTCTAGCTCTTGTTGAGTCAATTTCACTACGCATCTACTTGCACTTTTGTTTACTGCATTAACTATTTTTCTTCTGTCAAATTGAACCTTTGTTCCATCTTTTTTAATTACTTTAATCATTTAAACAACTCCTTTAATATTTTAATTTATATATTTAACTGGCTGATTCCCATCGTTCAGTTTAAATAAAATTCGATTTTTATAAATTTTCCTTTATGTATACATAAAACTTCCTTAAATCCTCTAATTGTGAAAATCTCATAAATCTGCACTCATCACTATCAAGATACATTATAAATAAATCTTCTAATTTCTCCTGCAACTTATCTTTATTTTGTCTAGCCATTCTTTCTGCGGTAAATTTATTAACTCTTCTTCTATCTTCTTTTAGCTGATCTTGTTTAATTAAATCTTCCATTTTTCAATTCTCCTGTTCGTGATATTTTTGAATTGCGAGTTAAATTACAATATCATCATAAGAAACTCTTTCCATTAAATTATTCATTATCTTTTATATTAAATTTCATATCTCCAGATCCATCCATATCAACTGACATAATAGCTACTTCTTCATCATCTTTTCTCTTAGGAAATATTTTATTAGCTAATCTAACCATCCCTAATAAGAATTTAGTATTTCTATAATCAGCTTCTGTTAATAATATCTCTCCGCATTTAGGGCATTTTACGTTAACCCATTTTTCATAGTCCTCAACATTAACACTCATATCAATATAATCACATTTAGGATTGTCACATTTTAATCCGTTTATTTTCATTTCTAAAGCATCTTTCATTATTTTCTTCTCCTATCTATTTAAATCTATATATCCGTAAGCATAATATCTACCAAGTCTATATGCTTCTTCCTTTGAGTTAACGCACACATCAACTCTACAAACTTTATTGCCTTCTTCATCAGTTGCCCATTTTATATAGCTACCTGTATCATGGACAGTGAAATTTCCGAGTCCTTCTATGTATACATTACTGTAAAATGGAATATCTTTTGGTGTTGCTATACTAACCCAAGGTTGTAATACATCACCATTAGCTCCTAGATAACCACCTTCATCTTCTGCTGTAGTATAAAAACTTACTTCAAATTTAACATATATTCTATTAGCTTCTATTTGACGCTGCTTTTCTTCCTCAATTCTTTGTCTTTCTAATTCTTCTTGTATTAATCTTTCTTGTTCTTCTTCGATTCTCTTCTGTTCTTCAATTTTATATTTTTCATAAGCTTGTACTTTTTCATTCATTTCATTTCTATAATTTTTAAATTCGTACAAATCGACATCAATTAGTTGCCTCGCTACCGAATCAGTTTTTGCTGCTTCTACAAATGGAATTATTATCCCACTACTAAAAAATAGAGTCAGCATTAGCTTTTTCATTAGCATTTCTTCACCTCTTTATTTTATTAATTTTTATTCATTTAATATGTATGAACAATCCTCGCATCCTATTAACACCATATGTTCATTAGCTGGAAATCCTTGATATTCCCCTCTATCTTCATCCCATTCATTTATCACAGTTAAGTCTTCGCCACACAAAGGACATCTCGGTTCATCTTCTAATGCATAATCTTCTTTTAGCTTGTCTAATGTGTACTCAAACTTCTTTGAATCTTCATGAATACTAAATAATAATTCATTTACATTTGTTATTATTTCTTTCTTGTTGTAATCAAAATGTTCTGCTATAATTTCAAATAACTCATTTGCAGTCATTCTCTCACCTCCTGATATTATATTACCATATCTTTCTTATTATTGTCAACTAATTTTATTAATTTATATTATATTTTTTATTCTTCATATCCATAGTTAAAATGACTTGATCTATTTTCTAAATCTGTAATATATGTATTATAGTCTTTTATATCTACTACTGTAGCTGCGGTAACACCTTCTATATCAGAAATTTCCGCCTCAAGTAATTCTGCAATCATATCATTTGGTATATCATCAATATTATTATAATCTAATTGTATTAATATCCTATTCATTGTTCTTCCTCCTTGAAATTATCATTTATGTGAAATTCATTTATTTTTCTATCTAATTCATAAATTTCTTCTCTTAATTGTGATTCTTTCTTTTTACTATCTGTCTTTCTGCATTTCTCCCACAATTCACTTCTATCTTGTTTTAATTCTAAATATTCTTCTGTTTTATCAATAGTATTAACTATTTCAATATCAATTTTCTCGCCACAGAATGGACAGTATTGTATACTTTCATATGTTGTATAATCATAATAATCTCTATCATAACTATCATATTCATAATTAACATCACGAAGTTTAACTGAATAATCCAAATCATCATTCTCATATTCATCTCTAAGGGTTATAACGTTACTCTTAGTTATTTTATCGCAGCATTTTGTTAATTCTAAAATCTTATATGATCTTTCACCATCGAATTCCCATTTCTCAACTTTTATATTCATTCCAAATCTCTCCTTTATATGTACCTGCAAACATCACATTTGCCATATGTATAATATTCATAACTATCTATTTGTCTTCCACAACTATCGCAGCTATAGTAAAAGTGCTTTATATCCTTATTCTTTGGCAATGTTATATGCCTGGTTTGTTTCATATCATCATCTACTTATTTATTAATTTTATTCACAATCATTATAATATTGATAGCATTTAGGACAAACAAACATATCTGAATATATATGAGTATGATTTATTTCTCCACAAACTTCACAAATCCATTCATACATTTCAATTCTTTTTAATTTTTCTTTCTCTATGTATAATTCTTTTTCTTCTCTCATCGAATAGTTAAAACCCTTCTTTTTGTAATGACTACAGGTATAACACTCGTCAGATATGTTTGAACCACAACTACCATCTCTTTCACCATAAGCACCATAATCGCATCTACAACTTCCAGATCCATCTTTATATATTTTGAGATATACATTTTCACAAGTAGGGAATCTTTCTTCATAAGCTTTTCTTTCTGAAGGTGAATACATTCCATATTCTTTATATACACTATCTGGTGCAATCCCTAATTCAACATCTATCCAATCCTGTGATTCCATTGGATATGAACAAGCTCCCCTAGCACATTGATTTTCAAACAACTCTCTTCCTTGTATTGGCAATGATTTTACAAATTCAAAAATATTATCTTCATATTTATAATCCTCACAATAACCATCAATTAACTCTGGCTCTTCATTAAACCATATACTTAACTCTCCATGATTGCAATCATTGCATAATTGAAGAATTGTATTAAAGTTATCAAATCCACTACCATACCCTCTATATCCTAATGTATATGTATGTATATTATCCTTTTCCTTTAAACATTTAAAACAAATCTTTTCATTATAATCCACTGATTTGATCTTGTTGTTCATCTTCAAATCTCCCCTTTTTATTAATTTATTTAAAATCTCAATTTTATTCTAAGTTACTAATTTCTAAATTATCTCTTTTTAGACCTACTTTAATTTTTATGTTATCATGTACAGTTTTACAAAGTTCTTCTAAAACATTATCGTATAAAAATTTATTAATATCGGTTATTGTTTTATACCTTGGGTTTTTATATTCATTCTCCTTGAGCAAAGATATTATATGATTTTTCATCATAGAATTTATAAAACTTTCATCTTTTAATAATTTAGCAACCTCTATTTTTACGATATCAATAATTAAGTTATTAATATCATTCTTTGTTATATTTAAGTCATTATGTATATAATTTTTAACCTCTTTATAATTAATCATATTCACATCTCCTTTTAAAATTAATAATTTACTTAGCATCTCCTCATAAAATTAACTAAATCTCTTAAACCATCTCTAGCTAATTTTACTTCTTTATTACCTTTCATTTGTTCTTGTAATAGATTTGTGCTTATTTCTTCAACAATACCTGCACAATATCTAATCCTTGTTTTCAATTCTCTTATTTCACATTCTAATTCCATTTCTTTTATACTCACTATTAACACCTCTTTGCTTTATAAATTCTAAGAATTTTAAATCTTCTTCTTGTGGTTCAAATTTATCATAGGAAATTTCATCTTCTATGATATTGTTGCTTTTATTTAATTTTCTAATATCTTCAAGACTCATTTAATCCCTCCAATATCTTGTCTAAAAATTTCCTTAATTCTATAGAACATTCTTTAACATCACTATATTTACCACAGTCAAATATAGGAATATTGTAGTCTTTAGCTATTCTTAACGCTTGACCCGTACCACCATTACCTTTTCCATCTTTAGTCCAACATATTACGAAATCTGAAGGATTTTCTAAGTCGTAGCCTAATATCTGGTGTGAATTACGAGCTTGAAGTTTTTTAGCGCCTTGAGATAGATAATTCCATCTAGGATGATATTTAGCTGCTATGTCAAAAGCTTTTCCATCTTGAACTACTAAATTAGAATTGCTACCTTCAAACCCCTTCCAAGGCAAAAATATTTCTTTATGTGTTGCCCCTAATTCAAATGCTTGGTCTGAACCTTTTGCACCTCCTGAACGTAATACACAATCTTTAGTTGATAAATATTTTGCTACTCTAGTAAATAAATCTAAGAATTCTTTTGGTGTTTCTCTTGATCCTATTCCTGCATAATATAACATAATTACTCCTCCTCCAATAAATCAGGATTTTCATAGATGTTGCCCACAATTGCTATTTTTCCTCCTAATTCTAAGAAACTTTCATAACAAGTGTTCCCGTCAATTATAAAGCTCCCTGCCACGAACTTAACGATGCCTAACTCATCTTTAAAATATCTAACAATATCCCCCTCATATATTTCTTTATCATTTCTATCTTTGAGTCCTGTATACTGCATTAATTCAACTTCAAAGAAATTAGCACCCATAATTCTATTATCTTCAATTTCTAACCATAAGTCTTTATTCGTGAAGTTAATAGCTCTAACTTTTCTTATTTTATTTTCATATTTATCCCATGCTCTAAATTTAATTTCTCTACTCATTTACATTACTCCCTTATTTATATTTAACCGAATCTTTATCTATATATTTATCATAAAACTCCACTAATTTATCTATGGAAAAATCCAATATGTTAATTATTTCCTCGATAAATATATTAGCTAATTCGAATGGTAATTTTATTATCATTGGAATACAGATTATTAATCTTGCAATAAGTCTTAAAAATCTAATCATTTATATCACCTACATATCAATTTTCACTTGTTCTTTTTCTGTATAAGATATATTATCACTTCTACTTAGAATTCTATCTAAAACAACCTGAATATCTTTTATATCTTCTTTCGTTATATCTTGCTTTATTTCAATATCCCAATCTTCGTACATATTTTGATATTCACATTCTATAGCACTTTCAAGCATATCGTATGCATCTATACTAGCCTTATATTTATTTGAAGTATATACTTTGCACCCTCTATGTTCTTCTATTTCATTTAAATAATCTTCTTTTGATATTACATGTCCATAACTCCCCATATCTACAATTAACATTTCATCATCTTTTAATTCACCTAACTTAATCATAATATCACTTCCTTATTTTAATTTTTAGTTATTATACATTAATTCTAATAATTCATTCTTGCATCGGTATTTACCTTTATTCTCTATATAAAATTTTAAACATTCGTCATAAGTCCCTTCAAATATCTTTCTAACACTATGTATGTACCTATCCGTACTTTTATAAGATACTACTTTAAACTCTTTCATATACACTCCTATTTAATTTATTTTTACAATCATATAAAACAACTGTTTTATCATATGTATCTTACATTAGGGAATCGTTCTCTTAATAGTCTTTGCAACCATCTTTTCACCATTTCATAAAAATCCATAGTTATATAACCTCCTTTTCTAATAAGTAATTATTCATTATATGTTTCATAACTTTTATCCTATTTATATTTGTATTTTCTTTTTTATCTACTACTATGTATGCTATATTGTTTTTATCGTAAACCATATTTATATCTAAAATTTCACCATTTTGATAAGCAACCTTTACAGGTATATTTCCAACTTCACTTTTTATATACTCCAAATATTCTATTAAATTTTCTATATTCACTCTCATATCCTCCATTTTTAATTTATTTTAATATAAAATTATTCTTTTATTAACTCAATAAGACGTTTTCTATTTCAATTATTACAGATATTGCTTCATGTATGCTCATGCAGTTTTTACAAATCCATTCACCATCAATACTCCAAACATGATCTGCATACCCGCATCTGCGACATTGTGGCTTATAATCACAATCTTTATTAAGATAATCTATGAATTTAATCATTTTTATACCCCCTATCTGTTTGGTTTCTCTTTCTTAATAACATCTAACGCTTTCATTAAAGCCAGTCTATCCATCATATGTTCCCAACTTTCTGAAGCAAATTCAGCTTTCTTTTCTTTTTGTTTTAATTCGCTAATCATATCAAGTATTACTCTTTTACAGGTGCTAACATCTTTGTTATGCATTTAATCACCTAATTTCTTTCCACATATAGGGCAATAATTTATTCCTGCTTCATTACCTGTATAGTTGTCACTATTTATTAAACATATCTTCCCACTATTATCACCATACTGTCCTTTTCCTATATAGATGCTATTACCATCAGATGTATACATTATTGTTTCTTCATTACCATTGCAAAATTCACAACATTCATTATTATTTTGAGATTTTAGTGATTCATATCTTTCTTTGCTGATATTATCATATTTCTCCATCATTTTATTTAACTGTTCAACCTGTTTGGCATTGGCAGTTATTAACTTAGTGTATTCTTCCATTGTCATTGTTACTTGCATTAATTAATCCTCCTTTTGATTATAAAATCCAAAATAATACATGTCTGATTCATATGATTTATTTTCATCTTCTATATTGGCTTGCTTTTCTTTATAATACTCAGCATAATAATACCAATTATCATCATTACAAAATGCTGTGGTTGTGCTTTCGGCTGACATCATATATTGACCCTCTCTCCTTACTATCCAACCCATCTTTTCCATATATGAAATATGCTCGTCTTTTTCTTGTTCTGTATCATAAGTAATAACTTTGACTTCTAAATTATAATTAATTATTCCTCTCATTATTTAATTCCCCACTCTTAAATTTATTATTTTCTATATAATTATCAAACTCTCTTAACAATTCACCTGTATATTTAAGAAGTTCTGTTAGTGATCTATATAACATCTTCTTATCTTCAGTCTTTTGGATGTAATCAAATTCTTTCATAAGTGTATCTAATGTCTTATACAGTTTGGATAATCTTCTGGAATATTTGAAACTTTGTATGTATATTCTAATTATTTTCTTAAACATTAATATCTTTTCAACTCCTTATTCATTTCTTTGACTTTAGCTTTTAAATATGCAATTCTATATCCTACCTTCTTATCATATTCATCTTCTTCTAAACATTTAGCAATTCCTTTGATCCCATTATTTAGAATTACTACTGTAACTTTATCACTATATATTACTCTCTTAACATCTTCATCTGTTTTAATTTCTTCTATGTGTTCTTTAAAATATTCCTTAACTTCTTCTAATTCAAATACGCCCACACCTATTTCATTATTAATTAAAGATACTTTATTTGCCGATATATGTTTGACTCTAAATACTTCACCTTTCTCTATGACTCTAATTCCACAATCTAAATCCTTTATTAACTCTAATTTCATTCCTACTTTTAATTCCATTTTTATTCCTCCTAATAATCAATTTTTAAATTTCTATTAATAGCCCATTGGCTTATAAATGTCTTTTCAGTATCATTTGCACATCTATTGAATTTACCTCTAACTTGTACTATCTTATTATTTCTAACTTCAGCAGTTAACAATGATTCGTCAGGTGACTCCACATCTCTAATAAAGTAAATCTTGCATCTTTCATCGCAAACATCTTTTATATATGAGCTAACACAATGACTTAAACTATCTCCTTCTTTGACCAAATCTGCTGGTTTATGAGGTGATAAAATACAAAATTCTTTATTCTTAAATTCTAATTTCTTATATTTACAATCTTCTGTAATTCTTTTAAAACTCTTCTCAGTTATTTCATCGGAGTTTATTTTATGATTTAATCTTGCAATATCATGATCTTTCTTTAATGATTTAGGATATTTTTCATTAATTTTTACTTCCATATCCCTACACATCTTATTTGTATCTCTGAGTAGTTGTAATGCTTCTACGGGATTATCTATGCCTTGCTGTAATTTCACTTCTCTAGTAAGATAGTTTATCAATCTTCTATTATCATAATTATAATTCTCAATTAATTGCATGTAGTTTTCAGCTTGACTTAGAAAATTACTTATAGCCCATTGACCACATTCATCTTTTAACTTATTATGTATGTATTTAACATTATCTTTACCTAAACTTTCTAATATAGATAAGTTCTCAATGTGCTTAAAGTTAAGTTTTAATTCTCTCAGTAATCTAAATGAACTCTTAGACATTCTTAGTATTTCATGTGGCTTTGTAGCTGTTTTATTTATTTCAGGTGAATTAACTATACAATCCTTAATAAACTTTTCTTCAAATCCACAATTGGCTAATATTTGATATACCTTCATGGTTTCATACTCTTGCACAAATCTATTTAATCCTTTTGGAAAAGAATATAAACCCCAACCACTATTTTGCCTATATAGGTATTCTACTGATTTTAAAAGCTCTTTTATCGAATCAGTTTTAAATGAATCTATAAATTCATCATAATTATCTATTTTCTTTAAAAAATATTGGACTCTTCCTGAAGTAAAAGGCAGTATATTTC
>ERZ1034984.3440-NODE-3440-length-11439-cov-6.471188_pt1 | contig 11439 bp, 10 predicted proteins | sample MGYA00520589_ERZ1034984 | MGnify/ENA primary metagenome ERZ1034984 (study PRJEB33766, sample SAMN09781790) | gut metagenome | biome: gut microbiome | host: Homo sapiens | place: Madagascar | study: EMG produced TPA metagenomics assembly of the PRJNA485056 data... | reverse complement strand
ATAGAAGAGACCATATAGATTCCCCAATCTATATGGTCTCCCTATGTAAAACATAGTTTGAGTTGTTGCGTCCGAACATCAACAACTCGCTCTCCCCAAGATGTCCAAGGACTGATCCTCGAACAAGATTATCGTAACATATAATTGATAAAAATCAAGGGGGCTGGCACAATTGGCGCTCTACAGAGCATACTTTTTTATTTGTTGCATTTTTGCGTTGTATTTCCAAATCTATGATTGTATACTACTACAGTAGGAGGCTGGATAGACATGAAGGAACAACTGGTACAAGTTATTGATAAAAAGGATTTACAGGTACTGATCCTGACGGATGGATATAACATCCATCATCTGTCTGGGTATCGGGGACATACAGGAATGCTTGTGGTGTTTCAGGGAGAACAGTATATTTTGACAGACAGCCGGTATACAGAGCAGGTAGAACTGGAGGCTCCGGAATTTACCTGTGTGGATATTGGACGGGAAGGATATTCCAAGACAATCGCGGGGATGCTGCAGAAGGCATTTGCAAAAGAGGGCAGATCCACACTTCGAATCGGATTTGAGAATAAAGAGATTTCGTATATGCAGTATCAGGCTTTGGTAGATACATTTGCAAAAGAATTGACGGGAATGCAGGTGGAGTTTGTGCCACTGGAAGATGCAGTTAATGTGTATCGGGAAGTAAAGACAGAGGACGAGATTGCGAAGCTGGCACGTGCAGAGCAGATTGGCGATGAGGCGTTTACAGAGATTGTAAAGTTTATCCACGAGAACTGGAAGGATGGATTGACGGAACAGCGAGTTGCCTTGCAGTTAGAATATGAGATGCGGCTGCGTGGTGCCGAGGGAACGAGTTTTGATACGATTGCGGCAAGTGGTTCAAACAGCAGTCTGCCACATGCGATGCCACAGCCGAAGCTGCTTACGGAAGGTGATTTCCTGACGATGGATTTTGGCTGTATGTATCAGGGATATTGTTCGGATATGACGCGGACGATTCATATTGGAGAAGTGGTAGAATCAGAGCAGAAGAAGGTGTATGATACCGTGCTTCAGGCACAGCTTGCAGCACTTTCCGTTGTGAAACCGGGCATGGTATGTTCGGATGTCGATAAATGTGCACGTGACATCATCGCAGACGCCGGTTATGGAGATTATTTCGGACATGGACTCGGACATAGTGTGGGACTTTTTATTCACGAGGAACCTCGTTTTTCCATGAAATGTGATGCTGTGTTGAAGCCGGGTGTTGTGATCACAGTGGAACCGGGTATTTATCTGCCGGGCAGATTTGGTATACGGATTGAGGATATGATCGTGGTGACGGAAGATGGATATCAGAATCTGGCATCTTCCCCGAAGGAACTGATCTGTGTATAATAGTCTAAAATGAAATATAATTTTGAAAAAAGTATTGACAACTCCATACCTGCATGCTATAGTATGCAAGTATGTTGATGAAAGCAGAGTATCCACTCTCACCTTAGCGCATAGGCGACTCGGGTTATATAGTAAGAGAATATATAGATTTCTTATTATAACAATGTGTGGATAGTTTGTCTATCCACTTTTTTAATGCATTGATAATGGGAGGTGTATATTATTAGCGATTTAATGATTAACGAGCAGATTCGTGACAAAGAGGTACGTGTGGTAAGTGAGACAGGAGAGCAGCTTGGTATCATGTCATCCAAGGACGCTCAGAAGCTCGCAGATGAGCAGGGTGTTGATCTGATCAAGATTGCACCGACAGCAAAGCCACCTGTTTGCAAGATTATGGACTATGGAAAGTTCCGTTATGAGCAGACACGTCGCGAGAAGGAAGCAAAGAAAAAGCAGAGAGTCATTGAAATCAAGGAAGTTCGTTTGTCACCAAACATCGACAATAACGATCTGAATACGAAGGCAAACATGGCAAGAAAATTCCTGACTAAGGGCGATAAGGTAAAAGTTACACTTCGTTTCCGCGGTAGAGAGCTTGCGCATGTGGATAATGGTAAAGCGATTCTGAATTCCTTTGCCGAGATGCTTTCAGATGTTGCTGTTGTAGATAAACCTGCAAAGTTTGAAGGTAGAAGTATGATCATGTTTTTAGCTGAAAAACGTTAAATTCATATAAATAAGAAATTACCATGCATATGCATGATTTTTAAGGAGGAAAAGAAATGCCAAAGTTAAAGACAAAAAGAGCAGCTGCAAAGCGTTTTAAGAAGACAGGAACCGGTGAGCTTAAGAGAAATAAGGCTTACAAGAGCCACATTCTTACTAAGAAGACTACAAAGAGAAAGAGAAATCTTAGAAAAGCAACTATGACTGATTCTACAAACAGCAAAGTTATGAAGAAGATTTTACCATATTTATAGGATATTAGGAGGAATGAACGATGGCAAGAATTAAAGGCGGCGTTGGCGCTAAGAAGAGACATAATAGAACATTAAAGCTCGCTAAGGGATACAAGGGAGCAAGATCGAAGCAGTATAGAGTAGCAAAGCAGTCAGTTATGAGAGCTTTGACATCTTCTTATGCTGGTAGAAAGCAGAGAAAGAGACAGTTCAGACAGCTCTGGATCGCTCGTATCAATGCAGCAGCAAGAATGAATGGACTTTCATACAGCAAGCTTATGTATGGATTGAAGCTTGCAGGTGTAGATCTTAACAGAAAGATGCTTTCAGAGATGGCTATCAGTGATCCAGAAGGTTTCGCAAAGGTAGTAGAGGTTGCTAAGAGCAAGCTCGCTTAATAAAAGATTGTATTCAAAACCCGTTGTCTTCGGACAGCGGGTTTTGTTATAATAGGGGTGTAAAACTGTTGACCGGAGAGTACAAGGAGCAAAGGATGAATAAAAAAGTAACAAAATGGATAATCATGCTGTTGTGCACGATCTTTATCTGGACGGGGAATATGACAACTTATGCAGCAGAGACGGCGGATCCGGAGACATCGGATCTGAAGCCGTTGGAGCTTTACCAGATTGATGAAAGCTATGGAGATCTCGATGAGGCTGCCATGTCAATCAGTGATAGTAGCAGTGGAACTGCACTATCTGGTGTCTATCGTACGAATTGGGACTCATATGGAGATGATTATTGCTATCAGAATCTGAGTACAACATGGCAGGAGCTCTATGATGAGATGAACTTGTATTGTACAGCGTATATGAATACATGTGTGGATGCGAAGGTGTTATCCGTTAATGGCAGGGTTGTTTCTGGTATTGGTCCAATCCGCTATGAAGGGTTGACATCGGAGGAGTTATCATCTCTGGTTTACATATTCACCTATCAGAATCCACAGTTTTATTTCATCAAGAATGCTCTGTATTACAATAGTAAAGTTGTATATCTGGGCGTATATGATACTTTTGCGGATGGAGATACCCGTTCCAATGCTTCCGTGCAGATGTTTAACCGGGTGGATGTATGGGTGCAGACGATTCAAAAAGAATCAACTGCGTATGCAAAGGAGAAGAAAGCACATGATATCATCTGCGAATATGTAGAGTACGAAGAGGGCACCTACGATCAGACAGCATATAGTGCTGTCATGCAGAAAAAAACGGTGTGCGCCGGATATGCGAAGCTGTATAGTATGTTGACGAATGCTGCAGGGCTTGAGACGGTATCAGTTACGAGTGCCACACACGGCTGGAACCGGACGAAGCTTGGAAATCAGTGGTACAATGTGGACCTCACGTGGGATGATGGAACGCCGATATCCTATCAGTTCTTCAATAAATCTGATGCTACGATGGAGAAGTACGATGGCTCTTCCCGGGAATCGCATACGCAGAATCACTATTATGATGGCGTAGCTCCTGGTTGTGAAAGTGATTACGGAGCTTCTGTGACGGTTGTGGATGCAGAGCAGATTCATGCGGATACAGCGACAGTCGTATTGGATCTTGTGAATAATCAGTCAGGGCAGATACGAACCAGTTTTGTGCCCGCAAATGTTACGGACAAACGGTTAGGATATGTGTCAGAGAATACAAATATTGCAACGGTCAGTGCATCCGGGCTTGTGACTGCGGTTGCACCGGGTAAAACATCCATTACAATCCGTAAACTGACAAACAATCAAAAGGCAACCTGTACCATAGAGGTATACGGATGGCAGGATGAACCGGAGACTCCGACGGTTGCAAAGTACGGTTCAACTTGGATTACATTGGACACACAGAGTGGCTGTGTGTATTCTGTGGATGGAATCCACTGGCAGTCAAGTCCGGCTTTTGTGAATCTCAAACCAAATACAGAATATACCTTTTATGTAAAACGTCCAACGAGCGGATATTACCGGGAGAGCAAAGCAGTGTCTGTCCGTGTGCGTACTCTGACGGAAGAAGTACAGGCGGCACCTGCAGTGACAGTGCGATATCGGACGCATGTGCAGACCTATGGATGGCAGAAGCAGGTGACAAATGGCACGATGAGCGGTACAAGTGGACAGGCGAAGCGCCTGGAGGGGATCGAGATCGCTGTGAGTGGCAACCAGAAGCTTGGAATCCAATATACGACGCACTGTCAGACCTATGGATGGCTGCCTTGGTCGTCGAATGGAGAGATGAACGGAACCGAGGGAGAGGCAAAACGTCTGGAAGCAATTAAAATCCAACTTACGGGCGCTGACAAAGATAAATATGATGTGTATTATCGTGTGCATGCGCAAAGTTACGGCTGGCTTGGATGGGCGAAGAATGGTGCGCCAGCAGGAACTGCGGGATATGCAAAGCGTCTGGAGGGTATTCAGATCGTGGTTGTAAAGCGTGGTATGCCAGCACCGGAAGTTGATTATGCTGGTGTATATGCAAGTGCAACTGTGCGTCAGACCGCCTCGTATATCGCGAAGAATGGAACATCTCCTGTGCTTGGTAGTTCCGCAACCACAAATGCAAATCCGACGGTGAGCGGAGAGAATACGGTAAATGTGGCGTATCGCACCCATGTACAGACGTATGGCTGGCAGGGCTGGAAATATAACGGTCAGATGAGCGGCACAAGTGGACAGGCAAAGCGCCTGGAGGGAATCTGTATCAAGCTGACCAATAAGCCATACAGTGGTAATATCGTTTACACAACCCATGTGCAGACTTACGGCTGGGAGGGAAATATAAATGATGTGTCCACATGGAAGCAGAATGGAGTCATGAGTGGTACAAGTGGACGTGCAAAGCGTCTGGAGGCAATCTGCATCAATCTGACAGGTGAGATGGCAGTACATTATGACGTTTACTACCGTGTGCATGCACAGACGTATGGCTGGCTTGGATGGTCTAAAAATGGAGCGCCAGCGGGAACTGCGGGTATGGCAAAACGGTTGGAAGGAATTCAGATTGTGCTTGTTCCGAAGAATGGCGCAGCACCGTCTGTAAATTATCAGGGCATTCGCAGTGTGCAAAGTCGGTCGTATATCCAACGATAAAAGCACGGATTTATGCGCATTATAGTAGATGGTGAAAAAATATTTACAAAAATAGAAAAAAGTTGTTGACAAAGGGCAATCAAAATGATAATATATGTCTTGCGTTGAGTGTGAGCGACACGCAAGAGAATGCGGGAGTGCTGGAATTGGCAGACAGGCTAGACTAAGGATCTAGTGATGGCAACGTCGTGTGGGTTCAAGTCCCATCTCCCGCACGAAGAGAAAGAGAGATAGCAATTATCTCTCTTTTCTTTTTATATACATATGTTAAAATAGCAGCAGGAGCTGGATAAGGAGATAAAAGTCATGGCAAAGACGAAAAAATCAGACAATTTAGAATATTGCAGAGGAATTCGTGTGATGGATGTCGCGGTGTATGTATTTGCATTGTTGGCGTTTGGTGTGTATCCACTGATTTACGATGACCATTATTTTAATATTACGATCACAAAATATCATTTCTTTTTATATGCGGCCGGTATCTATCTGGCGCTTGCATTGATCGGTTATGTTGTGGAGACAAATCTGAAGAATTATTATAAGTATGATTCTTTGCTCGTCGAGGATACCGGGAAGAAACGGTTTTTTCGACCGGAGTTTTATGCACTTGCATTCCTGATGGCAAACTTTTTTGCATGGCTTTGTGCAGATAATAAAAAAGATGCTTTTTATGGCTTGCAGGGCAGACGGATGGGACTTTGCATGTATCTGGTTCTGATGATCGTATTCGTTGTGCTGGCACAGCGTGTGCGCCCACAGATGATCATGTTTATCTTTTTTGCTGCGGCAAATGCATTTGCGTATGCGGTTGCAATCGGACAGCATATGGAGCATGATTTCCTGAATCTGCGTTATAACATTGCATCAAATCAATATACGAAATTCATATCAATATGTATGCAAGCTATCTGTCGATATCGATTCCGGTGTTGTTGGCAGTGTTTGCATTTTGTAAGAACTGGTTTTCGCGTATTCTGTCAGGAATCCTGCTGATCGCGGCTGGTTGCAATATTCTGATCGCAAACAGTGATAGTGTATTCCTTGGTATTTTTGCTGGCGTTGTTGTGGTGACAATCCTTGCATTTATGCAGGGCAGACTGCGGTATAGTTCGTTTGCAGTGTTTTTATTGTTTGTCGGCAATTTGGTGCTTGGGTTTATCAATAAATATGGACATACAAGATATGACAAGAAACGGGGCGGACTTGCAATCGCCTTAAACCGGCTGGATATTGCATTTGTGTTATGTGGAGTAGCGCTGCTTGTATTTGCAGTTGTGTGTGTCTGCAACTGGAAGCTTGGCACGAGGGTTGCAGCATGGAATAAAAAGAAGATTGTGCTGATTGTCTGTGGTGCGTGTGTGGCGCTTGGCGTGATTGGTATTATTGTTTTGGCGGTAACTGGCTCTTCGTTACTGACATTCAATGATAAATGGGGCAGTTATCGTGGTTACATCTGGAGAAAGATTGTGGAAGTGTATGGTGATGCACCATTTGTAAATAAGCTGTTTGGATATGGAAATGAGTCGGTACGTGTGACACTCAAGGCGGCATGCTACAATGAGATGGTTCAGGTCACGGGTAAAGTGTATGACAATGCGCATAACGAGCTGTTGCAGTACTTATTTACCACAGGTATTGTTGGTCTGCTTTCTTATCTGGCATTGGTCGGAAGCAGTATCGTCTATATGTTTAAGCATGCAAAGGAGCATGCATGGATCAGTGTGTGTCTGGCAGCGACAGTTGGATATTTCGCGCAGAGCATCCTGAATCTGAATCAGCCGATTACAACACCACTGTTCTTTGTATTTATGGCAATGGGCGTTGGTACTGTGAATTATTGTAGAAGAGTGAAGGAGTTAGAGAAACGTGCTTGAATTTCTGGTTCATAAGTGCATAAAGGATGCGGATGAGATCGAACGCCCGGAAGTGCGGAAACGGTATGGCTTTTTCTCCTCCATCGTCGGAATCATCTGCAATGTGATCTTGTTTGCAAGTAAGCTTGCAATCGGTCTGATCGCGGGCTCGATTTCGATTGTATCAGATGGTGTGAATAACTTATCGGATTGTGCGACTTGTATCGTGACGATGTTTGGGTATAAGATGGCAGCGAAGCCAGCCGACCGGGATCATCCGTTTGGACATGGGCGGATGGAATATCTGACTTCGCTTGTGATCGCGGCTGCGGTTGTGGCGGTTGGATTTGAGTTGCTGCGAAGCTCGGTGGAGAAGGTCATGCATCCGGAGCGTGTAACGTTTTCATTTCTTGCTCTTTTGGTGCTGGTGCTTTCCATGCTGGTGAAGATTGGGATGGGAGTTATGAACCGGAAGCTTGGTACGAAGCTTTCTTCGTCCATTATGCTTGCAACCTCAAAGGATAGCTTTAGCGATGTGTTTGCAACACTGGCAACCACAATCGCACTTGTGATGTCGGCATTTTCGGATCTGCTGATGGATGGAATCATGGGAATCGTGGTGTCAGTCATGATTATGCTTTCCGGCTTTGGTATTGTGAAAGATACGGTCGATCAGCTGCTTGGACAGCCGGCAGATGAGGAGTTAGTTGCAAAGATCCGGGAGCTTGTGATGGAGAATATGTTCTGCCATGGCATGCATGATCTGATCATACACAGCTATGGTCCGGGAAATCTGATTGGTAGTGTGCATGTGGAAGTGGACTGTCATGAAAATATCATGGAGATTCACGATGCGATTGATGAGTTAGAACGGAACATCTACGATGAATTGCAGGTACATATGACGATCCACATGGACCCGATTGATTACGATGATGAGAAGACGAATGTTTGCCGTGATATGATGGCGGGGATTTTAAAGGAAATCGATGAAGGTCTTACGATGCATGATTTTCGGATTGTGTCGGGACCAACGCATACCAATCTGATCTTTGATGTGCTTGTGCCATATGAATGTAAGAAGACAGAAGCACAGATTAAGTCTGAGATCCAGCAGAAGCTTGCGGAGAAACAGGATACATATTATACAGTAATTACGTTTGATAAAGGATATTGTTGACAAACGGAAAATCATCATATATAATTTTCATATCATTGTGAATGATAGCAAAGGCGAGGAAGAGAACAAGTAGTGTTTGCGAGCAGCTGCCACAGAAAGCAGCCGGTTGATGAGAGGCGCGGTAAGTCGGAAACATGAATACATCTCGGAGCTGCTCCCTGAACGCTTGTCAAGTAGGGGCAGACGGATTGGCACACGTTACAGAGGCTGAAGTATTGATATCGATACTTGCAAAGGCGGTTATCGTGAGGTAAGCGTGAAATAAGGTGGTAACACGGAGTATACTTCGTCCTTATATTTTTATAAGGGCGTTTTTTAATGCCCAAAAAAGAGGAGAAAGCATCATGAGCGGAGCGAATGATTTAGGACGCTTTCGACGACCTGCCGCCGAGCGTATGCGAGGGGGCAATACCATTTTATATTTTGGAGGAAAGAAAGATGACATTGTACGAAGAACTTGTAGCAAGAGGTTTGATTGCACAGGTAACAAACGAAGAGGAGATCAGCCGTCTGATCAATGAAGGAAAGGCAACGTTCTATATTGGATTTGATCCGACAGCAGACAGCCTGCATGTAGGACATTTTATGGCACTTTGTCTGATGAAGCGTCTGCAGATGGGTGGCAATAAGCCAATTGCTCTGATCGGTGGTGGTACCGCAATGATCGGTGATCCATCCGGAAGAACCGATATGCGTCAGATGATGACAAAGGAGACCATCCAGCATAACTGTGATTGCTTTAAGAAGCAGATGAGCCGTTTTATTGATTTCTCAGAGGGAAAAGCGCTTATGGTAAATAATGCGGACTGGCTGCTTGATCTGAATTATATAGAGGTATTGCGTGAGGTTGGAGCGCATTTCTCTGTCAATCGTATGCTGACGGCTGAATGCTACAAGCAGCGTATGGAGAAGGGACTGAGCTTCCTGGAGTTTAACTACATGATCATGCAGAGCTATGATTTCTATGCGTTGTTCCAGAAGTACGGCTGTAACCTGCAGTTTGGTGGCGACGATCAGTGGTCGAACATGCTTGGTGGTACAGAGCTGATCCGTAGAAAGCTTGGCAAGGATGCACATGCGATGACAATCACACTGCTCTTAAATTCTGAGGGTAAGAAGATGGGTAAGACACAGAAGGGTGCTGTATGGCTTGATCCAAATAAGACAACACCGTATGAGTTCTTCCAGTACTGGAGAAATGTCGACGACGCAGATGTTATCAAGTGTCTCAAGATGTTGACATTCCTTCCATTGGAGCAGATTCAGGAGATGGAACACTGGGAAGGCAGCGAGCTGAATAAGGCAAAAGAGATTCTTGCCTATGAGCTGACTGCACTTGTACACGGCGAGGAAGAAGCGAAGAAGGCACTTGACGCAGCGAAGAATATCTTCGGTGGCGGAAATACAGAGAATATGCCAGTTGCTGAAATCACAGCAGATATCTTCAATGATGGACAGACAGATCTGATGTCGATTATCGTACAGGCAGGACTTGCAGCATCCAAGAGCGAGGCAAGACGTGCGATGGAGCAGGGCGGTGTCTCTGTCAATGGCGAGAAGATCACAGATGTGAAGAAGATGTTCACACCGGATGATTTCGCAGAGGGGTTCGTATTGAAGAAGGGAAAGAAGAATTTCCGTAAGGTTGTATATAAGGCGTAATGATTCGAAAATGTGTCAATACAATTAAATATGGAACGGCAAAGGCAAGGGCAATCGTGCTCTTGTCATTGCTGTTCGGAATCGGAACTGTCGGTGCGATTGTGTGTGCAATCGTGTTCCGGCAGATTCTGTTTATTTTTGCAGCAGTCGCATGTGTGTTTGTTGTGATCACGCTGGCGCAGACGCTTGTGATTCAGGGTGGTGTTGTGGAAGATGCGAAGAACGCAGAAACGCAGGACACAAAACGTTCCAAACGTACGAAGCCACAGGATGCGGACAAGAAAGTCGATCATATGAAGCCGCCGGTATTTGCGAAGCGAAAGAACGAGAAAGAAGCTTCGAATGGCGAGGAAGAACACAACCGGCACAAGCGGAAGAAACAGCAAAAGAAGGACGCAGATGAGGGCGGACAGGAGTCGCAGGACAGAGAGGAACGGATGGAAGAACAGTCGATTGTTGCTCTTACGCAGGAAACTGTCACAACATACGACCGGAAGAAGGTCAAGAAGACGCTGCATAAGTTCAAGGTGCGGCGGGAGCATCGTATGATCTTCGTAGATCGTTCCGAAAAGCTCAAGGCAAATCAGACACCTGCCTATATCTGGGTAGAGAAAAAGGATTTTCATCTGTTGCTGATTGAACAGGAACCGCGGCACATCACGATTCCACTATATCAGATCAAGAATATTACATATCTGAAGAAGCAGCCGGCAAATGAAGATATTGATTATGCAGCGTATAAGGGCAGCAGTGTGCTTGCGGATATGTTTCGTCCGTATCTGCCGGATTATGCGCACAGTACGGTTGTGGATGATCTGTCTGCCTATAAGAATTTGTATGGAATCGGAAATGATATCTATGTGACAAACCGGTCGGCATCGGCACTATTTGACCTGTTAGGGGTAGAGTTTCAGGTGGATGACCGGGTAACAATGTCCAACAAGGTGAATATTTATTTTAAAGAAGCATACAAGTCGAATATCTTATTACGGGACAATGTGATTGATGCGAACGGATATGCAGACCGGATCAGCAAGACGCTGGATAATCTGGCGCATTCGACAATCAGCTATGCAGAATTTAAAGATACGCTCAACCTGATGATACGAAACAAATTGATTACACAAGAGTTTGCATCGTATTATATGGGTGTGAGAGATGATTTAACTAGATAAAAACAAGTAGAAACGGACTTTTGATACGGTTTCACAAGTTAAGCGTTGTAAACGCCTATATTTACTTGCGAAAACGACACAAAAGTCCGTTTTTGCATACGATTCACAAGTTAAAACTTAATAATGTATAGTAAAAATTCGATTT
>ERZ1034984.3437-NODE-3437-length-11458-cov-3.639832_pt1 | contig 11458 bp, 10 predicted proteins | sample MGYA00520589_ERZ1034984 | MGnify/ENA primary metagenome ERZ1034984 (study PRJEB33766, sample SAMN09781790) | gut metagenome | biome: gut microbiome | host: Homo sapiens | place: Madagascar | study: EMG produced TPA metagenomics assembly of the PRJNA485056 data... | reverse complement strand
CATTAGCGAAGTGGAAAATATGATAATTCCCCAGAGGTGCCAAGTCCTGATTTTGTCGTTGACCTCTTGCCAGTATAAACGAATCCAGCCTCCTGTCACGTAGCCAAGAATGGCATACACAACATTATTCCAGGGCGTGGTACGACCGCCAAGTAGAATCCATACGCTAAAAAAGGATAGCAGGGCAATTAACGCAGTCATGTACTGGCGAGGCAAGTATTTGAACAAACAATTGATGAATGGTGCCAAAAGTAGAAGACAAATGTATGCAGTGATGAACCAATAGCTGCCATAGATAAAAGGAACTGTACTCCATAGAACCGTTCTCCCAAAATCGTCTCCGGAGAGAAGAGGCGCGATACTGTCGGGTAAAGCAACGAACCTTGCAACGATAAGAACGATAACGAGAGATACGAACGAGTAGCAAAACATCTGGAACCAAGTCTTGAAGATTCGTTGCCACACGAATGCCTTGCGTACAAGGAAATATCCGGAGATGATGAAGAAGATGGATACGCCAACTTGTCCATACTGCACAACTGCATACGCCAAGGCGGACTTCCAGCCAGGTAGAAAGTCGAGATTGGAATCCACATGTAGCAGCCAAGGAAGATGTAATGTCGCATGGCATGCCACGATGAGGAACATGGCGATTATACGAAGTACTTCGATATTGAGATTACGCTGCTTCACAGATTCTTTCGCCATTTTCCTCCCCTATACCCGGATCGTTACAGCGCAGTCATCTTGCCACTGGAACAAATAGAAGGTTCTCCCATGTCTCTTTGGTGCTTTACCTTCCCCAATAGTACTGCCAGCTTGTACGATTCCGGCTTGATTGGGTCGCGGCACGACAGGCTATACAATAGCCATATGCGACATTTTTACCAAGTTGGACGTGAGGCCACGGAGTTTTTGAACACTCTGAGTGCGCGTCAAGAGCGTCTGGTCATCGCTGCGGTTGACTATCATTCTCTGATTCAGCCGGGGCGTACCTTGCACTACAAGGTGTACATGGGTGAGAAGTGGCAGTATCCGCGCCTCACTGACACTTCTACGCTAAACGGTGGCTGTACAGCTGATGCCGAGCTTCTCGGCGAGTTCGATGCGACTTCCACGGTGGAAGCGCAGTCTGTGTTTTCGCCCCACTATTTTGCCGGTGATGAGCAGCTCGTTGACCGCAATGTAAGATATATCTTGCTCACGCCAGATGATGCCACGGATGAAGATATCTGGGAACACTCACCTAACAAAAGCCGTGTTGTTAAGTTATACAACGAGCTTGAATACCGTTGGCCCGTCAGTTTCGACTATGCGCGTGAATTGCAGCGTGCAGAACGTGAACGTAAAGCACGTGGTGCCGTTAAGTTATACGAACCTTTTACTGTTGAATCGGCTAACTCTAATGACAAAAACCACCACCCGTGGGTAGAGGTTCACCCGGGGAATCGTGTTGCCGATGCACCTAAAGCTGTCATCATTGCTATGCATTGGCTTCAGGCCGGTGGCGCTGAACGTTGGGGCATGGAGACCATTCAGCTCGCCAAAGAAGCTGGTTTCTTGCCTATCGTTATCACTGATGCTGATGGTCATCAGCCGTGGATTACTGATCCTATCTGTGATGGCGCGTTAGTGCTTCCGCTCACCCAACCGATGCAGTACCGTGTTGGTGACGTACCGATTTTGCGAGCTCTATTCGAGCAGTTTGATATTCGTGGCATTATGATTCACCACTGCCAGTGGATGTATGACAATGCTTGGTGGGTGAAGAAGTACTTCCCTGATGTACATATTGTGGATTCACTGCATATTGTGGAATATATGTTCCGTGGTGGCTTCCCGCGTGAGTCGCTGGCTCACGACGAATGGATTGACCTTCATCATGTGATTTCTCCGCAGCTCGAACGCTGGATGGAGGATGTGCACCATATTCCTGCATCTAAAGTAGTAGATGCGCCGCTCATCGGTCTTACCGCTGACTCCGAACATGTTCAGTATGCTGAGCGTAAAGATTTGAAGACCCTCAATGTAGTGTTTGTTGGTCGCATGAGCCGTCAGAAGCGTCCTGATGCGTTCATCCTCGTGGCTAAGGCGATGAAGAAGGCGGCCCCTGGTAAGTTCCACTTCATCATGCATGGTAGTGGCGATATGGATACATTCGTAGATGATCTCATCAAACGTTATGATTTAGGGGACGTAATCGAGCGTCGCGCGATGAGTGTCCCAGTATCCCGTACCTATGAAGATTCTGATGTGCTTCTAGTCTCTTCGGTGAATGAAGGTATTACTCTTACCACTATCGAAGCAATCAGCGATGGAGTACCGGTGCTCTCAGCCAATGTCGGTTCACAGGAAACACTAGTTCCCCCACAGGGACTGCTGCGACGTATGACTTCGTCGTTCATCCACGACGCGAAACGTTCACTCCTACACCTGTATGACAATGAATCAGATCGCCGGAAATTGTGGGAGGTCGAGAAGCAGCGACTTGAAACTTTCTCACACAAAGAAACTGCCAACAGCCTGTTCCGCCGACTTCTGACTGAATGGAGTAAGTAACATGCCATCCGCAGCCACTATGAATGTTGCCGCAGTAGTCGTTACATTCAACCGTCTAGAAAAGCTGAAGAAAGTGCTCGCTTCGTTGGAAGCGCAGACTCGACTGCCCGAACAGCTCATCATCGTCAACAATGCCTCCACCGACGATACCGCTTCGTACCTGGACGAGTATGAGAAGAACTTCCCATTGAAGGACAAGGTGAAGATTACCATCGTTACTTTGCCTGAAAATGCGGGAGGTGCGGGCGGCTTCTCTGCAGGAATGCGCAAAGGCTATGAGCTTGGTGCCGATTTCGTTTGGATTTTCGACGATGACGGCTACCCCCAGCCGACAGCATTGGAAAAGTTGCTGGTTGGTTATGATCATGCGGTTGAAGGCCTAGGACCAGACGTTCCCTATGTGTGTTCTATGGTCAAGTTCATCGATGGCAGTATTTCTGAGATGAACAATCCAATCCCCACATGGGATTGGGGCCGCCTACAAGCCATGGGCTACGACAATTTGGTGATGGTCACTCAGTGCTCGTTCGTATCCGTATTGATTCCGCGATGGGTCATGGAAGCCTTTGGCCTGCCATATAAGGAATATTTCATCTGGTTCGATGATGCTGAATATACGTTGCGAATCACTAAGTCATGTCCAGGCGTTGAAGTGCTCGATAGCGTGGTATTGCATGATATGGGCGTGAACCAAGGCGTCAACTATTCCATGGTGAACGAGAAAAACGTGTGGAAGTTCTCCTACGGTGCGCGTAACGAGGGATCCTATCGCTACCATCACAGGAGCAAAGGAAACTATTTGATGTTTTGCTTGACCGTATGGAATGCCATGCGCCGTGGCCGTGTGGCAAAACCGTTGCGTCGGAAAATCTGCAAGCAGCTGGTTAAAGCTATTCGCTTCAATCCGAAGGTGGACTTCCCGCAGCAGTCTCAACACTAATACGGTGAAAAACCGAGAATTATATGATGTGGGTCTCGCGAGAATTAATTCGCGCGAGACCCACACGCGTTATTGGCATGGGCGTTAATACTGATTATTGCTAAAAATTGTCTCCCATGTCTTTATGGAAGCAATGCCATATTGCCGGTATTCCTGTGACAGTCGCTTCCACTGCTTCATCAATCGGAGGGCGAGGATTAGGCATCGGCCCATATTACGTCGGTAGCGTTTACTATCGCGACGGAACCACGCTACGGAATCGCCGTCTGGCGTGGTCACCAATGCTGAATTTACGTGACGTAACGCTGGCCATAGGGAAAGTCGTGCAGGGATGGAAGTCTGTGGCGTCTTATCTTTTACGCCGCTACCGCGAGAGCGTAGTGCTTTCAATACCTCGCGCATACCCATTTTGGTTACTGTACGGGCTGGTTGCGGAATCCAGTCACGCTGGAAATGGTCGGCGGGTTCAGGAAGCTCTATCGGGCTGAGATACGTGGTGCTGTCATCAAAGCCCTCGCGAGCTTTTCTCACCTCGCTGAGTTTGGTAGGCAAAGACCCGATAAGATACTCTGGTCCACGCAGCACATCATGAAGGGCCATGTGGTTGAGATGCATCCCTGAATACAATAAACGCATTCCTAAGTGGGCATCCTCGTAGAGCATACGGAATGCGCTACGTTTTGCTGAATTGGGGAAATGGAGCAAGGCGCAGATCCAACGATTTCGTTGCTGGAAATACTCTTCCCATCCGCGAGCAGGATCTTTATCATGCCAGCCCATGTGCCATACGGCCACCCCAGGCAAGCTTATGGTAGGTATGCCGTGCTCTTTCGCGCGTAAACCATATTCGATGTCATCGAACTTAATAAATACGGGGAGACCGAGACCGATGCTTTGAATGGTTTCAGTAGGAATGAGACAGAACCACCAACCATTGAAATCGGAGAATTGAACACTGTGCAATGATGGGCTGTCTGACAATGGTTCTGACCGGAAATCATGGTTAAACTCAGCCCCACGTGAGGGGTACATCCACATTGATGAGGGATCGAAACGCTCACCCTGAACATGTAGTACTGTGCGGTGATCGATGTGGAACATACCGCCGCCGACCAGTGACGGGCGCACGGTATAGTCCGCAAACTGTACCGCACGAAGGATTGATTCAGGCTCACTGATGGCATCATCATCAAGCAATAGCGTGTAGTCACTTTTTTGTGCCCGCACGGTTTCATACATGCCGCGGGAAAAACCGCCTGAGCCGCCCAAATTGCCTTGGCGAATGTAAGTGAGTTGCTTTCCTAAATCCTTGGAGACTTCGTCAAATCCATCTTGCGTCTGTACCAAGTCAGTGCCCTGATCGGTGCAATATATGGTGTCAAGATGTTTACGCAGTTCTTCTTCATGCGCAATGGTGCGGAGTTGGTTAAGACAATAGGAGGGACGGTTAAAAGTAGTGATGGCAACGGATACGGTTCCTGCATGTGCAGCACGACGATCTGTTACTGGCACCTGCCACAACGCATGGGAGATAGTGAGCGTTGAGTTTTTATCGGCTTGCGCATCGAGCCAATAGTAGCCGCCATCAAGCATGCCTTTGATTGAGAGAATCGACTCTATATCTTGAGGGGTAGCGGTGGAATCGGAAGCGCTTTCGGTATGAACGGTGAAGGTTCTAACGGGAGCGGATAATCCGCGTGCAGTGGACTGGAACAGGGTTAGAGTTCCTGCGCCTGAGACTCTCGCTGAGAATCGAAGATGTTTGACACGGGTCCAGTGCCGCCAATAGCCAGCAGGGAATGCATTGAGATATGCGTATTCGGTTCCAGCGTAATGGAATCGCGCGAATCGATTGCAAACCCATGAGGTTCTTCAGGAGCTGGTCTGATGCCTTGAGCTACAAGACGGTTGAAACCAGAGGGCGTTATAGCATTCAAATCGACACTGAGCATACTGTCGCGTTCATCAAACACACTCGCATCAAAATGAGCGGGATGCCAGTTCACCGCATATAGTGGCATTGTTAAATCAGCATCTTTAGTGGGATAAACAACCCTGTTTACCGTTTCCCATTGCTTGCTGCTGCTAGTTGAAGTTTGTGCCATAGATGTCAGTATACAAATGGGTGTATGCGCAAGAGTGCGCAGTGCAAAAAATGTAAGGGCTCAAGTGGGTGAGAACGAACGCATACCGTGATGCTGGTAAACTTTGTTCTTCGTGATGGCTTTAGTGAAGAAACTGCAGGAACGCTACCACTACTCCTTGGTGGTGCTGAAGGAACTGGTCAAAACCGATTTTAAGCTTCGGTATCAGGGATCATTCCTCGGTATTGGCTGGTCTGTTCTGCAACCGTTGATGCTGTTTTGTGTGATGTATGCTGTGTTCGCCAAGTTCCTGCGCATGTCTGACGGTACTCCCACGTATCCTGTGGTGCTGCTGATGGGCATTAGTGCTTGGCAGTTCGTGCAGGAATCCACTTCTGTGGGTCTTCGAGCGATTGTCGATCGTGGCGACTTGCTTCGTAAGATTCATTTTCCCAACTACATCGTGGTGGTTGCATCTACAATTGGTGCATTGATTAGCTTTGCTATCAATTTTGTAGTGGTGCTGTTGTTCGCGTTGTTTACGCACGTACACTTTACTTGGCGTGTATTGTTGCTGCCTCTCAACTTTATTCAGCTGTACATCATTGCGCTTGGACTTGCCTTGATACTGGCAACTATGTATGTGTATTTCCGTGATATCTTGCACATTTGGGATGTGTTACAGCAGGTACTGTTCTATTCCATGCCGATTATTTATCCGCTGGCGATGGTAATCGGGAATCAATCATTGCGTGGATATGGTCCGTTAATCGCGAAGATCCAATTGTTGAACCCAATTGCTCAGGTGATTCAGGATATTCGTCATAATCTGATTGCCCCGGAGACACAGCCGACGATTTGGACTATGACCACCAATCCGTTATTGCGAGCCATTCCTATTGTATTGTCCATACTGATTCTTGTCCTTGGCGTGTATGTATTCAAGCGCAACAACCGTAAGTTTGCAGAGGTGATGTGATGAGCGAGACCATCATGAATACTAATGATGAGGGAGCGGTCGTGGCCTCCGAACGTAGTGATGATGTTGTCCTGTCTGTCAAGCATGTGGGCAAATATTTCCGGTTGCCTACGGAACAAGCTACCGGCCTGAAGCAGGCATTTATCAACTGGACCAAGGGCATCAAGGGCTATAAAGAGCAGCATGTCCTTCATGACATCAATTTTGATGTGCACCGTGGCGACTTCTTCGGCATCGTTGGTCGTAATGGTTCCGGTAAATCCACACTGCTGAAGATTATTTCCGGTATTTATGTGCCAGATGGTGGCTCAGTGGAAGTAAATGGTACGTTGGTGCCATTCATTGAACTTGGAGTTGGATTTAATCCTGAGCTGACCGGTCGAGAGAACGTATATCTTAACGGAGCGCTGTTTGGTTTCTCCCATGACGAGATCGCAGCCATGTACGACGATATCGTGGAATTTGCTGAACTCGAAGAGTTCATGGACCAGAAACTTAAGAACTATTCATCCGGTATGCAGGTACGTCTTGCATTTTCTGTAGCTATCAAGGCCCAAGGCGATATCTTGGTGCTTGACGAAGTGCTTGCAGTCGGTGATGAGGCATTCCAGCGTAAATGCGATGACTACTTTACCAAGGTCAAGAAAGATCCGAACAAGACCGTTATTTTGGTGACGCACAGCATGGACTCCGTAAAGAAGTATTGCAATAAGGCGATTCTGATTAAAGATGGAGACATTATTGTCAATGGCAATAAAGAGGATGCTGCTAACCGATACACATTAGAGAATCTGAAAGCTGAAGCGAAGAAACGCGACGAGGAGAAGAAGGATGATGATGGATATGCAGAAGGCTTGAACAGTAGATGCCCAATATTGCGTATTAATCCTCAGACTTCATTGGTCTGCAAAAGCAGTGATACCTTCAAATTTGATGTTGAATATGACTTCAACGAAGACACGGATTTCTACCTGGCTATTGCATTGCATGATCTTCGTCGTGGTGGAGTCGCGTATGATACGGGCTCGAAGACACTGAAGATGAAGAAACGCGGTCACCAAACTGTTCATTATGAGATGCCATTAAACGTCTTTAACAATGGTGATTTCCGTCTTGTCGCTTCGTTGCGTACACCGTCGGTAGCCAATCCAAAATCTACTGATATGGTCGCGTTCACTAATGATGCCAATTCTTGTGCATTCGTTATTCGGGATGGTAGGAATCGTGAGTATGCTCTGTTAAGCGACCGAGCGATTGAAATTACTCAGATTGCATAAATGCAAAGGTCGAGATAATGAGAATGGCACTATCTCGACCTTTAATAAAAGATTAGCTATTGACATACTTTTCTAGAGAGGCCAGTACTGCATCATCTTGAAGATAGTGATTATCAACGTGTTCATGCGAATCAATATCATGCGGGATCTGCAAAAAATCGCCATATAGATTTTGAAGGTATTTGCGCCATGCTGGCGGTGCGGGCACATCGAAATCATCAAATCTCATATTAATAGTAGGCATCCAGTCATCTATGGGATAAGGTCCAGATGAATGGGTCTCGTCGATATTCTCGATGCCTCGCACTAAGCCAGATGCAGTTTGTAAATCATCCGTGAAATTAATCTTTTCTGAAAGTGCCCGGTAGTGTTCGTCAAGGACATATTCTATTTGCTCTGCTAAAGCAGAATTATCATATAAATAAGGTGTTTTCTCCCATTCAGTTCCTGTAAATTTTTTTCGAATATCTGAGACGAAGTCGACTCGCGCTTGGGACGTGATATTCCATGCCTCTGAATAGTTTCCGGTTATTGTATCCAGTGGGAACAAATCAATAAATGTTGGATTCTTCTCATCTCTGAGTTTGAAGCGAATCTGTTTACATGGCACATACCAATCCCAGACAACTGTCACGTGAAAGGTCTCATCGTCTTGGAGAATTTGCTGTAGTTCAGCAAGCTGCTTACGAGTAATAAAAACATCCACGTCATCATCCCATGGAATAATATCATTATAGATGTACGCCCCAAGAAGAGTGCCCGAACCCATCCAGTATGCTATATTGTATTTACGACATAGTGAGTTAAATTCTTTGAATAATTTAGTCTCTGCTTGTTGGAATAACCGAGCCAGACCGTGAGCTTTTGGTAAGCCTCGGAAAAAACGTTTCTTTGCTTCCTCTAGATTTTCGTCAGAATGTCGGAAAAGCTGCCAGAACATCATCATATCGCGAGTTTGCTCATAGGAATGAGCTTCATGGGATTGGTCTTTAAGACTATCGAGTTTTTGAAGAAGTTCGGCATTTTGTGCCTGGAGTTTTTCAATGGCACCTTCAAGATATTGCATCTTGTTTATGTTTTTTTGTTCGAAGGCGTGGAAGGATCGGGATGATACAGGTAAATATTTTTTGACCTGATTGAGTAAACTCGGCATGCTTTCTCTTTTTCTTGACACGTTTATAATAAACTTATTATAAGCTCTTCCGTCATTCGGTGTTGCTTTTGTGTTGCACCCTGTGGACGTTTGTCGAATGGCTACCTGTTGTTTGCTTCATCTTAAAGAAATCGGTACCTGTAAGGTACCCTTTGCCGGCGGTCATGTCGTACTGGATGAGCTCATAGTCGTTCAATGTGTTCTTGGCCTGTTTGGACAGGTTCTTGCGTTTGACCGTGTTGCCGTTGCGGTCCAGATATGTTGTGGACGTGTCGGTGGTGAACCCGCCCGCGCCGAGCACGAGTCGTTCAAATGAGGGAATATCGGTTCGCGCTTGAGTGAGGAATGCGAGGTATGGCGAGACCTTGGCGTTCATGTGTTCGGCGGCCATTTCCATGAAGTAATTCGGAGAAGTGTAGGCGGTGGCACTGGCGTCCAGCTTGACTCCGGCCGATGCTGAAGCCTGGTTCGACCAGATGAAATAGTCGGTTTGATGCAGAGCAAGTGTGTTGTTCTTGTCTTCCGCGGCGGTCTGATAGGAACTGGGCAGGTGGTCTCCGTAGAAAATCACGGTTATGGGTTTGTCCATGGCATTCAGCTGGTTCAGGAAGTCGATTGTTGCCTGATCGGTGATGCTCACGCCCTTTGCATAGGTATTGATTTGTCCGCGTTCGTAATCGTTCAGGTTTTCTGTGACATTTGCCTGGTTAAACTGGTTGTTGAAATACCAGTTGTCATAGGTCATGTGATTCTGCATGGTGACGAGCTGCAGGAACTGAGGGTGTTCCTCCGTGTTCAGCTGATCGATGATGTTCTGGTAGGAAGCCGCATCATTGACGTACGGAGAATTGTCGGTTCTGTCTTGATGCGTGATCGCTGGCTTGCTGTCTAGCGTGTAGAACTTGTTGAACCCGAACTTCTTGTAGTTTGCGTCGCGCAGATACATGTTCTTGTAGTACGAGTGGAATGCGGTGGAACCGGTCTTGTCGTATTCGGCGTTCCAGATTTGGTTCCACGAGAACGGGTTCTTCTGGTGTGGCACGAGCTCTTGATACATGGATTGCATCGAATCGTCGAACAAGGCAAGGTCCAGTCCGGTTAGGGACTGGTATTCGATGTTCGCGGTGCCTCCGCCATAGCCGGGGGGAGAGCATAAGACCGGAGGTGGTCGTTTCCTTCAGGGCGCGGATGTTGGGCATCGGGTCTTCGGCCAAGGCGATGCCGGGCACGCGTGTTGGGTCGGAGAAGCTCTCCGAAAGAATCATGATGACGGTGTTATCGGTGAGGTTATTAGCACGCGTTCCATTAATCTGGTTTGCCTCGGAGCTGTATTTCTTGGCCAGCTCTTCCATCGTTTCCTGGCTGTACCCCTCGGGCTTATCCATAATCTTCGGATGCGTAAGGCGCAAGAAATTGATGGCAGGGCCATTGTTGGTGGCATCACCTTCGGCACTCCATAGCTGTGGCGCATCACCCCAAGACTTCGCCCACTCATATCCCCATGCGCCAGGAATGCTGAGCGTCCACGTAAACGTGCACAGCAGCGTGATACTCATTGCCGCAGCGATGATACGAGTGACATTGCCAATAATCGTCTTCATGTTGCGGAATGGACGCCACCAGTGGAATGGAATCACACAACGGCGGCCGTCAACGAATTACAGTATCAGGCAGATAACCGTCAGCCAGATCAGCATAGTGATGGTGCCGTCTACCAATGCCTGGCTGCTTTTGGGAATGAACGAAGTGATTTCCCCCTCCCCGTTACCACTGGACAGAAAGGGCGAGTTCTAGTGAACGTCGCAACACCTGAACGACCGATGGGGAGAATCAGGTGTTGCGACGTTCACTAGAACCCGCCCAAATTCACTGAGCGTTCACGGGAAGGGTGGTTGGGGTGTGCGGGACGGCGGTGGCGCATTGCGTTCGCGGCTGGGGAAACGGCAGTAAGTACGCGGGAGTCTCGTTCGGCCGCGTACATACTGCCGGTATCAGATGGCGTGCATCGGAGGATGCGCATCGGAGAGACTGCAACCTAGCCCGGGTAGGGACTCCATTGAGCGCGCCATGGGGAATTGTCGGCGTGCTCAGGGCTTCGTTTTCTTTGCTGTGAAAAAACGTTGAGCAACCTATCAGTGCCCTTGTTTGCGGTACTTCTCCTCAGTCCCGGCTTTATCCGGCATCCACCATCTTTCGTGCGCGCGGTACCAGTCGATGGTCGCGGCCAGACCTTCCTCGAAGTCGGTGTACTTTGGTGCCCAACCGAGCTCGGTCTGAAGTTTAGTGGCGTCGATGGCATAGCGCTTATCGCCACCGGGGCGGTCGTTCACATGGTCGAAGTCGTTGGCGTCGCGGCCCATGAGCTTCAGAATCATGCGCAACACATCAATGTTGTTGTATTCGCCATTGGCGCCCACGAGGTAGGTTTCCCCGATGCAGCCTTGGGTGAGAATCGTCCAGATGGCA
>ERZ1034984.3436-NODE-3436-length-11458-cov-9.807770_pt1 | contig 11458 bp, 8 predicted proteins | sample MGYA00520589_ERZ1034984 | MGnify/ENA primary metagenome ERZ1034984 (study PRJEB33766, sample SAMN09781790) | gut metagenome | biome: gut microbiome | host: Homo sapiens | place: Madagascar | study: EMG produced TPA metagenomics assembly of the PRJNA485056 data... | reverse complement strand
AAACTTCGAAAACTTCGTTTAGGGTATTGACTTCATATAGCTGGTTTCCTTTCTACGAGATAGATTCCGGACAGCGCAACCTGAGTATAGGGCAAATTAGGCGTTTACTGACGTGCGGCGGTGTCTGAACTGCATGAAGAGTGCCGAAAAGGATGTATGCAGCGTGGGGCTGTCCGATTAGCTCAACGTGCCGTGCTGCATCCTCAGAAGGTGTGCGACGGATAGCGTTTTCGTGCGAAAGGCGTACGTACTTGGTGGCACACACGTGATGTCGAATTCATTCTGCACAAGGTTAGCTCTTTGATTGCTTGGTTGTGGCTGACAACTTATTGATTTGGTGATTCCTAGCTTATTCATCTGGAATCCTGCACGCCGCCCGATTTGTTGTGCAACAAATCGGGCGGCTCTGTCTTTGCCATGTTTCGCATAGGCCCACAAAGGAAGGAGTTGGAATATGATGCGAAAACATGGGTCACGTACGGCAAGAACTGCGCTTGCGGTTGTGCTTGCGGTGGGGCTTGCCCCTGCTCCCGCTATCGCGCAGGATACGGTGGGCGCAGACGGTCATGACCTGCAGCCAATTGAGCTGGGCCAGGATGCGCAGGCTAACATGGACTTCCTTAGCAAGCTGCAGTCCATCGATGTAACTTCGCTTGAGGGAAACCAGCCGACGGGGGATGACAAAGCGCAGCTTTACGACTTGCTGAATTCGGCAGCAGCGAGCAATGACACGCAGCTTGGGGCCATGGGCACCGCCGATGACGAAAGCATCGCTGCGCAGTCGAATGGCGCCGATGCCGAGGTTAATCTGACGAACGGATACTCATCTTCCACATTCCTGGAAAAAGGACACGGGATGACAGGGCACTTCACCATTACGGCTGATTCGATGGTGTATATCGTCATTGAGCACACGTCAACAAACGGTTTTAGCGACATTGGCACCATAACGTCTCTGACCAACGATGATACCGGTGAGCGGATCGACGTTTTTCCAACCCTCATGTATGACACGAGACACAATTACGGCACGTTCTGCTTGCTCGCCGGGTCTTACACCATCGAAGCACGGGCGTTTAAGGATATGGGGATTTTCTCTCTTGGGTACGCTGCGACCGCTGTTGATCAAAAACAGGGGATCGAACAAGAGCGAGACGACGATACCACCGAGGCCTCTCGGATTGAGCCGAACTTCCTGCACATCGGAAGCTCCTACCGCGCCGTTGTCGATGATCGAAATCACATGAACGACAGGGTCGATCCGGACTATTGGGAGTTCACGCTGTACCGCTCCCAGAAGGCCGTGCTTGCTCTCTATAGCGACAACAATACGGTGGCAGCCCTTTACGATGAGAACGACAATCTGGTTGGCTATAACGGCAGCGGTAGCGGGATTATCGGCTCAACTCAGTACAACGGCCAGCTTGTTCTTGATTGCGGAACGTTGCCTGCGGGAACATACAGAATTGCCGTTATGGGGATAGATTCAGGCTCATGGGGCGATATCTATGGCTTGGCGGTAACTATTCCGAACTATTATCAGCCGTCGTATCGTCCTTATGTTGAGGGAAAGGCCTTTGCCCGTCTTGCGGGAGATGAAGCAGCTGAAACCTCATCCGATGTTTCCCAGGAGGCGTTTAACGGCGGTAAGAGCGAATGGGTTGTTCTTGCTCGTGATGATGACTTCGCTGATGCGATGAGCGCGACCGATCTGGCAGGAACGCTCGAGGCGCCTATCGTGCTTACCGATCGGAATAGCTTGTCGTCGTCAGCCGTGGAAGCCATCCAAGCTGCCGGCGCGAGCCGTGCGCTCATCATCGGCGGCCGAGGTGCTATCCCGGGCGACTTGGAGTCGCAGCTTGCCAACATCGGCGTGACCGTCGATCAGCGCGTGTATGGCAACGAGGCACCGGATACCTCTGTCGCGTGCGCCGACCTTATCAAGAAACACGGTGGCAATAAAAATGGTGACGCTATCGTAGTCATGTCAACGAACTTCCAGGATGCGCTGTCTATCAGCAGCTTTGCATACCGTTACGGCGTTCCTATTTTCCTTGAGCAGGGAGAGTCCGAGGGCAGGGAACTGCCTCGGGAATCCGTTGAGCGCATCAAGCAGCTGTCTAGCACGATTTTCGTTCCTGGTGGTCCTGGCGCCGTGCCGACGCAGACGGTGGAGGGCGTGTTCGGACCGAGCCGCGTGCAGAGGCTGTATGGCTATGATGGATACGACACGTCGAACCAGATTGCCACATGGATGGTATCGAATGGGTATTTGACGGCTGACATGGTTGTGCTGGCATGCGGCGCTCCTAGCCCGAAGGGTCTTGACGCGCTGTCCGGCTCGGCACTTGCGGGCATCAACGGCGGTGTGGTTTTGCTCGTCAACGGAAACCGCGACCTTGATTGGTATCGGAGCGTTACGGTTAGAGCATGGGATTCCCAGGGCACAAGGGCATTCCTCCGCTCGTACGGGGAGCAAGTGCAGCGGGCGTACCTTGTCGGTGGAACGTATGTAATGCCTTACTGCACAGCAGCAGATGTTGCCGATGTGCTTGGCTCTCAAGGTGCATCTTTTCTGATAGCTGTATCCGCCTATGAAAAAGGCTCGTCCAACATGCTTGTGGACGAGCCTTTGTGATTGCACTGGTAGATGTCCTACTACTTCGCACGCAGCTTTCTTGTGAAGGCCATGAATTGCTTGCCGATGAAAGACAGGGCTAGCGCCAAGGCGAATACCACGAACGGGCGAAGCCCGATGTTCCATGCGATTGAGTGTGGAACTACCAGGTCGAGCGTATGGATAACCATCATGTGCATGGCGTAAACGCCAAGGCTCAGCCCTGACATCTTGTTGATGAACGGGTACGCCTTGGCCAATCCGATGGCATCGTTGAAGTGACCGAACAGGAAAAACAGCGCCACGGCGTATACGAGCGCAAACAGGCCGGTCGCGCTCGCGTAGAAGTTGTCGTAGGGGGCAAACGACCCAGCTGCCAGCGTATGAGGCGCGTTCGTTTTAACGGTCATCACCACCATGATTGCCACGCAAACTACGGCTACCAGCGCGGATTTCCATGCTGCAGGCTGTTTATCGCAATAATGCACGAGATAGTACCCCAGCAAGAAATACGTCAGCCAGCTGCTCAGATAGGGCACCATGAACAGGCTGAGAAACCCCCCATCGGGCGAAAAACGCTCAAGCAGCGGAAACACCATAGTGGTGGCGATGCACAAGCAGATGGCGTATCCGAGCACCTGCTTGTTTTGCGCAACCAGTGAAAACACGGGCGTCACTGCGTAGAGGATGATGATGGCGTAAAAGAACCAATAGATGTCGCAAATCTGGTTATGCAGGAAGCCCTTTACGAAGCCGCCGATGGAGATGTCTGGAGGTGTGCCGGCAATAATGAACGCCAAGAGCGGCTGGCACACGTATACGATGATGCTGGCAATAACAAGGGTGAACACGACCTTGCGGAATCGTTTTACGAAAAACGTCTTCGTGTCATACTTTTCGCGGTATCCCAGTAAATTGGCGCCGCTGATCATGAAAAACACGGGTACTGCGAAAATGCAGATGCTTTGGAACAGCACGTCAAGATGCCATTCCGTATCACCAGAGTTCGCGAAAACCGTGGTGGTGCAATGCAGCATGACAACGGCAAAGCACGCAATGACATTCAGTAAATCCATCCAATAATGGCGTGGGGTTTTTGCAGCCATTTCTCTCCCTTTTCCCTGTGCTGCGGCTTTCCCATGCAGCGCCGCTCCCTTTTCGATTGCGCTCTGTTATGCAAGCGAAAAACCCTGAGCGCACATGCGAGTTCCCGCTCGCATGTGCGCTTGCGGGTTATCTGCCTTCGCGTCGTGCGCGTTTTACCAGATAATTCTTGGTTGCAAATAACGTGTTCACTACGCCGGTGTTCTTCAGGTTGTACACGCCCTGGCCCACAAGTCCCTTCATGTGCGGCAGGGGGTTGATCTTCGGACAGGGGATGCCGCGCAGGCCGGCGTACAGGCGCTTCATGCCGGGCGACACTTCATTGTCGGAAAACACCAGGTCAGCATCCATGCGCTCGAACATATGCTTGGCCGCTTCACGCACATCGTCGTGCGTGAGGTCAACTTCCTCGATGATGCCCGACAGGTAGGTGAAGCCGCGGCTGTTGTGCGCGCGCAGGATGCGTTCGTCGGTGATGCCGAGGCGCTCGAGCACGTCCATCATGTCGTTCCAGCGCTCAAGCGGCAGCAGCGTGTTGCTGTGCGCGAAGTTCTTTGACTTTTCGGGCGTCTCTTCGCGGTAGCAATAGTACGCGGTATCGAAGTATCCGATGCGGTCGGTTTGGCACAGCGTTTCCACCAAGAAGGGGTTGTCCGCCCAGCCGGCACCGGGGATTTCCTTGAAGCGGATGTTGTGTTCGTCCAGGAACGACTTGCGGTAGATAGCTGACCAGATGGACGGATGGTGGCACAGCAGATGCGCCGCATCAGCGATGGCGAACGGCTGCTTGGGCGGATGGATGCGGTCCTTGTAGCTGCAGTTGAGCTTGCGCTGCTGTCTGGTGTCCGGCATCCAGATGCGCCAGTAGGGCGTTTTGACAATGTCGAGCGGCGTGCCCTTGTCGGCGAACTTTGCAGCGAAGGCGAGCATATCGGCGTACATGCCCGGTTCTATCCAGTCATCAGGCTCCACGATGGAGATCCACGTGCCGGTGGCTTCTGCCAGGCCGCGATTGCAGGTGGCACCGTAGCCCTGGTTCTGCTTGTCGATCATCTTGATGCGCCCGTCGTTTTCGGCATAGCGGCGCATGGTAGCCAGGGAATCGTCGGTGCTGCCGTCGTTGAGCAGGATGATTTCCAGGTCTTTGTGTGTTTGCCCGACGATGCTGTCAAGGCATTGCTCCAGGTAGGGGCCTGCGTTGTAAATGGGTACGATTATGGAAACGAGCGATTCGTCCATGGTGCTCCTTCTGTGTTGTGCATAGCATCCATATGATAGCTTATTCAAGATTGCCCCGGCGGTATTTTACGAGGATTCGCCTGGGTATCGCGCTTCCGCTTGTGTGCGGTTGATTTGTAAGTTCATCCGAACACTTAGGTTTCGTTCTCGAACTCATCCGGACATGTCCGGATGAGTTCGAGAATTCCTTTCCGGAGGCGAGGGCCGAGGGCCCTCCCGAGAGAAAGGAAGAAAGATGCAGGGAAAGAAGCAGCGGGAGCGCTACCGCAGGCTGGACAGGGCCGAGCGCGCCGCCATACAGAGCGGCCTGGACAAGGGCAGGTCGTGCAGGCAGATGGCCCGCGACCTGGGCCGCTCGCCCTCGACGGTGGCCGACGAGGTGGCCCGCAACCGCACCGTGTCCAAGGGGCCCGGCAAGGGCGAGAGGGTCCGGACGCGCCGGAGGACGCGTGCCCCAAGCTGCTGTCGTGGCCGCGCTGCTGCAACGGGTGCAGGAACCTGCGCTACCGCAGCTGCTCGAGGAGGTGGCGCTGCGAGTACTCGGCGGCCAGGGCGCAGGCGCTCGCCGACGCCGAGCTGCGCGAGTCCAGGATCGGCGTCGACCAGGGCGAGGCGGAGTTCGAGCGCATAATGGGCCTGATCAGGTACGACGTCGCGCGGGGGCTGTCGCCCCAGCAGATAGCGCTGGGCAGGGCCGGCCAGATCGGGTGTATGTAGTCAAATAATTGTCGACACTTTCGGCAGCAGTTTTTCGACACTAAATGCAAAGACATGCTGACCGCCTTCAGATGCGCCTAGTCTGATAGAAGCTTCGGTTTCTATTCGGAAAGGCGGGAAAGGCAATGATCAACATGTCCACCGTTAATTCTATACGCCAGCAACGGCGCGACGGGTTCAGCATCTCGGATATCGCGAGGATGAACGGCGTCTCCCGAGACACCGTCTACAAGTACATCAACCAGGACGGTTTCTCCCCAGGACCGCCCGCCAAGAGGCGCAACCCCAGCAAGCTCGACCCCTACAAGCCGATCATCCGCCATTGGCTGCAGGAGGACGCCAAGAACTGGCGCAAGCAGCGCCATACCGCAAGGCGCATCTGGCAGCGGCTGGTCAGCGAGTGCGGCGCGAACGTCAGCGAGGCCACGGTCAGCCGCTACGTCTCGAAGCTCAGGAAGCAGAGCTCGTCCCACGGCAGCCAGTTCCTCGATCTGGTTTGGGAGCCTGGCCAGGCCCAGGCAGATTTCGGCGAGGCGGACTTCTACGTGTCCGGCGTCCGCACCCGGCTGAGCTTCTTCGTGCTCGCCTTCCCCTACTCCAACGTCGGACTCGCCCAGGTGTTCCCAGCTGAGAACGCCGAGTGCGTGTGCCAGGCGCTCAAGCAGATATTCGAGTACGTCGGCGGCGTTCCCACCAGGATCGTCTTCGACAACGCCACCGGCATCGGCCGCAGGGTCTGCGGCGGGGTCCGCGCCACCGAGCTGTTCGGCAGGTTCGCGGCCCACTACGACTTCGCGTACGCGTTCTGCAACCCCAATTCCGGTCACGAGAAGGGGTCCGTGGAGAACAAGGTGGGGTTCATCAGGCGCAACCTGCTAGTCCCCATGCCGCAGCTCGCCAACGCCGCGGCGTTCAACAAGAACCTGCTGGCCAGGTGCATGGAGTCCGCGAGAAAGCCGCATTGGATCAAAGGGGAGCCCGAGGAGCAGCTGTTCGTCGAGGACCGGTTTGCCATGCTCGGCCTGCCGTCCAAGCCGTTCGAGGCTGTTCGCTACCTCAGGCCGGTCGCGGACAAGAAGGGGAAAGTGCAGGTCGACGGCCCGCATTTCTATTCGACGAGCCCGGCGTTCGCGGAGCAGGGGATGCTGGTCGCCCTGGGCGCCACCAGCATCCGCATATTCGACGGCGACGGCACCTTCGTCTGCGAGCATGCCCGGGCCTACGGCGGTGCCCCGACGGACTCGTCGGATCCCGCATCCCAGCTCCACCTGCTATGCCAAAAGCCAGGCGGATGGGCGAACTCCCAGGTGAGGGCTTCGCTGTCGGATGACCTCAGGGGCTATATGGACTCGTTGGGGAAGGACGAGCTGAAAGCCGAGCTAAGGCTGATGCGCGAAGAGGCGGCGAGGACGGGATGGTCGGCTACGCTGCAGGCAGTGGAGCTTGCGCATGCCGCGACGAGCCGCATCGACCGCGCAAGCGTCGCCGTGAGCGCCGCCCGCATCGTCTCCAGCAACGGCGTCATAGCCTACGACGAGCCCGTGGACCTCGCCGGATACGAATCGTGTTCAGCGGAAAGGGGGTCTAGCCATGGCTTACATCAAGCAAGACGAGGTCGCAGCCGTGAGGGGCCTCATGCGTTCGATGTACTTCTCGAACGGCACCATCGGCCAGTTCCTGTCCACGGCAACCGCCGGCCAGGTATCCGCCGTGCGCGACCTGATCGCCTCAGAGCTCGACCTGCGCGACGGGAGAAGGAGGGAGAGGCTGGTCAGGAAGGCGAGGTTCCCGCAGGTCAAGTCATTCGAAGGCTACGACTTCACCCAGGTCGCCCTGCCGGACGGATACAGCGAGGACGACCTAAGGTCGCTGAAGTTCGTCGACCGGGCCCAGGACTTCGTGTTCCACGGCCAGACAGGCCGCGGGAAGACCCACCTCGCGATCGCCATAGGGATGGCGTGCGCCCAAACAGGCAAGGAGGTGAGGTTCTTCACGGCCGCCGAGCTGGTGCTCATGCTGACCAAGGCCAACAGGGAGCATTGCCTGGAGGGCCTGCTGAAAGACATAGCGAAGGCCAGGCTGATCATCATCGACGAGCTGGGCTACGTGCCCTTGGACCAGGAAGGGGCAAGGCTTCTGTTCCAAGTGATGAGCGACTGCTACGAGAAGCGCAGCCTGGTGATCACCACGAACATCGAGTTCTCCAAATGGGGAGTCGTGTTCGGCGACGACAAGCTCGCCTCCGCCGTCATCGACCGCGTCATGCACCATGGAAGGCTGGTCGAGTTCAACGGAGCAAGCAAGAGAATGGAGCATGCGCTGATGCTGGGAAAGGCCTCAGTCTAAGCAGTGGGTAAGCGGCAGTCAGCAAATATGCAGATAATGTCGAAATCAGGATGAAGAAACTGTCGACAAAGACTTGACGAAACACAATCGGGGCCTCGCCCTCGACCATATACAGGTGGATATCGCGCGGCTACGCCGGGATGTGCGACCTCGACCTGCGGCGCAAGTGCGGCTACAAGCCGCGCTCGCGCGCCGAGCCGCCCAGGCCGTCGGCGCACGGCGGGGCGCGCTCGTTCTCCGCGTTCATGGGGCTGCCCGAGGAGGGGCGCGCCGCCGCCTGCGAGATGGACACCGTGACAGGGCTCAAGTCCGACCGCCGGTGCCTGCTGACATTGTACTCCAGGCCGTTCAGGCTCCAGCTCGCGCTGCTGATGCCTGGCAAGACGGCCGCGGCGACGGAATCGGCGCTGGACATGCTCGAGAGGGCCGCGCCGAAGGCGTTCCGAAGGCTGTTCTCCCTGCTCCTGACCGACAACGGCGCCGAGTTCGCCGACTGCGCGGGAATCGAGCGCTCCGCGCTCGACCCGGCCGCCGGGCGCTGCTCGGTCTACTACTGCGACGTGCGCCAGTCCCAGCAGAAGGGCGGCTGCGAGCGCAACCACGTCGAGCTGCGCAAGCTGCTGCCCAAGGGCCGGGGCATAAGCTTCGACCGGCTGACGGGGCGCGACTGCGCCGTCCTGATGTCGCAGCTCAACTCCGAGCCGAGGCCGTCCCTGGGCGGCATGTGCGCCATCGACATGCTGCTGGCGGCGCTCGGCGCCGACGGGCGCGAGCTGCTCGACGCGCTGGGGGTCGAGAAGGTGCCCTACGGCGAGCTCGACATGACCGTCGGGGCCATCGAGGCCGCCCGCCGCGGGCGCGGCGAGGGGCCGCTGGTGCCGTAGCGGGCGGCCGGCAAACCGAATAGGCGGGGCTCTCCAGCCCGTCCGGATGAGTCCGAAAACCGACCCGGGCGGGCCGGCGGAGCCGTGCCCAAAACTCAGCCGAACGCCGCGATCGACCGAGATTGGAGCCATATCGACCTGGGAAGACGCAGGACGGGCGTTTGCACGCCCGTCCTGCTAACTGCGAAAACGCCGGTTACGGCACGAGTGTTCGGCTAACAATGAAAATCAACCTCCGCTTGTGTGCAATCCAAAGGCGTTCGCGGGGAATCGATTGTATTCGCTGCGCAAAACGTTTGAGCGTGCGATAATTGTTCGCAATGCTGAACAGTTTTATCTGCTAAGGAGATCGTTGTGGTTGTATGGAATCGACCGGTGCTTCGCGCGGTGTTTGCCGTTGCGTTAGCCGGTGCGGCTTTGCTTGCGTTGCCGAGCGTGGGCTTCGCCGTTGAAGAAGATCAAATGATTTCGGCAAGCGATGAGGAAATCGCTGCCGCTATTGCCGATGGAACCATCAAATCCGATCCGGGTATATTGTCGGGGATCAGTGTGCTTTCCGCGCGCAGTGTTTCTGACAAGGCGGTCAAGACGCTTGCCGGCGAGACGCAGTACGATACCGCCGCCGCCGAGGCGCTGGCGGCCTACCCGTCCGGCTGCTCGACGGCCGTGGTGGCAAGCGGCGAGAGCTACGTCGACGCCCTGTCGGCCACGGGCCTGGCCGGCGCGCTGGACTGCCCGATCCTGCTGACGGGCCGCGACTCGCTGCCCGATGCCACCGCCGGCGCGCTGTCGCGCCTGGGCGTGACCCGCGTGGTCGTGGTGGGCGGCAAGGCCGTGGTGGGCGCGGGCGTGTACAAGCAGCTTTCCGACCTCGGCTCGGCCGAGCGCCTCTGGGGCGAGGACCAGTTCGACACCCAGCTGGCCGTCTACTCCTACGGCGCCGCGCGCGGGCTGTGGGGCGCTACGGCCGTGGTGGCCAGCGGCTCGGACATCGCCGGCCGCTTCGCCGACGCCCTGTCGGCAAGCCCCGTGGCCTTCGCGCTCAAGGCCCCGGTGTTCCTGGTCGACGACGCGGGCGACCTGCCCGACAAGACGGCATCCGTTTTGCTTGACTCCGGCATTTCCCAGGCGATCATCGCCGGTGGCAACGTGGTGGTTTCCGAATACACGGAAGGCTTCATGCAGGCGGTGACCGTGCGCGCAAGCGGCGCGTCCAACGTGGAGCGCTGCTGGGGCGACTCTGGATACGAGACATCGGCCGAGCTGGCGAAATGGGCTGTTAACCAGGGTATTTTGACATGGGATAACGCGGCGGTTTCTACGGACATCGCTCCCTATGACGCCCTTGCGGGCAGCGTGCTGCAGGGCAAGCGCGGCGCAGTTCTGTTGCTGGCCGACCAGGGTGCCGACGACAATTTCGGCCTTTTGGCGGACAACGGCGTTTCCCATATGACGTATTTTGGCGGCAAGGCCCTGTTCAACAATGTGTTCAAGCTGCAGAAGGCCTACGAGATGGGCATTCCGCTTAGCGAAGTCGAGGGTATGCTCATCTATCTTGATGCTGGTCACGGCTGGAACAGCTCGAATAACAACGTGATGGATTGGGGTGCTTCCGGCTGCGGTTATGCGGAATTCAGCCTGACCTCCGAGCTTGTAAACAAGGTTGCCGATGTGCTGCGCAATAACTACGGGATGGACGTGTACGTCAACGATGACGGTGGCTATTACGCGTACCGCAATGCGGAGGCATATCGCATGAACGCCGGCGCGCTCGTGTCCATTCACTTCAACTCCACGGGGTCGGGCACAGGTTCCGGTATTGAAAGCTACATCCACAGCTACAACTCTTGCTACGGTTCCGAAACGCTGCAAAGCCACGCGCATGCCAGCTTGGTCGGCGCGCTGGGTTTGTATGACCGCGGCATGAAGCAGGCCGAGCTTGCCGTGTGCGGTGGCAAGTGCCCGGGCGTGCTGCTCGAGATCGCCTTTATCGACAATCAAGGCGATATGGATGCGTATCAATCTCGAAAAGATGCGGTTGCCGCAGGCATCGCCGCGGGTGTCGCGCAGTAAAGGCGGGGTTTCATGAAGGTTATAGCAAACAAGGCGTTGGCAAGCGCCTGCTCGGTGACGCTTGCCGTTTCTCTGGTTCCGGTGGGTGCGGCGTGGGCTGAAGATGAAGCGGCCGTAGGTTCGGATTCACAGGTTGCCGTGCAACAGGAAGATGAGCTTGCTAAAGTTGAACAGGGTTCGAACCTAGGTGAACCGGCTCCGGCTAACACATCGCAGGATGTTGCGCAGCCCGATGCGGCATCGGCCGAACAGGCGCAGGTGGCCGATGCTTCCGATGATGTCGAAGCGCAGGTTGAATCCATGCCGGGCGTGAGCGACGAATTCATTTCCGACGTAATGGCCCAGTCTGCGGAGTCGGCTTCGGAGGCCATGGGCGTGCTGTCTGTTGATGCGCGCGCAAACTCGAAGTCTTCGATCGAGTCCCTTGCCGGCGAGACGCAGTACGATACCGCCGCCGCCGAGGCGCTGGCGGCCTACC
>ERZ1034984.3435-NODE-3435-length-11460-cov-3.114160_pt1 | contig 11460 bp, 9 predicted proteins | sample MGYA00520589_ERZ1034984 | MGnify/ENA primary metagenome ERZ1034984 (study PRJEB33766, sample SAMN09781790) | gut metagenome | biome: gut microbiome | host: Homo sapiens | place: Madagascar | study: EMG produced TPA metagenomics assembly of the PRJNA485056 data... | reverse complement strand
TCAATGAAGAACAGACTTGACGGCGATATTGCCGAAATCAACAACGCGTTGAGAAAATATATGACGCACAGTGAGAATCCGCAGCAAAAAATCTACGAAGCGATGGAATATAGCCTATATGCCGGTGGAAAGCGCTTGCGGCCTGTATTGATGTTGGAAACCGCGCGCATGTGCGGAGGTGATCCTGCGGTTGTTCTGCCCTTTGCCTGTGCGATGGAAATGATTCACACCTACTCTTTGATTCATGACGATTTACCGGCAATGGATAATGATGATCTGCGACGCGGAATCCCTACAAATCACAAGAAATTTGGAGAAGCGATGGCGATTCTTGCCGGTGACGCACTGCTCAATAAAGCGTTTGAGATTGTATCCGGCGTTGAGAATCTTCCCCCATCCCGTGTGTTGTCTGCCGTTTCAATGCTTGCCGCCTCCTCCGGAACCGAGGGCATGATCGGCGGTCAGGTTGTGGATATTGAAAGCGAGGGGAAATCCATTGACCTGTCAGAGCTTCAGTATCTGCACTTATTGAAAACCGGAGCGATTATCCGCTCCTCCTGCACTATCGGCGCATTGCTTGCCGGAGCGTCGGAGTCGGAAATTCAGGCGGTAGATGAGTTTGCCTCAAAGTTAGGCGTTGCTTTTCAGATTCGGGATGATATTTTGGATTGTACCGGAACGGAAGAAGAACTCGGAAAGCCGATCGGATCGGATGAAGCGGAAGGAAAAAATACATATGTCAAGCTGCTGGGACTTGAAAAATCCGAACAGCTTGTAAAAACATATTCAACACAGGCAGAACAGGCATTGGACTGCTTCGGCGACAAAGCGGATTTCTTAAAATGGCTTGCCGATACCCTGATTAACCGCCGCTCCTAAAATAACCTCACTGACGGCAGAATGGAGATTTCTATGAACATTTTTCAACAATTATGGTCTAATCAATGGCTGATTACGGCGCTTTTGGGATGGTTTGTTGCGCAGCTGCTGAAAATTCCGATTACATGGATTTTGGAAAAACGCTTGGATTTCACAAGATTCTGGGGTTCGGGCGGAATGCCGTCCTCTCATTCGGCATTTACCACCTCGCTTGCAACGGCAATTGGATTAACAAACGGTTTTGACAGCCTTGAATTTGCACTCGGCTTCGTATTGGCATTTATTGTAATGTACGATGCGGCAGGAGTGCGGCAAAACGCCGGAAAACAAGCGAATATCTTGAATCGGGTGATTGAATATCTGAAGCTTACCGAAAACGGTGAGCCGTATCAGCAGCTGAAAACCCTGCTCGGTCACACGCCATTCGAGGTTGTCGGAGGAGCGGTTCTCGGCATTATTATCGCTCTGATTCGGCATTTATAAAACGTGTACACTGAACCGACATCACAGAAAGGAACGGACTCATTATGAAGAAATTTATGGATGATAACTTTATGCTAAACAATGAAACCGCAATTCGCCTATATAACGATTTTGCTAAAGATATGCCGATTTGCGACTATCACTGTCATCTCAGTCCCAAAGCGATCTATGAGGACAAGGAATTTAAAAATATTACGGAGCTTCTTCTTGGGGGCGACCACTACAAATGGCGGTATATGCGTTCATGCGGCATTAATGAAGAATACATTACCGGCAGCAAGCGCAGCGCAGAAAAGTTTCAGGCTTTTTGCGCCTGTCTGCAATATGCGATCGGAAATCCGCTCTATCATTGGACGCATCTGGAGCTTAGCCGCTACTTCAACATCACGGATGTCATCCGCGCCGATAATGCAAAATCCATTTACGAACGTGCAAATGAGTATATCCATGAAGTACATATGACTCCCTCCTATCTCATCAATCATTCCAACGTGAACTACATCTGCACGACTGATGATCCGGTAGATGATTTAAAATATCATAAAAAAATTCGTGAAAAGGGGCATATCCATGCAAAGGTACTTCCGGCATTTCGTCCCGATCCGGCATTAAATATCGAAAAAGACAGCTTTGTACCGTATATTAAGCGCCTTGCAAAGGCTTCGGGCATGGAAATTAAATCCTATAAGGCATTGGTGGAAGCGCTCTACAGCCGTATTGAATTTTTCCACGAACAAGGATGCCGCATCAGCGACCATGCTTTGGATTATGTTCCATACACAGAAGGCACGGCTAAAAAATCTTTCAAAAAAGCGCTTTCCGGCGCAACCCTTACAAAGGCTGAAACGGATGCCTATAAGACCACATTGCTCTATGACCTCGGTAAAAAGTACGCGGAAAAGGGTTGGGCAATGCAACTGCACATCGGCGCACTGCGCAACAACAATTCTGTCATGTTCCGCGAGCTTGGACCGGATACCGGCTTTGATTCGATTGCAGATTATGCGATTGCTATCAATCTCTCCAAACTGCTTGACAGTCTGAACCGTGACTCCGTTCTTCCTAAAACAATCCTCTATACGCTCAATCCAAAGGACAATTATGTTCTGGGAACGATGCTTGGCAATTTCCAAAGCGGAGAGGTCAAAAGCAAGATTCAGTTTGGTTCGGGATGGTGGTTTAACGATCAGCGCGACGGCATGGAAAATCAATTACGTACACTTGCAAATTTAGGCTCACTGCCGAATTTTGTCGGTATGCTGACAGACTCCAGAAGCTTTTTATCCTACACACGCCACGAGTATTTTCGCAGAATTTTATGCAATCTGATCGGCGGCTGGGTAGAAGCTGGCGAGTTCGCGGATGATTCGGACACGCTCGAAAAAATCATCAAGGGAATCTGTTATGACAACGCTGTAGAATACTTTGCTTTTTCATAAAGTGAAAATGGGGAGCCGCCTAATTCAGTTTGGGCAGCTCCCCATTCGGTTTTTATTTTCCCGGAATCAGCAGACGCATTCCCGGCTTGAGCTTTTCATCGCCCAATTCATTAAATTCACAAATCGCTCCGCACGGTACGCCGTAACGTTTTGCAATTTCCCACAGACTATCTCCGGTCTGCACAAAATAAACAACGATTTTACTCTCCTTGCATGCCTCGTTTTCTTCGATGTCAATCGAGTCAATGATGTTAATTTCACGTTTACGAATCACATCCGCGTGAATCGACAAAATACATCTGACCTCAACCTCACCGGCGGCATTCAAGTTATAACCGGTATGCTTAATCTCCGTTTTCAACTTCGGAATCAGTCCGTCGCCCTCCGCTTCGCAATCCATGCTATAACTAAACGGAATATTCCGTTTCACGCTATAAACCGGATTCTCGGCGTTTTCGGAAACATATAAAATACACGCTTCAATTTTACCCTCACAAATCAGCTTGTCGCGCTCCAATCCCGCCTTTGTAATATACGGCTTGGTCACGACATTATAGACACTGCTGATTCCTGGCGCACCATCGGGAATTTCGATGATCTCGCGCACTGTATTCTGCATGGAGGGTCTTGCCGCGGTTTCCTCCAATGTCAATCTTTCACGCTCCAATTCCGTTTTCTGATACGGAGCAAAGCAATCCTCAATCATATCAATTTCAATCGCTTCGGTTGCTTTCACCTGTGCGGTGATGGTAACGGATACAGCCGCTTCTCTCGGATCCCCATCGGTATCCTCCTCAACCGTCAGCTCACCCTCATCAATCTGGTACTCAATATCACACTCACAATCCTCTGTGACATCCTCCATATCCCAAACCTCGGTAAACGGAAATTCACTTTCACAGAACTCAATATTTCCATTGGCATCCGTATACAAAATACAGATTCCCACACTTCCCTTTGCCATCACGCGCCCGGTCATTGTTTTATATTCTGTATCACGAATACAGTAATCCGCCTTCAAAACTTCCCCAAATGAGCTTTGACCAGCAGGCACTGCCACTCTGTCGCGAATCAAAAATGAAAATTCTGAAATTCCTGCGCTATTCTGCATGGTAACGGTACGCCGCTTGATTTCCATTCCCTCATCGGTATCCACCGCAATTTCTATGGGGGTAACCTTAATGATTTCATATTCAAACCCAACAACGCTCCGAATCCGCAGCTTACGGCTGTTGATCAAAGAAAATTCTACACGTTCTACCGAGCTATTGATAACCGCAGCATCCTCCAAATCAATCTGCTTATTGGTAATCTCCTCCTCAAAATCAAAGGTCGTGCGAATATCTTGAATACACTCCGTTTCCGCGTCCGGTATGTACAGAATCTTCAAATCAACTCGTCCTTTTATACGAACGCCGCCATCGAAGATTTCCTTTTCGGTAATGCAGGAAACTGCATCCACCTGCAAAATTTTTAAAATATCCGGCTTGGTATCCGGAACAATAATATCGCCCTCCACCATTTTCTGCGTTGATGAATTTAAAATCGCCTCATTTACTCTTATATTTTCCTTAATTAATTCCATATCAGGCTTCGTCCTTTCACAAAAAAATCTCATAGTAAATACTATGAGATTCTTCTGTGATATATGATAATTTATTTTGTCATTTCAATGATTTTCTTCCAATTTTCATACGCTGCATCCCACGCTTCGCTATCCTGCGGCTCATAGGTTGCAATATCAAAGGAATTGCGAACCACCTTACGGCCTTCGTTCAAGTCCTTGATAGCGCCCATCGCCATAGCCTGAACCAGAACGTTTCCGATACTGGTTGCTTCAACCGGGCCTGCATTGACAACGCGCTTTGTTGCATTGGCGGTAAACTGACAAATCATCTTATCCTTAATGCCGCCTCCGACAATATTGACGGTACGATATGTATTGCCTGTCACAGCCTCCATTCCCTCAATCGTATAGCGATACCGGAATGCTAAAGACTGCGCAATACAACGAATAACCTCGCCCTTTGTCTGTGGAACCTTTTGACCGGTCATTTCACAATACTTGCGGATTCTCTGCGGCATATTGCCCGGAGTCTGAAATTCGTGGTAATCTGGATCAATCAGGCTTTCAAACGGCTTTGCGGCATTTGCCTGGCGCTCCAGTTCATCAAAGCTTAACAGCTCGCCCTCTCTGTCCCACTGCCGTCTGGACTCTTGAATCAGCCACAAGCCCATAATATTTTTCAAGAAACGAATGGTCTTATTGACACCGCCCTCGTTTGTGAAGTTATACTCTAAAGCTTCTTTGCTGATATTCGGCTTATCCAATTCCACGCCCATCAGTGACCAGGTTCCCGAAGAAATATAAATAAAGTCTTTTTGATCTACTACCGGAACAGAAGCCACTGCGGAACCGGTATCATGCGAAGCAACTGCAATCACAGGAATCTGCGCTACACCCAGCTCCTCTGCCAGCTCCGGTTTTAAAGTTCCCACTTTTTCACCCGGATAAACGACATCGGTGAAAATATCGGTAGGAATCCCCATCTTCTCCATCATACCCGTCGCCCACTCATGCTTTTCACTGTCAAATAACTGAGCAGTCGAAGCTACGGTATATTCCGTTCTCTTCTCACCCGTTAGGAAGAAGTTAAATAAATCCGGCATAAAAAGCAACGTCTTTGCCTGCTCCAACGCTACCTCGCCAGAAAGCTTTGCACTCAACAGCTGGAATAAGGTATTGAACCAGTTAAAGGCAATACCGGTACTTTGAAAAATTTCTTCCTTCGGTACGCGCTTAAAGGCCTCCTCGTACATTCCCTCTGTACGTGTATCACGATAATGATACGGATTTCCCAAAAGCTTATCATTCTTGTCCAGTAAGCCATAATCCACGCCCCATGTATCAATTCCGATACAGTCAATGTCGCGGTCACCCGAATTAGCACACTTTAAAATTCCTTGCTTAATTTCAAAGAAAAGCCGCAGTACATCCCAATGCAGATCTCCGTTAATATTTACCGGATCATTTGAAAAACGATGCTTCTCTTCCAATGTGATTTTCTCCCCGTCAAATGTCGCAAGCATTGCCCGACCCGATGACGCACCAAAATCAAAAGCTAAAAACTTATAAACCTTTCCCATTTTCTCTCTCCTCTGTTTTTTTTATATGTTATAGTTTAATGGCACCCCCAGCGCGAGTCGAACGCGCGATTTGCCCTTAGGAGGGGCATGTTATATCCACTTAACTATGAGGGCGGATATTGTGGGGCATGTTTCAGCCCCTTGCTATTCTATTTTCTTTGCCATGACAACCGTTCTCTCATCCGAACGATGATAGGAACAGGTCGATAAAATCAGAATCTGTTCTCCGAAGCTTACCGATATTCCCGTATCGTAAAAAGATAGCTTGGTTGCTCTGTTTATATAAGCTTCAAAATCCTCGTAATTTTCAAATTCTGTTTTTTCATAATATTTAAACTCTTGATTTGAGCCGACCTTGGTCGAGAAAACCGCAAAAAGCTGATACTTTCCGCGCCGATAATTCGTATCAAAATCAATAATCTGATGTTCTTTGAAAAAGCTTTTTTCTTCATAATCCAACAAAGACGCAAACATCGAACCATCCTTCATGTTATGCGCATAAATAATCAAATTATCACTTGGCAGTGCTAAATCGCACTGACTATCCAAAAACGGTAATCCGCTATACTGATATTCCTTATCGAAATTACGGTGAAGATAATACTCGTTGCTATCATGCCGATACATGACCGGATAATTAATCTTCGTTCCCGATATTTTAATCCAACCGACCATATCATGATTTTTCTGATATGCGTCATAATACCCCTGGAGCATTCCGTTCGGAGCATACTTCTCCTGAACTTCCTTGGCTTCCTCATTCTGCGGTTCTTGCGCATCGGTTAAAGCACTTTTTTTATCCGTTTTTGCATTTCCGGATTCCACAATATCCTGCAATGCCGAAAGAGATTTTTGTGCCTGATGGCTTTCGTAAAAATACTTCCCCAGATAAACGCCGCAGCCAACAAAAATACAAAGGGAAAGAATTAAGATGATTCGCTTTGACAGGCTCACACTCATCTTCTCCTTTCCCTATATACCCTTGGGTTATTTATTCTTTTTCTTCTTTGATGTAACGCCAATATAAACAACTACACCCAAAGCCATAATTGCCAGAACAGATACGCCGACAATCGGTGCCGTATCGCCTGTTTTCGGGTTTGTCTTTGCCGTTGCGGTCGGCTTTGCTGTTGTTTTCGCAGTTGCTATCGGCTTCTTTGGAGCCTTTGCTGTCGCTGTCGGCTTTACAGTTGCCTTTGCCGTTGCACTGGGCTTTACCGTAGCAGTCGCTGTCGGCGCCTTGAACTGAACATAAGCATTGCTGTCGCCCGTAACCGTCAGTACATCGCCCTCTTTCAGCGTTGTAACAGCCTGTGTATTTTCAGCTGACTTTAAATCAAATTCTGATTTCTTGCTGCCGGTGCTGTCTGTAATCACAGCATGACCGCTTCCTACCAACCGATAAGTACCCGGCTTAATGGATTCGCTCTTATTGGTATCGGTCGTTGCATAAACAACAATCTTCTTCGCTGCCGGTGTTCCGGTAGGTGCCGTTGTGGTTGCAGGAGAAGCCGTTGCCGTAGCTCTCGGTGCATCGGTCTGTACCGGCACAACCGATCCCGGAACTGCCGTGCTTACAGCTGTTGTTGTTTCGAACAGCTTGCTGTCATCAGTATAAGCAATATTCCATGTTACATCGGACGGTTTGTCCGCCAGCTGCGCGGTATTCACATCTTCGTTCACCGAAACATAAACTTTATAAGTCATTGTTTCCGATCTCTTTTTATCGTTATTCAATGTACCCAGATTAACAGACTTTGTTGTTTGTCCTGTTTTTGCCTTGGCAGTTTCATCATTATAAAGAACCTTTCCGGCACTGTCCGTTACCTTTAAGGAATAATAATCAATTGCCGAATATGTACCCGCCTGAGAATATCCCGACTTTCCTGGTAATTCAAGCTTAATCCAATAATTGATCGGCAAAGAGGTTGCACTGACACTGTTAATGGTAATATCCTGTACAACATCCTTTGTCGCTGTTAAATTCTTCAATTCAGTCATCATGTCCTGAATGGACTCTTCTTCCATCGTGTCTTTCACTCCTGAGGGGAAAGTCTTACTTACTGATTTTGATGATTTTGATGTCGATACAAATACTCTTGAAAGCTCTCCTGCGGCAAATGTCGTTGAAGCAATCGAAGCCAGCATCGCTATTGACATAATCATGGCAAATATTTTCTTCATATTATAATATCGCTCCTTCTTCAGATGTTATCTGCTAACTTATATCTTACCACAAATAATAATATTTGTCACTACTAATTTAATACAAATCTAATTTTCTGATATTGTGCACAAAAATGCGCCTTTATTTTTGTATTATTTTCACAAATGATATTTTACTCCGCTCATGGTATAATAAAATAGGAAGTTAGTGCAAAACTATATCCCCGATCAATAAAACACGAAAGGACTTTTAAGGAATGCGCATATATGAAAAGCTGTCTGACACGCTGCAAATGAAAATCATGAGCGAGAACCCGAATTTAATCAACTTTACCGGAGGAGCGCTGCGCCGATCGCCGGATCATGACCAGGCGAATCTGTGGCGGCCTGCTTACATTCGCGATGTTGAAAAAATTATGCATTCGCTTTATTACAACCGATATGCCGACAAAACGCAGGTATTTTCCTTTTATAAAAACGATGACATTTCCCACCGCGGATTTCATGTCCAGTTGGTGTCCCGAATTGCCAGAAATATCGGCAGAGTTCTCGGTCTGGACAGTGATTTAATTGAAGCCATCGCACTGGGGCATGATATGGGGCATACACCGTTCGGGCATGCCGGAGAAAGCTTTTTAAATGAGCTGTATCACGAAAAAACCGGTCGCTATTTTAATCACAACGTCCATAGCGTCCGCGTATTGGATCAGATTTTAAAATTAAATTTAAGCTTGCAGACACTGGACGGGATTCTCTGCCATAACGGAGAATCGGAATTTATGGAATATCGTCCGTCTGCCCTATCGGATTTTGATGAATTTGACCGAAAGGTTGAAGCATGCTGCGTGGATGAAGCCAACATCAAAAAGCTGATCCCCAATACGTTGGAGGGCTGCGTTGTGCGGATTTCGGATATTATCGCATACATAGGCAAGGATCGCCAGGACGCTATCAAGACGCATACGATTCCATCTGAAAATATTTTTGAGGAAAGCGAAATCGGAAAATACAACGCGGCAATGATTAACAACCTAATCGTGAATATTCTGGAAAACAGCTATGGTAAGGATTGCATCATGATGGATGAAACCCACTTCCGCGCCTTAAAAAAGGCAAAGCAGGATAATTATCAGCTGATTTATCTGACCGGCGATAATCGTCAGCGCTATGATTCCATCATTCGCCCCATGTTCCGAAAGCTTTATGAACGGCTCTTGGATGAACTCATCACCGAAAAAGAAAGCACACCGATTTTCCGGCATCATATCGAACTGATTGAAAATGCGTTCCGTTTCCGCGGTGGTACAGAATACAGAAAAACCGAACCGAATCAAATCGTTGTGGATTTTATCGCCAGTATGACGGATGATTATTTTATTGATTTATATGAATATTATTTCGGAAAATCAGATATTGAGTATATCTCCTATTTTGAAAATTAAATATTGAAAAATAGGATGGTGAAATAGATCTTTTGCAGGGTTTGCGGGTGTTTTTTATTCTATGAAGGCGAGTTCCGCGCAACGTAGCGGATGTCTGAGCTGCAATAGAATAAAAAATATCCGCAAACCCATTTTTCGATCAACGACTTTTTCTGCGCAAGCAGTCCAGCACTTCTTGAAAATCCTCCGGAATTTCTGCCGAAAACTGCATCATTTCTCCTGTGGTCGGATGAACAAATCCAATCGTCGCGGCATGAAGCAGCTGCCCCGACAAGTTAAATTTTTCCTTGCTGATTCCATAAGTCTTATCCCCGACAATGCTATGTCCGATAGACGCCATATGCACGCGAATCTGATGTGTTCTTCCCGTTTCCAACCGACATTCTGCAAATGTATACTGACCGAACCGCTCTAAAACCGTCAAATGCGTCACAGCTTCTCTGCCGCCGTAAACAACCGCCATTTTTTTTCGGTCAATCGGATGCCGCGCGATCGGCTTATCAATCGTAAGCGTGTCCTCCTTAATGTTGCCGTTCAACAGGGCAAGATATTTCCGCAATGCCTTTCTCTCTTTCAGCTGCTCCGCCAAACGGATATGAGCCTCATTATTTTTTGCCACAACCAGTAAACCGGAGGTATCCTTGTCAATCCGATGAACAATCCCCGGACGCACCACACCGTTAATCGCGGATAAACTGTCGCCGCAATGATACATCAACGCATTGACCAATGTACCGCGCGGATTGCCGGGTGCCGGATGCACTACCATTCCTTTCGGCTTGTTGACAACAATCACATCATGATCCTCATAAACAATATCCAGCGGAATATTTTCCGGAATCAGCTCCGGCATTTCCGGCTCCGGAATCTGAATCCGAACCAGTGCTCCCGGCTGAATTTTTTCCTTTTTCCCAATCGGCTTATCCTGTACAAAAACCATTCCGTCCTCACACAGCTTTGCCGCATAGCTCCGCGAAAGCTCGGTATTCTCCGCAATCAGCTTATCCGCCCGATCACTCTCACCGACTTGAAATACAATTTCTTCCATCAGCTTTTTTCTCCGTCCGCTTTCTTTGAGTCCTTATCAAAAAATATCGCATAAACCACCATCAGCGCCGCTCCTACGGTAATGGCAATATCCGCAATATTAAATACCGCAAAGTTCATAAACGTGGTTTCAATAAAATCCACCACATAACCGTAAAAAATCCGATCCCACGCATTGCCGAACGCTCCGGCAAACATCAGCGTCAACGCAAAGCACCAAAGCTTGCTTGTCGGACGCTTCACAATAAAATATACCAGAACGCCAATGCAAAAGACGATTGAAACCAGTGATAAAATCCCCAGTCTGCCGCTCAGCATACTGAATGCCGCACCCTCGTTTTTGACATACATAAAATCAAACAGCGGTAAATGCGCAAAGGTTTCCCCCAATTGAACGTTGGACATAATCCACCACTTCGAAAGACGGTCGCCGCCAATAATGACCGCCGCCGCCAATACATATAAAAGATACATACCGCCGTTAATTCCTTTCATCAATAAATTGCAGCGCGCTCCGAATCTCATCCTCCGTTACGTCTGTCACTTGAATCACCTTGCCGATTCCTACCGGCAAAACAAATTTCAGCTTTCCCGAAACCTTTTTCTTATCTTTCTTCATGAAATCCAAAATCCGATCATATTCCGGCAGAACCACTTTCGTACGGAATCCGTATTCCGACAAAACTGCAATCACCTCTGCCAATTCCTCATAGGCAAAAATTCCGCGCCGCTCCGCAATGTAAGCCGCCGCAATCATCCCTAAGCCAACACATTCGCCATGCGTCATTTTAAAATCAAAAGCCGACTCCACCGCATGACCGATGGTATGTCCGAAATTCAAAATCGCACGCAAGCCG
>ERZ1034984.3434-NODE-3434-length-11462-cov-18.989042_pt1 | contig 11462 bp, 5 predicted proteins | sample MGYA00520589_ERZ1034984 | MGnify/ENA primary metagenome ERZ1034984 (study PRJEB33766, sample SAMN09781790) | gut metagenome | biome: gut microbiome | host: Homo sapiens | place: Madagascar | study: EMG produced TPA metagenomics assembly of the PRJNA485056 data... | reverse complement strand
GACTTTCGACGAAGCTGTGGCACAACTGACAGCCTACTATGATGGCTATCATTTCTGTTATGAGAATATGGTGGATGTATTCAATCCCTTCAGTCTTATCAATGCCCTGGCAGATTCCAAACTGAAGAACTACTGGGCTTCATCAGGTGCAACCTCCATGTTGCCTAAGTTTGTGGATAATATGGAAATTCGTTTGAAGGATTTTGAAAATTGTCCGGTAGACTGCGATACATTGGAGACTTCCGACGTAACAGGTGGCGGTGCCGAGCTATTCCTCTATCAGTCGGGCTATCTTACGATAAAAGGGTATATGGATGATATCTATTTGCTTGGTATTCCAACCTATGAAGTCCGTAAGGCTCTCTATAGGATTGTTTTGCCAGCCTTGACGTTGAAAACGAATGCCCAAGTGATAACTACTCAGAATATGTTGTTGTACTCGCTGAAGCTTGGCAATCTTCCCGAAGCCATGAAATGTCTGAAAGTCCTCATTGCGGATGTGCCCTACAGCAACAAGAAGCTCGCCAGTATGGACATGGAGGAGCGTTATCGCCTGATTATGAGCACCATATTCAATGCCATCGGTTGCAGGGTGGAAGTGGAAAAGATGATTGCTACGGGCAGGATAGACATGGTGGTGGAAACCACCCAATATATTTACGTTCTGGAGTTGAAGTTGAGCGACAACGGTGGAGTGGATGCTGCAGCAGAGCAAATCAGAGCCAAGCAGTATGCCGAGCCTTTCAAGGCCGACAAGCGCAAGGTCATCGCCCTCGCCATAGAGTTGGATGATAGGGGAAAGGGTTTGGTAGATTGGAAGGAAGTTTTTTAAAGCTTTTGGGCCTTCAGGGCGTGCTGGGTAATTTCAACCATACAGAAGCCTGTACTTGAAACCTGCTAACTTTAAAAGAATTATCCAGAAAAAAGAGAGAAAATGATGGCAATTTGAGAAAATAATCGTAAATTTGCAATTGTAAACCAAAGATTCTGGAAGATGGTAGAGATAAACGATAGAAGATTGCCTGTAGGCATCCAGTCTTTTGAGAAAATCAGAGAGGGTGGATACCTGTACGTTGACAAGACAGATATTATCTGGCAGCTTGCCAACAGAGAGAAAACGTATAATTACCTGAGCCGCCCACGCCGCTTTGGTAAATCTGTCCTCGTTGATACACTCGAAGCTTATTTCTTAGGCAAGAAGGAACTCTTTGAGGGACTGAAGATCATGCAGATGGAGACAGAATGGGTGAAGCGTCCTGTCATCCGACTGGATATGAGTCTTGCAGGTGCTGCACCGGAAAGTGTGCGGAGCTATCTGGACAATGCCTTCTATCAACTTGAGTCGGAGTATGATATTGCTGTACGGCAGGACAGTTCTCTTGCCGACCGTTTTGATGCTATCATTAAGACTGCATACAATAAAACCGGGCTTCAGGTGGCGATTCTCATCGACGAATACGACTCGCCCTTGCAACATTCCTGGAAAACTCCTCAGCATGAAGCATGTACTGCTGTTTATCGTGAGGTGTTTGCCATCCTCAAGGCAGATGACAAATACGAGAAGTTTGTCTTCATCACAGGTATCACCAAGTTTACGCAAATCTCTCTCTTCTCTGTACTCAACAATCTGAGCAACATCAGTTTTGAGCCAAACTATGCCGCCATTTGCGGTATTACTAAGGAAGAAGTCTTGCGTGATTTCAAGCCGGAAATTAATAAATTGGCAGAATACGAAGGTTGGACTTTCGACGAAGCTGTGGCACAACTGACAGCCTACTATGATGGCTATCATTTCAGTCGCCGCAACATGGTGGATGTATTCAATCCCTTCAGTCTTATCAATGCCCTGTCAGATTCTGACCTGAAGAACTACTGGGCTTCATCGGGTGCAACCTCCATGTTGCCTAAGTTTGTGGATAATATGGAACTCAAACTACGTAATTTTGACCCTTGTACCATTCTTCGCCAAACCATCGAGACCTCTGATGTGACAGGTGGTGGAGCAGAACTGTTTCTCTATCAGTCCGGTTACCTTACGATAAAGGGTTACCAGATGGGAGTTTATATTCTGGGATTCCCTAACAGTGAGGTAAGACAAGCGCTTTATGAGACTGTGTTGCCTGCCCTGACTCTGCGAGGCAACTCTGATATCCAATCAATTCAATCAGATTTGTTGCTTGCCATTCAGCTTGGCAATCTTCCCGAAGCCATGAAATGCCTGAAAGCCCTCATTGCGGATGTGCCCTACAGCAACAAGAAGCTCGCCAGTATGGACATGGAGGAGCGTTATCGCCTGATTATGAGCACCATATTCAATGCCATCGGTTGCAGGGTGGAAGTGGAAAAGATGATTGCTACGGGCAGGATAGACATGGTGGTGGAAACCACCCAATATATTTACGTTCTGGAGTTGAAGTTGAGCGACAACGGTGGAGTGGATGCTGCAGCAGAGCAAATCAGAGCCAAGCAGTATGCCGAGCCTTTCAAGGCCGACAAGCGCAAGGTCATCGCCCTCGCCATAGAGTTGGATGATAGGGGAAAGGGTTTGGTAGATTGGAAGGAAGTTTAACTTCTATAATTTCTGAACTTGAAAACCACTTTGTTTGGGTGGTAAAATATAATTTTAAGTCCTGATTTAACATTATTAGATACAAATATGTCAAAGAAATCTACTTTTATGTTATTTTTCTTACTGAAAAGTTTGTATTATCAATGATTATTCGTATCTTTGCAGTACGAGAACCCGCCAAGCCTCTCAACGATGCTCAAATGTGCGGGTCGTTTTTGTTTTTATGGGTATTTCAAAGAGACATATACCAATCAGTACCCACCTTCATGGATGCTGGCCGAGATATTGCCATTTGGTGTAATCTCTATTCGTGCTACCATGCCTGTCAGAATGTCACGTCCTTGGATTAAAAGGCATATGGAGCTACTACAAACCACCTCACATCACCCACATTTTTTGTAATTCCAGTGTGACAGAAGGTTAAACCTCAGATTTTTGAAGCAACTTTCTTAGATAAATCCTTGTGGGTTTCAAAATAAAAACGTAATTTTGCATAAGATATCCTGCATTGGGCAATCTGAAAGATAGCTTTCATTGCGCTCGATAGTGCTATCTTTGCATAAGATTTTAGAAAACAAACGATAATGGAACAGGTAGAAGAAAGATATATTAGTTTGCTAACCGACTTTGGTTTCAAGCGAATTTTTGGATCGGCTCCCAATAAGGATTTGCTGATTTGTTTTCTCAACAGCTTGTTTAATGGTAAACAGGTTGTGAAGGATGTGTCGTATCTTAACCCGGAGCATGTGGGCGATGTCTACACCGACCGCAGAGCCATCTTTGATGTATATTGCGAGGGCGAAAACGGAGAGAAGTTCATCGTTGAGATGCAGAACGCTTATCAGACGTATTTCAAGGACCGCTCCCTGTTCTATTCCACATTTCCTATTCGAGAACAGGCACCCAAGGGGGATGACTGGGATTTCAAACTGAATCATGTCTATACCGTTGCGTTGCTCAATTTCAGCATGAACGACGATGCCTTCGACAAGGAAAAAATCCGCCATCATGTGCAGTTGTGCGACACAGCTACTCACAAGGTCTTTTATGACAAGCTTGAGTTCATTTATGTCGAGATTGCGAAGTTCAATAAGAAGCTGGATGAGTTGCAGACGCTTTACGAAAAGTGGCTCTATGCACTGAAGAACCTCTATAAGCTTAGTCAACGACCTAAAGAACTGTGCGACAAGGTTTTCGACCGCCTCTTCGAGGAAGCAGAGATAGCCAAGTTTTCTCCGCTGGAAATGCGGGAGTATGAAGCCAGTAAAAAGGCTTATCGTGACATTAAGAATTCCGTGGATACAGCCAAGCGCGAAGGAATCGCTGAAGGCATGGAGAAGCGAAGCCTTGAGATTGCCAGAAAGATGCTGGCAAAGGGAATGGATGCAGCGTCGGTGATGGAAATTACTGGCCTGTCGGCGGAGCAGATGCAGCAGCTGAAAGCGGAATTTTAGATGATAAATATAGTCAATATAAACGGGCCTATATGCACACATTATAGTGGCATATAGGCCCGTTTAATGACTAACAGAGATTTCTCGGTAAGTCATTGAGACATCTCTGTGACTTGCCGAGATGTACTAACTTCCTTACATGCGAACCTTTTGACATGAATGTCAGTGTAATCGTTTGCACAGATATTTGCACAGAAAATACGTTGATTTAGTACCGTTGCTTTTACATTCTTTATATATTTGCAGCGAAAAAGAAAAAATAAACAGAAACAAATCGCCTACGGGCGTTGCAGGAAAGGCCTGCAGCTCATGAAACAGAAATATTGAGCATAGGAAAATTGTTGTTTCTAACTAACTTATTATTCTTTCAATTAAGAACAATGTAGTTATCCATTCCGATGGAATTCATTGGTTTGGGAAAACAAGGAAAGTAAAACCTAATGGAAATGACGAGTTAACTAAAAGCTAAACATAAAGTTTAAAACTATAAAAATATGAAGAAAAGATTTACACTAATGATGATGGTGTTATGCATCTTAATGAGCATACCACTGAAAATGATGGCACAAACAGTGATTTCTGACGAAATTACCGTTGTAAGCCATTATAAACAACCTAGTAAATGGGGCCCTAACTCTAACTTTAATTTTACCACTACTGATGGTAAGATTTATACTTGTGTGCTAAAGAATGTAACCGATGCAAATGTCTGGTTCCGTATTGTTAAGAATAGCAAGGAGTGGGGACCTAATAGTACTGCAGACTTGGTTTTGACAAGTGCTTATCAGCAGGCATACGAAGATAAGACTAGTAGTGCGTTCAAAATTGAAAATGCCCAAGGATCATCTTATACCATTACTTGGGATAATGTAAATAATCAGATTAAGTGCGATAAGGAAGGAAGCAGTAGCGGTACTGGCGGCTCAACTGGCGGCAGCACACCCGTTGAGTGGGATACTGAGAATATCAATCGTCTCAAAGAAAAACCTCGTGTTTATACACAGGGATTCTATCTCGCTGGTAACTTTTTTAGCTTCAGCGATCCGGATAAAGTTACCTATGATGATGCTGTGTTCAAGTTCCAGCAGCAGCAGAATAAGAAAATAGGTGAAACAGACTATGAAATATATAAGGTAGAGATTCCTGCTTCTCTTAATGCTCATGCACAGGTAATGTATGTGAATGAGGTGGGTAAGATAGCTGGTGTCTTTGGTCCTGGAACTTGTTCTATCGGTAGAACTTACCCGAGTACGGATACGTCTACACGGTGGTTAGATGCCAGGGCTAATACATGTACTCCTATTACTCAAGAGAATTTCAATTATTGGAGCTTTGAGAGTCGTAATGTATCAGCAGGTGATTATTCTGATGGTATGTACGAATTGTATATTGCTTTCGATAAGAAATCTAATACTGCGAAGTGGATGATTAAGCATATACAAAAGAAACGTGTTGCTTACTTTATCAGTACAGATCCTTCTGCTACAGCTTTGCCTGTATATGATTTTGGCAAACAGGATAACGGGAAAGACATGTATAGCAATCAGTTCTTTGCTACAGTTTATTTTGCTTCTGATCGTGATTACTATGTAATTTCAAATTATATAAATGATAAAGACTATATTCAATATTCACCCACTTTAAAAACTAAATATGGAGTTAAAGTCCCTGATGAAAATATTCCCGTTAAAGTTTCATGTCCTACTACTAATAAGTTGTTCTTGTTAGGTAATGGTGGTGTTGCTTTCGATACTAACAATGAGCACAACCAATTTTCTCCTAATCAGGGACCAATGATGGGTGGAGGTAATTATAAAGGCGCAATGACTATTGAATATAACCCTTCAAATGGTAATCGTGATCGCCTTCAAGATGATAAGTACCTTGCTATGCGTGGACAGGTTCAGATAAAAAGTGGTGCCAAAGACTTTGAATCTGTATCTTTGGTAGGTGATCCATTCTCTGGTACTTATACTGTTGATGAGTCTGGTAAAAAAGTTTGGGATTATACTTCTCCTGTAGTAGATATGACTTATGATGAAACTGAGCTGTGTTATGTGGCAACTGTAACCACGACTGTAGCAGATAACGGAAAATCTAAGTTTAGATTTGTTGCTAATCATGAAGAACCCAGCAATTGGTATGAGGATACTACAACTGACCCTGAGAAGAAGGCAAGAGTTGATTATAGCAATCCTGGTAAAGGTCATACAGCAGCAGCCAACGACCCTAACAAGGTTTCTTATAAAAAAGAAGGAACAAATGATCCAGCAACTGATATTATCTGGAACCGCCCAGATGGAACTTGGGTAGTACGTCTTTACTTCTATACATATAGTGAGGATGGTGTCACTCCTAAGACTGATTATTATTATACCATTAGCGAGAAGAAGGAATTGGATTTGCGCGACTTCAGTGATGTAGTTTACAAAACAGAAGGTAACGTTCGTAATATCCTTTTGAGAGGTGACTATAAATATTTCAGATCTTGGAGTTCATCTAAACCATGGAAGATTTCTAAGGATGTAGATATCTTTATTGTGAATGCAATGGATAATAATCCAGATGGAAAAACAGTTAGTTTCTCTTTGAAGAAAATTTCTGCCTCATCTACAGACAATGTGATTCCTGCTGGAATAGGTGTAATCCTTGCAACTAAGAAGGATGCTGATGTTATAGATGGCGGAGGTGTGTTCCATGCACGTCCAAATCTTATGTCTCACAACACTCTGACAATTCCATTAGAAGAATATAATGCTTCTGCTACAACTGTTGATTATGGACCAAACCTTCTGGTGCCTATTTCTGCTCCTCAGGTTGTTCCTACCTCAGATGAAACTAATATAAATTACCTCTTTGGTTATTATCATGCTATCACTGGTACAGGAAACAGCATTAATCCAGAGACGGGCAAAACTTATGAGCCAAATGATTTCTTGATGGGATTCTGGATTTCCAATGGCAAGGGTCTCTATCCAAGCAACAGTGCTTATTTGCCAGTTCCTAAAGCAAAAGCTGAAAAATTGAACTTAGGTGTAAAATATGATTATAAGAAATTCGATACTATTCCTGGGACTGGTGCCAAGAAGATTCCTGCATTGTTCTTCGACTTTGCAAAGGTTGGAAGCGGTACAACAGGTATCAACGAGGTGGTAAATCAGAGCACTAAGTTGAATGACGGCAAATACTACACCCTAAGTGGTCAGCAGGTAGAGAAGCCTACAGCAGGTGGTATCTATATCCACAACGGCAGAAAGTTCGTGGTTAAGTAAATATAAACATTGTAGAACAAGTAAGCAAAGAGTAAAATGAAAAAGAAATATATACAACCAAATGTTTCAGTAAGTTTTGTAGTTGTGGAGTCACAACTGTTGCAAACTTCTGGCTCTAAAGGAATTGGTCCGCAACCAGATGACTATGGTTATGCTGGCGGTAAACAGCACGACTTCGCCGACGACAGTTTTGACAACACAGCTTGGCCTAAGGGTAAATCACCCTGGGAAGATTGATGATTAGGCTTCATTACATTTTCAGTAAATAGTAAGAATAGGTTGAGAAAAGTGTAAAATTAATTAAAGGGTTAGTTTAATTAGTTTATTTAATCGCTATTATCATTAAAGAGGGCTGCAGAGATGCAGTCCTCTTTTCTATTTTTGTCCTTCGTCTGTTAAGATTGTTGCGTAAACGATTGCATATGTCTTAACTCCTCAGCGACCATAGGGAGCGATAACTCATTTAACTCCTTTAACTTCTGAACTTGCGAAACTTGAGTATAATATCGAAGCCGCTTTCATATTTCGAGGCTTTTTATTCAAAAAGTTTATGCTTTGGTAACGACAATATATAAATGGTTGGATGCTGCAATAAAAATAACAAGTTGAAAGTTTGCCTTTCCCAATTTTTTTCCTTAACTTTGCATCGTGAAGTCATTTTCATAGAAATCATAACTTATCGATTATGGGCGAAACTAATAATAGAATATTACCTGTAGGCATACAGTCTTTTGAGAAAATTCGAAAGGAAGGTCTGCTCTATGTTGACAAGACTGAGATTATCTGGAATCTTGTTAATACCGGTAAAACATATAATTACCTGAGCCGTCCAAGGCGTTTCGGTAAATCATTGTTGGTGGATACTTTGCAGGCTTATTTCGAGGGTAGAAAGGAACTTTTCGAAGGACTGAAAATCATGGATTTGGAAAAGGAATGGGTGAAGCGTCCTGTCATCCGACTGGATATGAGTCAGGCAGGAGCTACACCGGAAAGTGTGCGGAGCTATCTGGACAATGCCTTCCATCAACTTGAGTCGGAGTATGATATTGCTGTACGACAGGATAGTTCTCTTGCTGTAAGATTCAAGAATATCATTGAGGGTGCATACAATAAAACTGGGCTTCAGGTGGCGATTCTCATCGACGAATACGACTCGCCCTTGCAGCATTCCTGGAAAACTCCTCATCATGAAGATTGTACCTCTATCTATCGTTGTGTTTTTGCTATTCTCAAAGCTGATGACGCATACGAGAAATTTGTCTTCATCACGGGTATTACCAAGTTTACTCAAATCTCCTTGTTCTCGGTTTTGAACAACTTGAGCAATATCAGTTTTGATCCTCCTTATGCTGCTATCTGTGGTATTACGAAAGAGGAAGTGGCGAACAATTTCATGCCTGAAATTGAGGCTATGGGAGAACACAATGGTTGGACTCCGGAAGAAACAATTCTGCAGTTGAAGGCTTATTATGACGGTTATCATTTCTGCAAGAACAGTCCTGTTGATATTTTCAATCCGTTCAGTCTGCTCAATGCTTTGGCTGATAAAGAACTGAAAAACTACTGGGCTGCTTCTGGTGCTACGTCTTTGTTGCCTAAGTTTGTCAGTGATATGGAAATTCAGTTGGAGCATTTCGATCATTGCTATATTGACCGTGATACTTTGGAGACTTCAGATGTTTCTGATGGAGGAACAGAACTCTTCCTTTATCAATCCGGTTATCTGACCATCAAGGATTATGATGAGGGTGTTTATACTTTGGGTATTCCTAACTTTGAAGTAAGGAAAGCGCTCTACAAAATAGTAGTACCAGCTTTGACTTTGAAGACAAAAGCTCAGGCTATTACCACACAGAATATTCTTTTAAAGATGATGCAAGATGGTAATCTTGATGAAGCCAAGAAAGCCCTGAAGGCTTTGATAGCTGATGTGCCGTATAGCAATAAAAAGTTGGCAAGCATGGATATGGAAGAACGTTATCGTCTTATCATTAGTACCATTTTTAATGCTATAGGTTTCAAGGTTGAAGTAGAAAAGCAAATCTCTACTGGCAGGATAGATATGGTGGTTTTTACTCGTCGTATTATTTATGTGCTTGAGCTTAAACTTACTAATAATGGTGGTGTTAAGGCGGCTGAGCATCAGATAAAAGACAGACAGTATGTTGAACCATTTAAAGCTGATGGTCGAAAGGTTATAGCTTTGGCTGTTGAATTGGATAATATGGGTAAGGGACTCATCGATTGGAAAGAAGTTAATTAGGTTTTAATAAGTACTATTATTTAAAAAGAGGATTGCAATGATGCAGTCCTCTTTTATATTTTTCAGTCTGCTGCTTGTCAAGATTTGTGCGTAATCGATTGCGCATAATTATTCGTTCTTTTTTGCATAAATTCTATCACCTTATATATATAATACGTACTTTTGCATAAGTTAAGCTGCACCTCAGCAAAACATTCAAGCAAGCTTGATGTTCTGCATTCGGTTTGCATTAACTTTGTAGCAACGAAAGATATTAACAATCAAATAACTAACATAGATATTCATCACTAACTAAAAATTAAATAACCAGTCTATCAAATGAGGAAATTTACATTCAGGCTATGGGCAGTCCTTATGCTCATGTTGGTCTCCTTGCAGACGATGGCAACGGATACGTTTACCAGCAATCGTACTGACTTCCGAGACGAAAGTATTTATTTCATGATGACCACTCGCTTCTACGATGGTGATACAGGTAACAATGTGCTCTGCTGGGATAACCAGTCAGAGCAGATCAAAACAAAAGACCCTTGCTGGCGAGGCGACTTCCAGGGTGTCATTGACAAACTCGACTACATCAAGGCGTTAGGTTTCACTGCCATCTGGATTACACCAGTAGTGCAGAACGCATCCGGTTACGACTACCACGGTTATCATGCCATGGATTTCCAGCATGTAGACTGCCGTTATCAGAGCAGCGATGGCAGCAAGGACGGTGACGCCATGTTCCAGGAACTCATCGACAAGGCACACGAAAAGGGTATCAAGATCATCCTCGACATCGTGCTCAACCATACCGGTAACTTCGGTGAGCAGACACTCTGCAAGGAGTTTGACCGTAATACCGACTTGGCAACTCAGGCACTCATCAATGCTTGTATGATTCCTAACGAGGAGAAGTTGGGTTCCGACTACCTTACAAGTGTCCCTTATGAGCAGTATCAGCGTCGTCTTGGCTTGTTGAAGAACGTCCGTGGTAAGAACGAGGATGTTCACAACTACTGGCACCATTTTGGTGACTTCAACTGGGACTTTCCTAACCGCTGGTGGGCTCAGATTGCAGGCGACTGCGTCGATCTGAACACCGAGAACGACTACGTAGCAGATTATCTCGTAAAGTGCTATGGCAGCTTCATCAAGATGGGTGTGGATGGTTTCCGTATTGATACATCCGGTCACATCTCACGTCTTACCTTCTGCAAGCAGTTTATTCCTCAGTTTACAGCCCTCGGTAAGCAGTATGAGGACAAGCGATTGAACAAGGCTCCATTCTTCATGTATGGTGAGGTTTGCGCCCGTTACAGTGATGTCACATACCGTGGTCAGGATAACCTCTCTTGCTATTATTACACATGGCAGGCTCCACAGGACTTGCTCGACAAATGGGATGGCAGCCAGTCTTACTGGGATACACAGGTACTCTTTGATAAAGCCAATGGCGGTACAGGTGTGGATGACCATCAGATGGCTCTCTGTGAGTCAGACAATGCCCCAACACCAACAAGCGACAATACCTTTATGGTGAATGGTAAGTGGCATGAGCCAGACTATTCTCAGGCAAGTGGTTTCCATGTGATCGACTTCCCATTGCACTACAACTTCGGTAATGCTGCCGCCGCATACGGTTTGGCAAAGTCAGGTGACAAGAGATATAATGATGCTACCTATAATGTGGTATATGTTGATAGCCACGACTACGGTCCTCAGCAAACCAACGACCAATTCCGTTTCTCTGGTGATGATGCTCAGTGGGCAGAGAATCTCTCTCTGATGTTTACCTTCCGTGGTATTCCATGTCTCTATTATGGTTCTGAGGTAGGTTTCCGTCGCGGTGCTCCGATTGACAGAGGTCCTCACGGTCCTCTTTCAGAAACTGGTCGTGCTTACTTCGGTGGTTACCTCAC
>ERZ1034984.3431-NODE-3431-length-11464-cov-38.831361_pt1 | contig 11464 bp, 13 predicted proteins | sample MGYA00520589_ERZ1034984 | MGnify/ENA primary metagenome ERZ1034984 (study PRJEB33766, sample SAMN09781790) | gut metagenome | biome: gut microbiome | host: Homo sapiens | place: Madagascar | study: EMG produced TPA metagenomics assembly of the PRJNA485056 data... | reverse complement strand
CACCGAGATCACCGAGGTCAAGACCCTCATCGACGAGCAGGACCGCCAGTTCATGGAAAAGCAGGATACTCCGGGCGAGGCCAGGGACAAGGCTCTTGAGCGCGCGGAGATCCTGCGCAAGGGTGGCGAGGTCAAGTTCAGCGCGGCGGAGATCCGCAAGGCCATCACGCTCGCGACCACCTCGCTCGCCGAGCCCACCGGCGTAGGCCGCGACATCCGCGGCGGCGACGCGCCGATCAGCGCGATCATCGACCAGGTGCAGGTCGTCAACCTCTCCGGCATGGGCGAGTATCAGGAGCCCTATGTCATCACCGAGCTGGACGCGAAGGTCGGCACGGTGGCGTCCACCGCCGGCAAGGCCCGCACGGCGAGCACCGACCCCACCTTCGGTGTGGCGCAGATCAAGCCCTACGACATGAGCGTGACGAGCTTTGTCGACCGCAACATCGGCAACCTGACCCCCGCGGACTATTACGCGAAGATCTACGGCATGGCGCTGCGCGCGATGCGCCGCAAGTGCTCCGAGCTGATCGTCAACGGCGACGGCGAGACCAGCCATGTGTTCTACGGCATGAAGAACGCCAAGAACAAGGCGGGCGCGAGCATCTTCGCGAGCGTGGACGTGACCGCGGTGGACGTCGACCTGCTTGACACCCTCTATTTTGCCTACGGCGCGGACACCGAGGTCGGCGGCAGCGCCCGCTTGCTGCTCACCAAGGCCGACCTCAAGGCCATCGGTCAGCTGCGCGGCACAAACGAGAAGCGCCGCCTGTTCACCATCGAGCCGGACATGGCGAACCCCAACATCGGCGTCATCCGCGACGGCGGCGTGGTGATCCCCTATACCCTCTGCCCCGACCTCACGAGCCTTTCCGGCTCGACCGCGAGCGCGAGCGCCGCGATCCAGACCATGATCTACGGCAACCCGCTCAACTATGAGCTGGGCCTGTTCTCCGACTTCACCGTGCGCGTGGACGAGAGCTACAAGGCGCAGGAGCGCCTGCTGACCATCCTCGGCGACGTGATGGTCGGTGGCAACCTTGTGGTCGACAAGGGCGTTGTCGTGGCGACGCTGCCCAAGAGCGGGGGCTAAGCGATGCTGCGCGAGAGACTGAGCGAAATCGCCGCCTACTGCCACGTGGAGGCGGACGACGCGGAGCTTCCCGGCTTTGTGGACGCGGCAGCGGCCTACCTCGCCGGCGCGGGCGTGCGCGAGCCGCAGGACGGCTCGCCGCGCTATGCGCAGTATCTGCAATGCGTCAAGTACCTCGCGCTCGACCTCTACGACCGACGCGACACGGCGGTCGAGGGGACGCTCGGCGACAACCCCGCCTTTCGGCGGATGCTTAACCAGCTCAAGCTCACCGAGCCGGTGCCCGATTCGGGCACGGGCGAGGGAGCGGAGGGAGGCGCGTGATGCACGTCGACGCAGGGAAGTTCTCAAAACGCGTCCAATTCCTGCGGCAGCCGGCCGCGCGCGACAAGGACGGCTACCCCTCCTCTGCCGCGCCGGTGCTGGTGCGCGAGACCTGGGCGCAGTTTTCACAGACGAGCGGCACGGAGCTGATCCGGGCAAACGCCGAGTTCGGCGAGGCAAAGGCGCGATTCCTGGTGCGCTACTACGCCGACATCCAGGACCGGCGGCTCACGATCCACTACGACGGACGCGACTATGACATCCTGTATCTCAACACCTACGGCGACGAAAAGACTTACACGGAATACTGGTGCGAGCGGCACACGCAGGAGGGCAAGGTATGACGCTGAATGAGAAAATCATCGCGGTCGTGACGCCGATCGTGCCGGTGTGCGTGCCGGATATCCTTGCCACCGAGGCGGGTGAGACGCCGCCGAAAAAATACTGCACGTTTAATTACACGGAGCTGGCGGAGGGAATCGGGGACAATGCGGCGCATCTGACGCGGGCGCTTGTGCAGGTGCACTACTTCGCGCCGCTTAAAGCCTCCACGCTGGCCGTGCGGCACGCGCTGCGCGACGCGATCGCGGCGGTGGATGATTTTACCTTGCCGAGCATCGAGAACGCCACAGACGAAACAGGACAGCACTATGTGCTGGAATTTGACGCCGTGGGACGCTGGGAGGCGGAGGACGATGGCTAAGGTCGAATTCTCCGGCATTGATCAGCTGGAGCTTTCTTTCGCCGAGGTCGCCAAGCTGCCGGACGAAGTGGTCGACGCGATGCTCGATGCGCGCGCCGACGTGGTCGTGGCAGCACAGCGGGAATCGGCGCAGAAAATGCTTGTCGGTCCGTATGTCACCGGTGAGACCGCACGGTCGATCAAAAAGAACAAGCCCAAGCTGCGCGACGGACACCGCGTCGTTTACGTGACGCCGACGGGCAGCCGGAAGCGCGGCAGAGCCAAAGCTGTGCGCAACGCCGAGATCGCGTATGAAAACGAATACGGAAAGAAAGGCGTTCCCGCGCGTAATTTTATCCGGACCGCGAACGAATTGTGTGCGGACGCCGCGACGGCGGCGGAGTTTGAGGTGTACAGCCGCTACCTCGAAGAAAAAGGGCTGTAGAAAGGACTACCATGCAGTACGGAGCAAAGATGATCCAGTGGGCACCGTTTGCCGCGACTGATCCAGAGACGACGACCGCGCCCCCGAAGCTCGGCACGCCGACAAACCTCGGCGCGCTGAACAAGGTGACCGAGACGATCAATTTCAACCGCACGAGCGCCTTCGGCGACAACGTGAAGAAGGTTGAGATCGTGGAATTCAAGGACGGCTCACTGGCTGTGGAGACGCTGTATCTTTCGAACGAAAACGCAGCGGCGCTGACCGGCGCAGAGCTGGGCACGACGGACGGGGACAAAGACCTCAAGTTTGGCAGCAACGACGTTGCGCCCTATGGCAGCCTTGCCTTTTACACAAATTGCATGAAAGACGACGGGACGAAGTACTACCAGGGCGTCTTCTTCCCCAAGGTCAAGGCCAACATGGAAGGCGAAAGCTACGAAACCAAGGGCGACAGCATCGTGCTGAGCAATGCCAAGCTCACGTTTACCGTTTTCGAGCCGCTCTACGGCAAGTACAAGCACAAGAGCGAGGAGTTCGACACCGAGGCTAAGGCCGCGGCGTGGGTCAATGAAAAAATCAAGGCCGCAGCGGGCGGCTGAGAAGCGAAGAGACGCGGCACCCGCTGCGTCTCTTTTGTGTTTGGAGGGAAAATATGAAGACGACCCCCTATGAATTGAACGGTCATACGTTTTATCTGTGCCTAAATGGGCAAGCGCTTTTTGACGCCTACGATAAATTCGGCTACGAAGGCTTTCTCACGAAGCACATCGAGGGAAAAGACAAGCAAAGCTTTGAAAATACGTGCTGGCTGCTCGCAAAGCTCGCCGAGCAGGGCGAGCTGGTACGGCGGTGGCAGGGGCTTGACCGTGGGCCGATCGCGCCGGAGCAGTATTTCCGCGTAAATCTCAAGCCGCTGGAGGTATCGGACGCAAAAAAGGCGATTCGCGAGGCTATTGCGCTTGGATTTGCCCGCGAGGAAGAAGAAAAGCGCGAGCGCGACCTCTTCCTCGAAGAGCTTCAAAAAAAAACGAAAGAAATAACGTGACGCGCGCGTGGTGGCTGGATCTGACGACGCAATTTCTCCGGCTGAGCGTCCGCGAGGGGATGCTGCTGACGGTCGGGCAGGTGCTCGACTTGCAGGAGCTTGAGACCAGGCGGCGCGGGCTGCGCAGAGAGGAGAATGAGACGTAAATGGCGACGAGGACGATCACAACGCGGCTGGCGATCGAGGGCGAGACCGAGTTTAAACGCTCCATGTCGAGCGCAAACAGCGAGCTCAAGACGCTGCGCAGCGAAATGAGCCTTGCCGACGCAGAATTCAAGGGTCAGGCGAACACAATGGATGCCCTGACCAAGAAGAATGAGCTGCTGCGCCGTGCTCAGGAGCAACAGACCGAAAAGGTCAAGGCCCTAGAACAGGCTGTAGAGGACGCCGCAGAGGCCTACGGAGAGAACGACAAGCGCACGGACAACTACCGCCAGCAACTCAACCGGGCAAAAAAAGAGCTGATCGACATGAACGAGGCGCTGGATGACAACGAGAAGTATCTCGACGAAGCGCGCAAGAGCGCCGACAAGTGCGCGAAATCCATCGACGAGTTTGGCAAGGAGACCGGGGGCGCACAGGGCGGCATTGAGAAGTTCACCGACGTGCTGCAGAACGGTTTTTCGAGCATGGGCGGCAAGGGCGGCGACCTGCTGGGGATGCTCACGAACCTCAAGGGGGCGCTGATCGGCGGCGCGATCGTCGGCGGACTCAAAGAGCTGGGCGACGCGATCATCGGCGTGGTCGACGATACAGCGGAATACCGCAAAATCATGGGCACGCTGGAGACCAGCTCGAAAGAGGCCGGTTACACAACCGAGCAGACGGCAGAGGCCTACACCCGCCTCAACGGCGTGCTGGGCGACTCGCAGACGGCGGCGACGACCGTGGCCAACTTGCAGGCCATCGGGCTCAGTCAGAGCGACCTGATGACGCTGGTCGACGCGACGACCGGCGCGTGGGCCACCTACGGCGACAGCATCCCGATCGACGGCCTGTCCGAGGCCATCAATGAGACGATCCAGACCGGCAAGGTGACGGGCACCTTTGCCGACGTGCTCAACTGGGCAGGCGAGAGCGAGGACGATTTCAACGAGAAACTCGCGGCGGCGAACACGTCGTCCGAGCGCGCGCAGATCGTGCTGGACCAGCTTTCCAAGCAAAACCTGCCGCAGGCTGGTAAAGCATGGCGCGACGCCAACGAGGATATCATCGAGTACAACGAGGCGCAGGGCGAGCTGGACGAGGCAATGGGCCGCCTGGGTGAGGCGCTCGCGCCGGTGGCGTCCAAGATGAAAGGCGTATTTGCTGACGCGGTCAACTGGGCAGCTGATGCTGTGAGCTCACTGCTTGGCTGGGTCGATAAGGCTATCGCGGCTTTTAAGAAGCTCGCCGGCGTGCAGGAAAAGCAGAAAAAGACTATAACCAAGGGACAATCCAAGACCACGAGCAAGACGACGTCTACCGTGCGGCAGTACGCCAACGGCCTTGATTACGTCCCATATGACGGCTATCCGGCGATCCTGCACGAGGGCGAGCGTGTGCTGACACGGCGCGAGGCAGACGACTACCGCAGCGACCACGGCAGCGGCAAGCCGGCTGATATCGTCATCAACCTGACGACCACGCTGGACGGCAAGGCCGTGAGCAAGACGGTGACGCGATACCAGCAGCAGAACCAGAGGGCAAGGCAATGAAGAATTTTACTTTTCAAATCAACGGCAACGACCGCACGGCGCTTTTTAATCAGTACGGTTTTAGCGCGGGCATTACGCCAATCTACAGCGACGAGGTCGTGACGATGGACGGCAGACGGCACAGCACGGTGATCCGCTGGCAGGGCTGGTGCAGCGCACAGCTCAACGACATCACCGACGCAGAGGTGGCGGCGCTGGCCGCAGATCTGCGCAGCGCGACGCTGAGCGTGACCTACGAGAACCCCGCGCTCGGCAGCACGCCGGTGACGCAGGAGATGACCGTGGACGGGCTGGAGCTCGCGTATCTGCTGCGCGACCAGACGGGCCGATACTGGAGCGGCAAGACGCTCAACTTTACGCAGAGGTGAGAGCATGCACAATGTAAGCGATTTATGGCGGACGCTGCTCGCCAGTCCAGGGCACCGCAAGGAGGTCAAGCTCGTGATCGCGGGCGTCACCTACGGCGAAGACAAGATCGTGGATGGCTCGCTGCGGATCGACGGCGGGCTGTACTCTGACTTTGGCATCGGCAACTGCTGCGCGCGGCAGATCGACTTTGAGATCTATCCGCAGGGGACGATCCCGCGGCAGGCGCAAATTGAGGTCTACGTGCGGCTGGTGCTCGGCGAGCAGGTGAGCGAATGGATCCCCAAAGGCGTGTTTTTCTTTTCAACCCGCAAGACTGATCGGATCACGGGCGTTTTGAGCGTGCACGGGTATGATGCGATGCTCAAGGCGGAAGAGACGTGGCTCGACAGCAGCTATGACGCGGAGACATGGCCGATGCCGGCGGAGACGGCGGTCAATGACATCGCGGCGCGCATGGGCGTGGCAGTGGATAACCGCACGGTATTGGATGCGGCGTTCCCGATGCAGTACCCTGTGGACGACGAGGGCGATATGACAATGCGCGAGGCGCTTGGGCGTATTGCGGTCGCCAACGCGGGAAACTGGATCATTACGGACGAGGGCAAGCTGCTGCTGGTGGGTCTCAACTCCATGCCGAAAGAAACCAACCATCTGGTGACAGAGACCGGCAGCGCCATCACCTTTGGCGGTGTTCGCATTTTCGTGTAAGGAGGGCAACATGGACAAAACCTATTTAGGGCGGCGGTTGGCGGAGTTTTCCCCAGGCATTGCGTCGCAACCCATTACCAAAGTCGAGCTGCTCGATGAGAACGGCGATGTGGTCGGTGTGTCCGGATCGGACACCGGACGGACGCTGACGGCCTTGCAGCCGGACGGCACGAATGCAATGGCGGCGTCGATCCTCGCCAAAGTCTCCGGATACAAGCATATCGGCTACGAGGGCAGCGAAGCACTGCTTGACCCTGCGGTGGAGCTTGGTGACGCGGTGACGGTAGACGGGCTCTATGTGCCGCTTATCGCGCTGGACATGACATTTGATCCAATGCTCGCACCGGACATCTCCGCGCCGGACGCGGACGAGATCGACGACGAGTACCCGTACAAATCGCCGACGCAACGACAGATCGAGCGCAACATGGCAAAGACACGCTCGCTTATCACCAATACCAGCGAAGAGATCATGCTTAAGGTCGAGGGCATTGACGGAAAGTACACCGAGGTCAAAACCACGCTGGACGGCCTGACGGTAACGGACCAGAGCGGAACTACCAAGATCAAGGGCAGCAGCATCGAGACGGAGAGTATTGCAGTAAATTCCATCAGCGCAGACAAGCTTAACCTAACCGGGGCTATTACCTTTGGGGATCTCGACGCAAATGCGCAAAACAGCATCAACACAGCAAATAGTAACGCAAGCACTGCCATCACAGCGGCAAACGGCGCTGTGCAAAAAGTATCTGCATGGGAATATCCCGGCTCGACATACATTGACGGCAGCAAAATCATGACCGGCACGGTTATGGCCACCAAGCTGCTCGGCGGCACGGTGGGCTTGCTCGCATTCGATGAGAGCATTGTCGGAGAGCTGAATTTGGCGTACACGGCCACGGGCATTGGCCTCGGTATCCTAACCAGTCAGGGCGGTATTCAGATTCAGTCGGCGGGCAATCTGTTTCTTTCGGCTGGCACGGGCGGTGCGATCACGCTGCAAGACAGCCGCGTCGTGCTTTCCGGCGCACTGTGTCTCGGCGGTTCGAGTTATGGCCCTTCCAGACCCTCTGGAACCGGCGCTGCGGGGCAGCTGTATGTGCAGTTGGTGAGCTAATATGGCAACTTTAAGCGTAACGATCACGCCGGACAGCAGAGACGGCACAAAAGCATATTTAACTGGCGAGTTCACAGGCGGCTCGGAAGATTACGATTACGCGAGACGGCTGCAAGTCACGATACTTGGAGTCAACACCTATACAATTGATTCTAAGCAGACGAGCGGCGGCTATAACACGTGGGCGTTGGATATCACGGGACTTGAACCCGGCGTTACCTATGCGTGGTCGGCGGATATGCTGTACCGCACGACAGGCGGCTGGGCAGCCAGCGGCTACAGAGATAATGGCACATTTACCACCGCCCCACCACCGGCAAAAACGTATTACGCATACGTCACATTCAATGCCAACGGCGGAAGCGGCGCGCCGAGCGCGCAGTACGGCAACGAGACCAACAACACAGGGTATGTAAGGATATACTTGCCCAGCACTCAGCCGTCGCGGTTGGGCTATACATTCGCGGGCTGGTCGCTCAACTCTGACGGTTCCGGCACGGTGTATTCTCCGGGCGGCAGTATCGTCTTATACAGCGGCATGACAAGTTCTCCCGGTCAGGGGTACACGCTCTACGCCGTGTGGGTAGAAGATACAACAGGGCGCGTGTGGCTCTCTCAGGGCGGTGCATTTGGGCAAGGTATTCTTTACTGCTCGGATGGATCAAAGTTTTACAAAGGCATTCTGTGGGTCGGTACAGACTCAGGATGGATAAGGGGTGTTTAGATGGAACAGGCAATGCAGTTACTTAATAAGGCGTTTGGCACGCTCTCAACAGTGCTGATCGCCGCCTCTCAGGCGGGCAAAGTCGGCAGCGTGCAGACGAATTTGCAGCAGGTTTATGCGATCTTGCAGCGTGAAGTCGCGGAGTACGAAAAGGACAAACGCGAGCTTGCCGCGCTGAGGATTCAGGTCAAAGCGGCAGAAAAGCCGGGCCAGGAAAGCGAGGTAGAGGATGGCTGATAAAGCAATTTCCGACCTCACGCAAGCGTTACAGATCACGGGCGAAGACCTCTTCGTGCTTGAGCAGGGCGGCGAAGCGAAGAAGCTGAAAGGATCGCAGGTCGTGCAGTATGCCAAAGATTCTGTTGCGGCAGAGGTGCAGGGCGTAAAGGAGTATGCTGACAACGCCAAGGCATCGGCTGACGCGGCGGCGAAAAACGCAGCCAGAGCAGAGACCGCCGCACAGGGCATCGACGACAAGGTCGCTGCGGCTGATGCGTCTGCAAAGGCGGCGGCATCCTCTGCGGCGGCTGCTGCTGCATCCGCAATGGGCGTCGATGAAAAGGTGCAGGCCGCGCAGACGGCGGCAACCAATGCGGCCAAGTCGGAGACGGCGGCAAAGGACGCCCAGACCGCTGCGGCCAACGCGCAGAAAGCTGCGGAGAGTGCGCAGACCGGCGCGCAGACCGCAAAGACGGCGGCGGAATCGGCACAGGAAGCCGCTGAGAGCGCAAAGGACGCGGCGGCGGGTAGTTCGACCGCTGCGGGGCAGAAAGCCACACAGGCCGCTCAGAGCGCCGAAGACGCGGCATCTGCTAAGTCTGCGGCGGAGATGGCAAAGACCGACGCACAGGCGGCGCGCGACGCCATCGTTAATATGATCGTCGAGGCGGTGACGCTTGAGACGGGCGAGCCCGCCACGGTGAGCAAGTCCCTTGTGGACAATGTTTATAAACTGGTCTTCGGCTTGCCGCGCGGCGAAACGGGCGCTACCGGCCCGAAGGGTGCAACCGGCAACGGCATTTCCAGCATCGCGCTCAAAAGCGGCACCCACGCACCCGGCACAAGCGACATCTATACCATCACCCTGACGGACGGCACGACGTTCGACTTTGCCGTCTATAACGGTGCGAACGGTCAAGGCGCTGGCGATATGCTTGCAAGCGTGTACGACCCGCAGGGCAAGCATCAGGACGTGTTTAAGTATGTGGATGACGGACTTGCGAAAAAGCAGGGGGTTAATGATGAAATCCAGGCGATGCGGTTGCGGGGCGGCATCAACAGCATCATTAACAACGCAAGCGCCGTATCCATCAACCCGGCTGTAAATGCAGCTGGCTTCCTTCGGTATAACGGTGGCGCTGTGCAGATTTTTTATGACGGGTATCCCATGCCGTTTTCAAACGCAGATATTGATGTGCTGTTCGACGGGAAATCCAGTACATATATTAACTTTGGCGCTGGCCCAAGTCACGCACAAACTGCTTGTTTGTGGAGCAAAACAACCAATTATCCACAAAATGCCCGTGTTATGTATCAAACTGCGTCTGGTGCTTTCCGATGGTATAAGGCGCTGAAGGAATCCCATGGCGTGACGCCAGAAGGAGATTCTACAGGGGCGTGGAAAGATGTATCGACTACGCGGACTGCATCTATAATGGATGTCAGAGACCTCGAAGTTTCTATTGTGATCGATGCTCATTTGACTCTCAAGTGGGAAAACGGTGTGTCATTCTATTGGCGAGCGCTCAGGCAAAACTGCAGCTATTATAAGATTGAAGCTTATGACTCTGTTTCGGATCAGTACGTTTTTGTGGCTGAGCGGGATAATATTCCCCCCGATGAAGTTGTAAACACACAGTATATGGGGTCACGAGTTAACGGGGCAGGGAAACGTTTCCGGATAACACTTCGCGCTCAGTCTACGCAAGAAGCCGGTTGGTTAGCGGTAACACAGATTGCATTCACAGGTGTTTCCGGCGGCATTGAAGGAACACTGGTCAACCGTGGCGGTAGTACGATGTACGGTGATCTATTACCTTATACCGATGGTGGTGCGTCATTGGGAACAAGTTCCGCGCAATGGAAAGAAGTCCGAGCAAAAGCCTTCTACGGCAATGTTTCTAACACAACATCTTCGTTCTCTACGGCTTCGGGCAGAAGCAACATTGCAAGCGGAGAAAAGCTTTCCGTGCTGTTTGGTAAAATCGCAAAGTGGCTCGCCGACCTCGGCAGTCTGGCATTTAAGTCCACGGTCGCAAAATCCGACCTTGCAAGTGACGTGCAGACAAGTTTGGGCAAGGCTGACAGCGCTTTGCAGAGCGCGCCGGTCACGTCGGTCAATGGTAAGACGGGCGCGGTCACGGTCAATGTTCCAACGGTCCCATCCACCACTAAACTCCTTAAGGGCAATGGCTCGGGCGGGCTTGTTGCTGCTACCCCTGAGACGGACTACGCCTCTCCCGTGCTCATGCGCAAGGTGACGCTCACCACAGCGGGATGGGACGCCAACACCAAGCAGCAGACCGTTGCAGTCCCTGGCGTTCTCTCCGACGGCACAAAGCAGAAGGTAACCTGCTCCCCCGTTGACGAAAGCTATGACAGCGCGTGGAATGCCTGCTATGTGCAGTGCGTCGGTCACGGGGCGGATTCACTGACTTTCCAGTGTGACGAGACCCCGACGGCAGCCGTGGAGGTTTTCGTGTCCATCCAGCCGGTCAGTTTTGCATCGTGAGGTGAGTGTATGATCGTAAACTATCCAAGGATGAGACGCCGCGCGGCATGGCCAGATGACCTCGATACAGCATTGGAATTTTCATCGGCAAATCCATTTTCGATTTCCGCGCCCAAAAATTGGGATGGCAAATTACAATATACCAACGGAAGCGGATGGAAAACGTGGGATGGCAGCGCTATTGCTTCCGGTGAAATCGAAAACAATCATTGCATTTATCTCAGAGGGACAGGGAATTCAAAAATAACCGGAGGATATTCCAGCGACGTAAAATGGAACATTATTGGAACGAATATCGCCTGCAACGGGGATATCGACCTCCTATTAGACTACTCGGCCGTAAAAAGCGGGAATCGCCCCGCAATGGTGAGCAGCTGCTACAACGCCATGTTCTATGGCTGCACGAGTCTCACGGCAGCGCCGTCGCTGCCCGCAACTACGCTGGCGGGCAGCTGCTACTACTCCATGTTCCGAGGCTGCACGAGTCTCACGGCAGCGCCGTCGCTGCCCGCAACTACGCTGGCGGGCA
>ERZ1034984.3418-NODE-3418-length-11495-cov-5.972290_pt1 | contig 11495 bp, 9 predicted proteins | sample MGYA00520589_ERZ1034984 | MGnify/ENA primary metagenome ERZ1034984 (study PRJEB33766, sample SAMN09781790) | gut metagenome | biome: gut microbiome | host: Homo sapiens | place: Madagascar | study: EMG produced TPA metagenomics assembly of the PRJNA485056 data... | reverse complement strand
GATCGGATTGTTCCGGAACAGATTTTTTCACAGCTTCTGTGTAGGTTTCCAAGGTGAAATTAACACAGAAGTTGTTTTTTTGTGCCATCAACTATATAATGGTAAAGTTAGTGAGTAAGCCGGCGTGAGCCGGAAATGGAGGTTGCAGTGAAGAAAGAGAGAAAATGGATCATATGGGGAGGCACAGGCATTCTGGCAGTGTTGCTGCTTGTCTACCTTGCGGGTGCTCTGTATTATGGAGGACATTTTTACAGGGGGACAACATTAAATGGACGAAACCTTTCCGGAAAATCGACGAAAACGGTGGCCAAAGAATTGTCAGAGTATGAACTGAACGTGTGGGAACTGGCCAAAGACGGCTCCCATATCAGTGAGGTTATCACAGCGAAAGAGCTGGGACTGGATCAGGATATGAATCGTGTGGTCCGGGGGATCAAGAAGCAGCAGGGCAGGTTCGGATGGATCCTGCCGGGCAGGAAGAAGAACCTGGTGGATGACAAGGTGTTTTCTGTGAATGAAGACCGGTTGAAGGATCGCATGAAGGGGATGAGAGGCTTTTCTGTGGAACATGCTCCAAAACTCCGGGAGGCATCACTGAGTACATATCAGAAGGGAACGGGCTATGAGATCATTCCGGAGAGACAGGGAGGTCTGCTGGATGAGAAGGTGACCTGTCAGGTGTTGACGGATGCGATCAACTCCTGCCAGAAGGATGTGGTACTGGATGAGATGGGATGTTATGCATCGCCGAAACGCACCAGTAAAGATCCGGTGCTGCAGGCTTCCTGCAAAAAGGCCAATACCATGGTGAACGCCGTCATTACCTATGAGTTTGGATCTGCAAACGAGGTGGTGGATGCCCGGGTGATCAGCCGCTGGATCAGGGTGCGTAAAAACGGAACCGTGGCATTGTCCGGACAGAAGATCAGAAAGTATGTACAGAAACTGGCGGATAAGTATGACACGTTGGGACGCGGTCATTCCTTTGCGACCAGCTACGGGGTGACTACGACCGTACAGGGCGGAGATTTTGGCTGGAGGATGGACGTGGACGGGGAGGTCGGAAAACTGAGCCGTCAGATCCGCAAAGGCCGTGTGGCCACACGGCCGGCAGTGTACCTGCAGCAGGGACGAAGCTATGGAAAAAGTGATTATGGAAATACCTATGTGGAAGTCAATCTGACAGCGCAGCATGTGCTGGTGTATAAGAAAGGGAAAATGGTATTTCAGACAGATACCGTCACCGGCAATCTGGCGGCAGGCCATGGCACGCCGGCCGGTGTGTATTATGTGAAATATATGCAGAGAGGAGCGGTTCTGCGAGGCGTGGGCTATGCCACTCCGGTATCCTTCTGGATGCCGTTTAACCGGGGAATCGGATTCCATGATGCGACTTGGAGGAGCCGGTTCGGAGGCGTGATCTACAAGACCGGAGGATCTCATGGCTGTGTCAATCTGCCGTATGCTTCTGCAGAGAAGATCTTTTCTCTGATCTCTCCGGGGACACCGGTGATCTGTTATCATCTGGATGGGACGGAGAATAACCGGCACCTGAAGATACGCCGGGACAGCGTGTCGGACGAGAATCTGGTAAAAGCGACCGACGCACCAAAGCAGACAGCGAAGCCAAAGCAGACAGCGAAGCCAAAGCAGACGGCGAAGCCAAAACAGACGGCGAAGCCAAAGCAGACAGCGAAGCCAAAGCGGACGGCAAAGCCAAAGAAGACTCCGAAACCAAAGAGAACTCCTGTGCCGGAGAAGACACCGCAGCCTTCCACGGCTCCGGCTCCGACTCTGTTACCGGACACGGCATCGCCTGAGGCACCACAGGAATAGACGAGACGGTGTTGGGAAGGCAGGACAGAAACAGGAACAATAAAAACGGCTGCACTCCGTGTGATGGGAGTGCAGCCGTTTTGCAAGTGCTTAATAAACGCTGGATGCGGTGATTTAATGGATAAATACCGCCTCACGATATGGAACCAGTTTGTAGATCTTGACGGCATCCGTTGGATTCAGATTGATGCATCCGTGGGATCCGCGGGTCTTGTACAGGTTCTTGTTCCAGGAGCTCCATGGCTGCCAGGTGGCAGGATGGAAGCCGGTGCCGGACCAGGTGATACGAACCCAGTTCTTAACCGGTGTGGCATATCCGGGACCGGTCAGGGTATATGCTTCTTTGTGCTCTTTGACATAGTAGGCACCGGTCGGCGTGCTTCTGCCCTCGACCGGAAGTCCGGTGATGCAGCGGCAGGAGAATTTGACTTTGCCGTTTCGCATGACATAGACCATCTGATCTTTGATGGAGATCTCGGTATAGTTGTTGACATCCCAGTCCACACCGGTCTGGTCATAGTCCATCTTGAAGCCGGTATAGAGCCACAGGACGCCCTTTTTGATCGTGAGAGCCTTTTTGTTCTCCTCGGAAGGATCCGCCAGATAGGCGTTGGTTGCCTCCTGATCGATCGGCTGTTTGATAGCCTTGACTGCCTGCTTGACGGTCTTTTCGTAATCCATCTGCCATCCGTAATCACCGCCTATGATCGTGACATTCTTTCCGTTGTGGTCTTTGATCGTGCGGTTCTTGCCGACGGTCTTATACTTGAGGCAGAATTGCTCGACCCAGGCTGCGATCGCTGTCTCGTCATAGGTGACGGTGCCATCCTTATAACTGATCCACTGTGCGATCTTCTTTGGGGTGATCGTCTCTTTGTGTCCCTCACCCATATTCCAGACAATGTAACGCAGCGCCACATTGTTGCAGGTGCTGACTGCCTGCTGCATGGAAGGATCATCTGAGGTGATCTTCGGGCTGGCGTAGATATCCGGATATTCTTTCACGTCGGTGAGATCCATCTCGGTGTCTGCCTGAGCCAGCGCCGTCTCGATGGCGGCAATCAAAGCCTTCTTACGCAGTTTGTTGCCCTGCTTTTCGGCAGCGATCGTGTACTGTCCGGACTCCTTGTCAAAGACCGCTCTTGCGGATACCGGTTTCTGTACATGGTAGTCGTAGCTGCCCGCCAGAATTGCGGAGCAGGAGACTGCCTTGACCAGTTTCTTGCGGTCGTATTTGACATCGTAGACGGTCTCGTAATCACTCTTGCGGGTCGTGAGAACGAATTTTTGATGCTGGTCCTCGTAGAGTTTGTCGATGTGATCGCCAAGCTGGAAATCATAGTCAATGGCTCCGCCGTCAATCACCAGACTGCCATCGTCCCGGCCGCTGATGTGCAGGGAGTAATTCGCATGCAGATCGCGGATCGTTTCCTTGGACTGTTCCAGGGACTGGCCGGAGACGTCGACGCCGTTGATCGTGGTATGAGGATACCAGCGCTTGCCGTTATAAATCTTCTGATAGAAGAAAACCGCACCGCCCAGTGCAATGATCAGCACCAGCAGGATGATCGACAGTACCAGAGGCCATCTTCTTCGTTTTGTTTCATACATAGTTCTATTTCCTCTTTTCTCTGAGATTATGCATTAAACGTGTATTTACAGGACTCTCATGCCGCCATATCTGCGGATCTTGAGAACGCTGCAGGAACCTTTGCCAAAGACCTGATCCAGTGCCTGGCGGTAGGTATCTACCAGATCATTTGGCACAAAGGCCTGAATGGTGCCGGCAAAACCGCCACCGTGGACGCGGCTCCTGCCGCGGCTTCCCAGCACAATGTCACTGACAGCCAGACCGATGGAGACATTCTGATGCTGCACATCGGAGCTGGTGTAGACATTCTGGAGATATTTGAAGGAGGAATTGCCGGACGCTTCCAGCGCATCCAGGAATCCCTGAAAATCATCGGATCTGAGGGCGGCAACTTCCTTTCTCACGCGGATATTTTCTTCCATAAAGTGCAGTGCACGCAGGACGCAGCGGTCGGAGGTGGCAGTGCGCACTTCGGCGAGATGCTGCAGCAGATCCTCGCGGTCTACCTCGCTCAGATAGGATTTGCCGAAGAAGGCAGCGACCTTTTTCATCTCCTCGGGAATCGCTGCGTAGTCCGGTGTCAGATCGGCATGGGAGCCTTTGGTATCGGTGATACACAGGCTGTACTGATGTTTTGCAAGGTCGAAGTCAACCTTTTCCACGACAGGATGAGCCGGGTCTGCAAAATCAATATGGACCATGTTGCCCACGGAGCAGGCCATCTGATCCATCAGGCCGCATGGCTTGCCGAAATATTCATTCTCCGCATACTGGCCGATGATGGCAATCTCCACCGGAGACACCTTCATGTCATTGTAGAGGCCGGAACAGATCGTGCCGATGATGGTCTCAAAGGCCGCGGAGGAAGAAAGTCCTGCGCCGATCAGCACATCGCTGGTGATGTAGGCCTGGAATCCGCCGATGGCATAGCCGCGGTCTTTCATGCCCTTGAGCACACCCTTGATGATCGCCAGGGTCGTGCCGGATTCCTTGGGACGAAGCTCCAGATTGTTCAGATTGATCCGGATCATCCGGTATCCATCGGATACGACTTTGACCACGTCATCCTCCAGAGGTTCTACGATCGCAATGCAGTCGTTGTTGATGGAAGCAGCCAGAACCTCCCCGTGCTGGTGGTCGGTGTGGTTGCCGCCGATCTCACTGCGGCCCGGTGCCGAAAAGATGCAGACATCTGCCTCGGCATAGGTATCCTCAAAGTCCTTGAGGGTTTTGAGGTAGCGTTCTCTCTGGTAGGAGATCCGTGATTCGTCAATATAGATATCGCGCAGAAGGTCATCGTGGAGCCCCTGCTCGAACTGTTTCATGAGTTCCTTGGTATTTGTCATGTGATTGCCGTCCTTTCTCATGGTAATAGCGGTTTAGTCTTCCAGGGAAGAGTAGATCAGATTGCGGATGACCTGGACGTCGCGGTAGCCGTTGCCGCCGCATTTCTGGATGGCGTACAGGATGATCAGATCCTCCGCCGGGTCCATCGCAACATAGCAGCCAAGCCAGCCGTCCCAGCCGTATTCACCCACGGAGCCAAGTCCGTAGGAAGCGGGTACATTGACCATCTGACGCATGAGATTACCGTAGCCATAGCCGCGCAGTGCTTCCCAGTCGTACATCTCAAGCTGCTTAGGTGTCAGATGATTGCAGGTCATGTACTCGATGGACTTGCGGGAAAGATACCGTCTGCCCTCGAATACACCACCCTGGAGCATCATGCGGGCAAAGCGCGAGTAGTCATCGATCGTGGAGACCAGTCCTGCTCCGCCGGATTCAAACAGAGGCTTCTTCAGGAACATGTAGGACAGACCGAGATGCTGCCAGGTACATGGCTCCAGAGAATCGGTCTCCGGCATATATTGGTAGTTCTCCATGAAGCGGTCCTGCTTGTCCTCCGGACAGTAGAAGTCCGTGTCTACCATACCGAGAGGTGTGAAGAGAACCTCTTTGAGATATTCACCGTAGGTCATGCCTGTGACCACCTCGATCACTGCTCCCAGAACATCGGCGCAGAAACTGTAACGCCATCCTTCTCCGGGCTGGAATTCCAGAGGCTGCTGTCCGATCAGATTGGCCAGATCATAGGTGCTGGTTGGATCGTCGTGGTTCAGGATACGGTCGTAATAGGCATCGATCATATCCTGCATATAGCGGCCGGCCGGAAAACTGGCATCCGGATAGGTCAGTCCCGCGGTCATGTCCAGAAGATGCATCAGGGTCACTTCCTGCTGTACCGGAACCAGTCCCTCCGGAGTCAGAACCTTCTGATCCCGGAAGCCCGGGAGATATTTGGAGACGGGATCCATCAGGGCGATCCTGCCCTGTTCCACCAGCATCATGACGGCTGCAGATGTGATCGGCTTGGTCATGGAGTAACAGCGGAAGATCGAGTCGCGCGTCATGGGGATGTTTTTTTCGACATTGGCCATGCCGAACTGATCCCGGTAAACTTCCCGGTCGTGGTGTATGACACAAAGGGCAGCCCCTTTGATCTCATCGGCGTTGATGCGGTCTTTGATATAGTCCGCAGCCTGGTCGATTTTTGATAAATTCATGGAAAAATCCTTTCTTTTGTTGATGAAATGCCTGATGGCATTGCCAACTTTTATCATAACATATTATAGGAGAAAATGGAATAATTCCCGTCGATTTGTCCATACTATTTTTGATCGTTTTTGAAAGGAGAGAAGTGAGGGAGATGAAAAAAAGCGCAGTCTGTGTGATCATTTTTCTGAGCGGAGGGTATCTGTACTGTACGGTAGAGCTGGTGGCACGGGGCTTTTCGCATATATCCATGTTTCTGGCCGGCGGTATGTGCATGCTGCTGGTGGGCGGGATCAGGCGTGTGCTTCCGGAAATTTCCTTTCTGAGCCAGATGGTGTTATCCGGTGCGCTGATCACCCTCGTGGAACTGGCATTTGGCCTGGTGGTCAATCAGCGCATGAAACTGGAAGTATGGGACTATTCGCAGCTTCCCTATAATTTTCGGGGACAGATCTGTCTGCTGGAAGGCTGTCTGTGGGTGCTCCTGTCAGCTCCGGCAATCCTGGTGCATGATTTTTTGTGGAATACGTTGCTGGGAATACCGTGGAAGAATTACCGGATCTTCTGATTGGCAGAATGCGCCATCCCATGTATAATGGGGAAAAAGGAGGTCGAGGCAGGATGATAAGACGGATACGCAGACAGGACATGAAAAAACCGGTTCCCGCCCATACGCGCAAACCGGTTGATTACATATATTATACGCCACATGTCAGAACGGTGACGGATCCTGAGATACGGTCGGTCAGTGCCCGGCCGGTGGATGCACGGTCTGCCTCTATGACCACGGCGCAGCCACGTCCGGCAGACTGCGATGAGATCCGGAACACACCGGAACAGCAGGCTCACTGGAAACGGTTCCTCAAACATCTCACATAATCCCATGCGTGCGCAGTCCCTTCGGATAATGATTTTTGGCCATGCCGCGGTCTGCCTTGCCCCATCCAAGCGGGCAGTTCGCGTAGGTCAGTAAAAGCCATCCCCTGCAGTCCTCAGGACAACTTACCGTCTCTCCGTGCAGATAATGTGCCGCCTCCTCCAAGGTGAGCGCGTGGCTGGCAGCCTGGCCCGGTGTCAGAGCCTTGGCCAGAGCGTAGGCCGGGATGAAACGTCCCTTTTTCCGGGTGCCTAGATGAAGGCCGGGGCGGACTGTGACCAGCCCCTCCAGAGACGGTGCCGGTTCGGGCAGCAGATAGAGCTCCTCGCCGTGTAATACATAGACCGGATTGGTCCGTGGAAAGATCTGTTCCACGGGAACCTTCAGACAGCTCCGGGCAAATTCCTCAAATCCGCCGATGGCTTCTTCGAGAGGCTGTGGGCTTTTTTTCTTACTCTTTTTTCGGAGTCTGGCGCTGGCCGCAGGCTGTGGAACATCCGGTACCGGTTCTCCTTTTTTATGGAGCAGTGCCATGAAATGTCCCTCACCGCGCAGCCTGTGAGGCCACAGACGCAATGTGCCGGACAGTGTGCCGTCGCAGAATCCGCCGTTGTCAGGGAGAGTGGACATGGTTGTTCCAAGAGGAGTGTCACGCCAGGAGATCAGCTCGTAGTCCGGATGCCCCGAGAGGAACCACTGTATCATCTCCTCGTCCTCGTCCCGGGAAAAGGTACAGGTGGAATACACGATCATGCCTCCCTCGCGAAGCATCTGATCGGCACATTCCAGAATCCATTGCTGGCGGTCACGGCATATCGTGACATTGTCCTCGGACCATTCCCGGACAGCCGTCTCGTCCTTGCGGAACATGCCTTCTCCGGAGCAGGGCGCGTCCACGACAATGCGGTCGAAATAATATGGAAAATGGGAGACCAGATCCTTGGGATCATGGTTGGTGACCAGAGCATTGGCAATGCCCAGACGCTCAATGTTCTCGGAAAGGATCTGCGCGCGTTTTGGGAAAATCTCATTGGAAACCAGGAGACCATGTCCCCGCATGCGGCCCGCGATCTGTGTGGACTTGCCACCCGGTGCCGCGCAGAGATCCAGAATATTCTCGCCGGGGCGGGGATCCAGCAGAGACACTACGGCCATGGCACTGGGTTCCTGAATGTAGTAGGCACCGGCTTCATGCAGTACATGACGGCCCGGATGTTCTGCGGGAGAGGCGTAGAAGCCTTCAGGGGCCCAGGGGATCGGTTCCAGCGAAAAAGGAAAGTCTCCGGCATCCTTGAGAAGGTTGCGCCGGAGACCATATGCTTTTTCGTGCCGGTAACTGTCCGCAAAGGCCTCCCATTCATCGGATAACTGATGTTTCATGCGCCGGATAAAGGCGGCTGGAAGTTCATTTGCATTCATAGGATACCTCGTTATCTTGTGTGTTTGATCAGATCAGATCGGCGATGTCGATGTTTTCGCCGGTGATGCCCACCATAGCGCCCTGGGAGGCTTCTGCGGCATCCGGATGTGCGATCAGCCATTTGTTGGCTGCAAACAGATATTTGTCATTGTCATTGAGCACCTGAATGTCCGGCTTGGCTTCGTTGGTTCCCTTTGGAAGAACGATCACAACGCGGAATCCCTCGCCCTTTTTGGCGCTGCATGGTGCATAGTGGAGTGTAGTTGCATAAAGTTCCACACCGACTCCCTTTGGACACAGGAATGCCTCGGTCTTGGAAGAATCGATGGCTCCATCTATGATATCCTGCTGTCTGGCTACCAGTAAGACAGCATCGTCTGCGGCGATATCGATCTCGCTGTCGCGGTGATACTCAAAGCAGTTTAAGCGGGTGTTGGTTCCGTTGCAGTAACCGATCTGGATCGGCATGCCGCCATAGCAGTTGTCGCGCAGCTGTGCGTAAGCCGGAGTGTCCTCAAGCTCTGCCACAGATGGCACATAGATGACACTGTCGGCAGGTTTCTCGGTGGTCTCTTCCAGACGCTTTAACAGCAGATCTACATCGTAACCGTCGACAACACGTCCATAAGTACGGAAGGCCTCATCATATACTGACTGAATTTTCATAAATACCTCCATTCTGCCGCATAGTCTGCGACAAATCGTTTATTCTGTATACCAGTTTATCATATTGCTTTTTTGATGGGAAGAGAAAACATTGCCAGAATCGGATGAAACATATATAATGATAACAATATTGTAGTGTGGATCAGTATGCCCGAAGACAGAGACGGTGGGCGTGGAAATGGGGAGTCAGATGAAAATTGCATTGGGACAGATCGATATGGTCTGGGAGGACAAAGAGGCCTCAATCAAGAAAGTAGAACATATGCTGGAAGTGGCGGCGGCAGACCGGGCGGATCTTCTGATCCTGCCGGAGATGAGCCTGACCGGATTTTCCATGAATCTTACCCGGATCGGAGAGGATCCGCAGGATTCCTTTACCGTGAAGAAGATGTCCGAACTGGCGCGGCGGTATCATGTGGGGATCGGAGTGGGATGGTCCGCGGTGAGTCACGGTGAGACACAGGGAAAGAACTGCTTTACCCTGATCGGGGACCGGGGAGAGGTGCTGGGCCAGTATGAGAAGATCCATCCGTTTTCCTATGGAGGAGAGGCACGGTATTACCGCGGTGGAGACCGTCTGGTGATCGTACCCTACAAGGGAAGGATGTTGTCATTGTTTGTCTGCTATGATCTGCGCTTTCCGGAACTGTTCCAGGTGGCTTCCAGGCAGGCGGATATCATGCTGGTGATCGCAAACTGGCCATCCACCCGCAGAGAGCAGTGGATCAGTCTGCTGCGCGCCAGAGCGGTTGAGTCGCAGGCCTATGTGGTCGGTGTCAACTGCGTGGGAACCCGGGATGGTCTGGAATATGTCGGAGACAGCATGGCATTGGATCCGGTGGGGAATACGCTGGGGCTTCTGTCCCGTCAGGAGGGAGTGCTGCTGTGCGAACTGGAGGACAAGGCCTGGCATCTGAGGGACAAATTCTCGATCCGTCAGGACCGGCGGGAAGATTTGTATACCAGATATTATTACCAAGAAAAACAAGATTGAGGAAACAGGGATGAGCAAGTACAAGACCAAGGTTAAGATTGCACAGATACAGAGTCTGGTGGAGGAGAAGAAATACAAAAAGGCGGCAGCGCTGCTTGCCACACTCGATGTGATGCAGGTGCGCTCCAGAGCAGATCTTCATACCTTTGCGGAGGTATATATGAAGACGGAACAGTATGAGGCGGCCAAGGCGACCTACCTGAGGCTCTACAAAAAGAACCGCAGCAAGCGTGTGCTTCACCGGTTGATCTATCTGGCGATCCGGACCAATGAAATGGATGAGGCGGAGGAGTATTACATTGAATTTCTGGGGCTTAGTACCAATCAGAGAGAAAATCTGATCCTGCGCTACCGCATTGACAAGGCAAAGGGAGCTCCGGTGAGTCGTCTGATCGAGACTCTGCAGGATCTGAAAAAGGTAGAATATATCGAGGAGTGGGCGTATGAACTGGCCAAACTGTACCAGAGGGCGGGCCGGCTCAAGGAATGTGAGCAGGAATGCCGTGACATCCAGCTCTGGTTCGGTCAGGGTGAGATCGTCGAGCGTTCCAAGGTGCTGATGACGTATCTTCGCACCAATGGCACCATGATCGAGGATGACCGTGATTACACGGAGGAGCCCAAGGAGGAGCCGAATCCCCTGGATACAGGATCCCTGCCGGAACTGGATATGGACATTCTCAAGCGAAAGAAAGAGGAACAAAAAGGCGGCACAGCCAGAGAACGCTTCCTGAAGTTCACCGGTCTCTGGAGCGAGGAGGATGAGGAAGCACTGCGTGAGGAACGGCGGCAGGAGAAGCTGCAGGAGCAACAGGAGCATCCGGATGAGGAGTCGATCAGACTGCAGCAGCACCTTATGGAGGCTGTCCGGGACATTGACGGGGACAGCGTGGAGGAGCCGGAGGACGCGGAGAACGTAGCATCAGATGAGCCGGTGGAAGCAGAGGACGCCCCGGATGAGGTGATGGCTGAAGCAGAGAAAACCGGTGCCACCGGATCTGAGGAATGGGCGGAAGAATCCGGACAGGACAGATCAGACGAGCCGTGCACAGATGAGGAACCGGAGGACGACCGGGAAGAACGGACGTCAGAAGATGGGGAGCCGGATGATCCGGAGGACGAAACAGATGATCTGGATGAAGATCCGGGAGAGGACGAAGCTCTTTCGATGGATGAAGAGGAAGACTGGGACTCTCTGGAACAGGAGCAGAATGAACCTCATGAGCGGAAGGCTCCGGATCACACAGGGATCACGCAGGATCTGGCGGAGACGATCGCACAGATCGTGGCAATGGAAAAAAACAATCTGCTGCAGACGGAACCGGTTGTAGCGAACGATACACCGGTGACTGCGCAGCCGCAGATCCCACAGGGAATGGAAGAAATCACAGGGGAAAACCCAGATGAGGAGGATATTACCATGATAGATTTAGACGAGATTATGCCGACCCCGGATATGCCGGAGATGAAGCAGGTCGTTCCACAGGACAGCCCGGAACTGGGCAAAAAGGAAGTTCTGCAGGACAAGGATCTGCCGACGACGAGAGCACTTCATCAC
>ERZ1034984.3416-NODE-3416-length-11504-cov-11.333130_pt1 | contig 11504 bp, 7 predicted proteins | sample MGYA00520589_ERZ1034984 | MGnify/ENA primary metagenome ERZ1034984 (study PRJEB33766, sample SAMN09781790) | gut metagenome | biome: gut microbiome | host: Homo sapiens | place: Madagascar | study: EMG produced TPA metagenomics assembly of the PRJNA485056 data... | reverse complement strand
TCGAGGCTCTTGGTCTTGCCCGGGTACAGGCCGAACGGCTCGTAGTGGACGTCAGCGACGCTCACAAGATGCGTGCCCTTTTCCTCGTTGAAGTTGTTGAGGTAGGTGATGTGCTGGAAGTAGTTGGCGTCGACCTCGCCTTCCTCGGTCACCGTGTTGGGCTGCACGTAGTCGGTGAACTCCTTCACCTCGAGGGTGTAGCCTTCCTTCTCGAGCAGCGGTTTCACAGCGTCGTTCAGGATCTCCGCATGCGGAGAGGGGGTTGCCGCGACGGTGATGGTCTTGTCATCGGAGCTTGCCGCCTTGTCGGAGCTTGCGCCCTGGGCGCCGCAGCCTGCCAGGCCGAACGCGAGCACCGCGCCGAGAGCGAGCGTTGCGGCGAGCGCCGCTTTCTTCTTCTTGAAGTTGATTGCCATTGATGATGTCCTTTCCTGGGACGCGTTGCCTCGGGGGAACGCGTTCGCTTCCATTCGATGCTCTCCATAGTATCGCGAGCGCGGGGTAAGTGGTAGTTCGAAAAACAAATGCCTGGCTATCGTAATTCACGATATACTGATAATGTGCCCTGTCCGAGCGCCATTATCATGACGTGAAAGGGGAGGAGCCGAAGCTTTACAAAGCTGTTAACCCCATCGAAACATGGGTCGATATAATAGGAAGGTATTCCAAGGCGCGGCCTGCGGTGCAGCTGCGTTTGCGCGGTGCGGGGCACACCGCCGAGAACGATCGAACGCAAGGAGCATATGCCATGTCATCGAATCCGGAACAAGATTTCGTGCTCAAGACCATCAAGGGCCGCGATGTCCACTTCGTTCGCTTCTGGTTTACCGATGTTCTCGGCAACATGAAGTCGTTCGCCGTTATCCCGAGCGAGCTCGAGAACGCCTTCGATGACGGCATGGGCTTCGACGGCAGTTGCGTCGAGGGCTTTTGCCGCACGCGGGAAAGCGACATGCTCGCCTTCCCCGACGCCTCGACCTTCCAGGTGCTTCCGTGGCGCCCCGAAAGCAACGCCGTCGGTCGCATGTTCTGCGACATCCGCACGCCCGACGGCAAGCCCTTCGAGGGCGACCCGCGCCAGGTGCTCGCGCGCGAGGTCCAGCGCGCGCTTGACATGGGCTTCGTGCTCAACGTCGGGCCCGAGCTCGAGTTCTTCTACTTCAAGGACCAGCATTCTACCGAGGTACTCGACCACGGCGGGTATTTCGATCTGACGAGCCTCGACTACGCCTCCGACCTGCGCCGCGACACGGTGCTCACCCTGGAGAAGATGGGCATCCCGGTGGAGTACTCCCACCACGAGAACGGCCCTTCCCAGCACGAGATTGACCTGCGTTTCACCGACGCGCTCTCCATGGCCGACGCCGTGATGACCTATAAGCTGGTCGTGAAGGAAATCGCCATGAAACACGGCGTGTACGCGTCGTTCATGCCCAAGCCCCTAGCCGATGCCCCCGGGTCGGGCATGCACGTGCACCAGAGTCTGTTCGACCTCGACGGCAACAACGCCTTCTTCGACCCGAACGATCCGCTCGGCTACAACCTTTCCGATTTGGCGAAACACTACATCGCCGGTCTTTTGAAGTACGCGCCCGAGTTCTGCTGCATCACCAATCAGTACGTGAACTCCTACAAGCGCCTGGTTTCCGGCGGAGAGGCGCCCACCTACATTTCCTGGGGAGCCCGCAACCGCTCGACGCTCGTGCGCATCCCCGCATATCGTCCGAACCGCGAAGTCGCGTGCCGCGTGGAGCTGCGCAACCCCGATCCGGCGGCAAACCCGTATCTGGCGTTTGCCTGCATGCTTGCCGCAGGCCTTGCCGGCATTGAAGAGGAGCTGTCCTTGCAAGATCCGACCGAGGGTCTCGACCTCTTTGAGCTTTCGCGTCAGGACTTGCGCAAGCAGGGCGTTCGCACGCTGCCCGAGAGCCTAGGCGAGGCGGTGGAGCTCTTCGCCGAGTCCGAGCTCATGAAAAAGACGCTCGGCGAGCATATCCACGGCTATCTGGTGGAGACGAAGCGCGCCGAGTGGAACGAATACCAGGGCACCGTTTCCGAATGGGAGCGCAATCGCTACCTCGAGGTCCTCTAGATGTGCGCCCTGCATGCGGGAAAGGTTGAGCCATGATGCAAAGGAAGACGGTTCTTTTCATCGCCGACAGTCTCGACAACGCCCATAAGTTCCAGTCTGTGCTCTCGGGGCTCGATGTTGACGTGGTGGCGGGTTCGTCTGCGCAGTTCAAGAAGCTGCTCGCCCAGCATCCCTCGCACGACCTCGTGATCTACGAGGCTCGCGGTGATGCGCTCGACACGGTGGCGCAGGCCGAGTCGCTTTTGGTGGAAGACGGCTCCACGTCGATGCTCGTCATCGTGAACGAGGCGCAGCTGTCCGAGTTCCGCCTTCCCGTTCAGATCAAGGCGGACTTCGTGGTGCATGGCGCATCCGCCGAGGAGTGCGCTGCCCGCATCCGCCAGCTTTTGTGGCCCGGCAACGAGAGCTCCACCTCGGATTACATCTCCGTCGACAACATGACGATCAATTTGGCGACCTATCAGGTGAAGGTGAACGGCGAGCCGCTCGACTTCACGTACCTGGAATACGCGCTGCTCGCGTTTCTGGTGACGCATCCGGGTCGCACGTATTCACGCGATGCGCTCCTGCGCCGCGTGTGGGGCTTCGATTACTACGGTGGCAGCCGCACGGTCGATGTCCACGTGAGGCGCGTGCGCGCGAAGCTTGGCCCCGAACTGGCGCAACGTCTGGAAACCGTGCGCGGCGTCGGCTACCTCTGGAGCGCATAGGCGCTTGCGCCCCAGAGGCGGGAAAGCCTAGCGGCGCTTGCTGTGCTGGCGGGCCACTTCGGCGCGGTGTGCGCGGCCAGGGCGGAAGTCACCCTTCGGCTTCGCGACGCCCGTCTGCTTGCGGGAATTCCCGCTCTGCGACTGCGCTTGCTTGCGTGTGGCTCCACCCTGCGGCTTGCGCGAGTGTTCATTCTGAGCCTGTGCGCTCTTGCGCGAACGCTCGGCCTGCGCCTTCGCGCCCTTGGCGGGCCTGCTCGTCTCAGGCGAGCTCTTGCGGGTGCGCTGCCCGTCAGCATGCGACGCCTTCTTGCTGTTGTGAGATTTGGCGCCCTTGCCCGCTGCCTTCCCGCTGCGTCCGCCGTTCCCGTTGCGCGCTTCCTCGCGCTCCTCGGCGGCGCGGGCCTGAGCCTTCTTCTTTTTCTTCTCGCGCTTGTCCATCTCGCGCTTCGCCTCGGCGATGTCGGGGTCGCGTTTCGCTGCGGCCTTCGTGGCGCGTTCGGCGGCGGCCACGGCGCACGCCTCTTCGTCGAAGCCCTCGATGCGCACCTCGGGAATCTCGCGTTTCGTGAACTTCTCGATGTCGGCGAGCGCTTCCTGCGTCTCGGGCGTGACGAAGGAAATCGCGCGGCCCTTCGCGCCTGCGCGCCCCGTGCGTCCGATGCGGTGCACGTAATCCTCCGCCTGCGTGGGCAAATCGTAGTTCACGACGTAGTTCACCTCGTCGACATCGATTCCTCGGGCGAGCACGTCGGTGGCCACCAGGATGTCGGTCGTCCCGGCTGCGAAGTTCTCGAGCGCACGGCGGCGCTGGTTCTGCGTGCGGCTCGAGTGGATGGCCTCCACTGAGTACCCAGCGCGCTTCAGGCGGCGACACGTCGCGTCGGCGCGGCTGCGCGTGCGGGCGAACACGATGACGCGCTCGTGCCCCCATGCAGCGATCGTCGCGCGCAGGAGGTCGGCCTTGAGCACCTGCGGCACATGCACGATGCACTGGTCGACCGTGTCGGCGGTCTCGCCCTTGTGCGCGATCTCCACCACTTCGGGGTCGCGCAAGAACGTGCCCGCAACCCCCTCGATCGAGCGGTCGATGGTGGCGGAGAACAAAAGCGTTTGGCGCGTTTTCGGCGTGGCGGCGACGATCTTTTTCACCGACGGCAGAAAGCCCATGTCGAGCATGCGGTCGGCCTCGTCGAGCACGAGCACCTCCACGCGATTGAGATGCGCGGCCTTCTGCTCCATGAGGTCGATCAGGCGCCCCGGCGTGGCGATGAGCACGTCGGTTCCGCGTTTCAGGGCGCTGATCTGCGGGTTGTACGACACGCCGCCCACGACGGAAAGCACGCGGTGGTGGGTCGATTTCGCCACGGCCTCACAGACCTCTGCGATCTGTGCAGCGAGCTCGCGCGTCGGGGTGACGACGAGCATGAGCGGCCCGCGCTCACCCTTCGCATGCCCGAGCTTATCCATCGAAGGAAGCGAGAAAGCGGCGGTTTTTCCTGTTCCCGTCTTCGCGGCGGCAATGATGTCGTGTCCTTCGAGGACAAGCGGGATCGCGCGCTCCTGCACGGGGGTCGGCTCTTCGTAGCCGAGGGACGCGACGGCGGCAAGCGCCTTGGGGCTAAGCCCCAGATCGTCGAATGAAGCCATAATCGTTCGGTTGTTCCTTTCCATCTCGGCGCGATGCCGAGTGCATTAGCGGATGTGTGCGGGGGTGTGCCCCCAGTAGAAGTGGAGGAAGTGCTTCTTGCGCATGCGTGCATCAGTGCTCGGCTCGGCTGCGGCCAGGCGCAATGCGTTGCGAGCGATGTCGATCGCCGCGTTCGGGCGACGCAGGAAGGAGCCCTGCGTGAGCATCGCCTCCACGATGGCGGGGTTCGCATCGACATGCCCCATCGCTCCGACGAGCTCGCGGGCGGTCGTCACGTGCAGGGCGGCACCGAGCGAGGTCAGCATGCGCACGTTGATGTTCTCCTGGCCATAGGCGCGCCCGAGCAGGATCATGGGCGCCTTCGCGCAGAGGCACTCGGTCACGGTGAGCCCGCCCGGCTTGCAGATTACCAGATCGCTCGCGGCCATGAGCTCGGCCATGCCTTCCACGTACTCGAGCACCGTGGCGTTCGGAATTCCCAGCTCCTCGCATTCCCGTCGCAGATGGGCGGCGTATTCCGCGTCGGCGCCCGCCACGATCACGAGGTGGGTGTTCTTGAAACGGTGCAGGTAGGGAAGCATCTTGTCGAGCGCCTCTCGGAAGCGCACGTAGGGCGTGGGGAGATACGCGCCCGCGAGCGCCAGCACGATGCGCTTGTCCTGCGGCAGCCCGAACTTCTCGCGTCCTGCGGCCTTGTCGTAGGTCTTGCGGAACGCGGGGCGCGCGGGGATGCCCGTGATCGTGATGCGCTCCTCGGGCACCTTGCGCGGGCGTAGGGTCTCGGCCATCGACTCGTTCGCGACGCAGAAAAGGTCGCTGTGCAGATGGGGCCACATGCCTTCCGTCTCGTAGTCGGTGGGGACGCATACGATGGGGAAGGACTGCCCGGTGATCATGCGCGCGCCGACGGCGACGTTGGCGGCGGTGATGTGCGTGCAGACGATGGCGAGGGGCTGGGTTTTGCGCACGTGCTCGGTGAAGCGGGGGAACATGATGCGCGACCAGGCGGTGCCGCCTCCCCACAGAAGGCGCCCCGTGAGGGTGTAGCGCCAGGTGAGGTCGTAGATGGGACGCGTCGGGCCGGTGAACATCGACGCCATCTTGTCGCCGTTCATGCGCATGCGGCCGAAGTCGAGCACGTCGAGCACCTCGACGTTTAGGTCCTCGGGGCAGGGGATGCCATCGCGAAGGGACGGGTCGTCGCGCAAAAGCTCGAGCGCCTGCGCGACGGCGTTCGCCGCGCTGCGATGGCCCGAGCCGACCGAGGCGTGCATCACGATGACCGTCGGGCGCGCCGCGTCGTCGGGGGTGCTGGCCCCAGGCTGCTGCTCGGGTGCGTCGTCGGGCGAGGCAGCGAGCCCGCTTTCGGCCTCGCAGGGCGCCGATGCGGTGTTTGCGCGCTCAGAAATGCCCCCGTGATCTGCGTCGTTCGTGCAAGCGCGACCTTCGCCGATCGCGTCGGCGCCGTCTTCTGCGGTTGTGTTCTTCATTTCACCGGTGAGTTCCATGTTTCCCATGGTATACGCGCCGGCCTAACTCTCGCTCGGCGTTTCGGCGGGCGCGTCTCCGCCATCGAGGAAGATCTTCCTCGTGACGAAGTTCCACACCATGACGATGAACGTGGCGCCGATCTTGGTGATGAGGTAGTGGATATGCGCGAGCTCGACGCCTGCCCACATGCAGAGGTTGTTGATGATAAGGCCGATCACCGACAAGGTCACGAAGATGATGAACTCGCGGCGCCGGCTCATCCCCTCTTTGTGGGTGAAAACGTAGCGCATCGATGCGAGGTAGTTGAAGATGACGGACGCGGTGAAAGAAATCGTAGCGCTCACCAGGTAGTTCACGCCGAAAACTTCCGTCAAAAGAGCGAGCAGGCCGTAGTCGATGATAAACGCGATCACGCCGACGACGCCGAATTTCATAAGCTGTGCGATAAGTTTCTTCACGATATCCGAGTGCCTTTCGAGCGCGCGTCTCAAGCGTGCGCCCCATATGCGGTCCCAATAAGCGCGTTCAAGTCTTGCGCGCAGGCGGTTTCAGCCCGCGTGAACTCTATCACAGCGAGCTGCTCGCGGCGCGTTCTCCTCTGATTCCCTGTTTTTCCCTTGACGTCGCCTCGGTTCGGGCTTTCATCCCCTAGCATTCACTGGTTAGAAGTTTTGAGTTGCGCGCTTCGGCGCGGCTGATTGCACATATTTGCGAGGAGCACCTACATGAGCCTTGAGGCTGCCGACAACACCACCGATCGCACGGGGAAGTCCTCCGTCGCCGTCATCATTCCCTGCTACAACGAAGCGCTCACCATCGCGAAGGTGGTCGACGACTTCAAGCGCGTCTTGCCCGACGCCTCGATCTACGTCTACGACAACAACTCCACCGACGGCACGGGCGACATCGCGCGCGAGCACGGTGCGCAGGTCCGCGTCGAGCGCCGCCAGGGGAAGGGTAACGTTGTGCGCCAGATGATGCGCGACATCGACGCCGACTATTACATCATGGTCGACGGCGACGACACCTATCCCGCCGAGGCCGCGCCCAAGCTTCTGGCGCCGCTTATGAACGACGAGGCCGACATGGTGGTGGGAGATCGCCTGTCGAACGGCACCTACGGCGAGGAAAACGACCGCGCCTTCCACGGCTTCGGTAACAATCTCGTCCGCTTCCTCATCAAGGCCATCTACGGGTTCGAGTTCTCCGACGTCATGACGGGGTATCGCGCCTACAACGAGGTGTTCGCGAAGTCGATGCCGGTGCTCTCGCCGGGATTCGAGATCGAGACGGAGCTGTCGATCCATGCGGTCGACAAGCGCTGGCGCATCGCTGAGGTTCCCATCGATTACCGCGACCGCCCCGAAGGCTCGGAAAGCAAGCTCAACACCTTCTCCGACGGCATGAAGGTGCTCATGATGATTCTCTCGCTGTTCAAGGATTACCGCCCGTTGGCGCTCTTCTCGCTTCTGGGTCTTCTGCTGTGCGTGGTCGGTCTTTTGTTCGGCGTGCCTGTGATCTGGGAGTTCGCCCATACGGGGCTCGTCCCGAAGCTGCCGACCGCGCTTTTGGCCGTGGCGTTCATCTTCTTGGGGATGCTGTCGTTCTCGTGCGGCCTGATCCTGGACACGGTGGTGAAAGGCGCGCGCAAGCAATACGAGCTTGAGGTCACGCGCATCTACGAGGAGTGCGGCAAGACTACGCACGCATAGCTGCGGAATAAGGTGGTGGTGCCGCTGCGCCCGCTAGGCGAGTCCTTGCCGCGCGCGCAGCCTTGGGTTGCGACGTCGGGCGTGCCCCCTCCTATGCGATCGCGAGCGATACTGCAGCTTTTCGACCAGGTGTTTTGCATTGCCTGAGTAATCTTTCTCCCTTTCTCTCCCCAAAAAGTATCTCTTGGATTACCATTAGCCAGGTATAACTTTCAAGACTCATACAAGTGAAAATGGGGAAAACGTGTTCGATAAACGTTTGCTTTCGATGGTGCCGGACGCTGTCAAGTTCATCGTCGCTGACGTGGCGTTCCAGTGGGTGGCCCTTGCGTGCAACATCGCGTTGTTCATGGTAATCGGCCTGTTCTTGCAGGCGACGCTCGAGGGCGCGGTGGACGCGGGCATGGCGATCGGCGTGCTTGCGGCATCGGCGGTGGCGATCGTGGTGCGCATGGTGTGCCAGACGGCCGCGCAGCGCATGGGCCGCAAGGCTGCTTCTTGCGCGAAATGCTCCATTCGCCAGCAGGTCTACGACAAGCTCGCAGCGCTCGGGCCCGCCTACAGCGAGACCGTGGCGACCGCCGTCGCCGTGCAGGTGAGCGTCGAGGGGACCGAGCAGCTCGAGAGCTACTTCGGCCAATATCTGCCGCAGCTCTTCTACGCCTTGCTCGCGCCTCTGACGCTGTTCGTGGCACTTTCGCCCCTGTCGCTTCCCGCTGCCGTGGCGCTGCTCGTGTGCGTGCCGCTCATCCCCGCATCCATCGTCTGCGTGCAGAAGATCGCGCGCCGCACCATGCGCAACTACTGGGGCAGCTACACCGATTTGGGCAGCATGTTTCTCGAAGCGATCCAGGGGCTTACGACCCTTAAGATCTATTCCGCCGACGCGCACAAGCACGAGGAGATGAACGGGGCGGCCGAGAGCTTCCGCAAGGCGACGATGCGTCTGCTCACGATGCAGTTGAACTCGATCACCGTCATGGACCTCTTCGCGTTCGGCGGCGCGGCGGTGGGAATGATCTCCGTGCTGTGGCAGTTCTCGTGCGGTGCGGCGACGTTCGCTGCGGCCTTCTCCATCGTGTTTCTGTCGAGTGAGTTCTTCATCCCTATGCGCACGCTGGGCTCGTTTTTCCACACGGCCATGGGTGGTATGGCTGCGGCGGAGAAGATGTATGCGATCCTCGATGCGCCGCTGCCCGTTGACGGTGCACGCGAGGTCGATCCGCGCGATGCGGGCGTGGAATGCCGCGGTGTCGGGTACTCCTACGACGGGAAGCGCCAGGTGCTCGAGGGAGTCGATTTCTCGGCGTCGCACGGCAGCTTCATCGGCGTGACGGGCGAGAGCGGCTCGGGCAAGTCGACGCTCGCGGGCATTTTGTCGGGCTCGAACGCGCGCTATGCGGGCAACGTCAGCATCGGCGGGATCGATTTGCGCGATATCTCGGCCGAGTCGCTGCGCAAGACCGTCACCACGGTGCCGTTCTCAAGCTACGTGTTCAAGGGAACGGTGCGAGCGAACCTGCTGCTCGCCAAGCCCGACGCGAGCGACGACGAGCTGTGGGAAGCCCTCGCGAAGTGCCGGTTGGCGGGCTTCGTGCGCGAATCGGGCGGTCTCGATATGGAGATCGCGGCAGAGGGCGCGAACCTTTCGGGTGGTCAGCGCCAGCGCCTGGCGTTCGCTCGCGCCCTGCTGCACGACTCGCCCATCTACATCTTCGACGAGGCCACGAGCAATATCGATGCCGAAAGCGAGGCTGCTATCATCTCTGCTGCGCGCGAGCTTGCGGGCAGCCACACGGTCATCATGATCTCGCATCGTTTGTCGGCCATCGAGCATGCCGATGAGATTTATGTCCTTGAGCAGGGAAAACTTGTGGAGCATGGAACGCATTCCCAACTGCTTGCGCGCGGATGCGCCTACGCGCGGTTGTGGAAGAGTCAGTCGCAGTTGGAGGCGTTCGCGCAGGGCGACGGGGAAGCGGCCTCGGGCGCGGTGACCTCGGACGCGGTTTCGGGCGTGGACGCTCTGGAGATGCCGGGCGAAGCCGGTGAGCCGGTTTGCGCCGCGAGTGCCGACCGGCGCGGGGCAAAGGACGCCGCTCCGCCGCGCCGCCGCTCCAATTTCTCCATCATGGCGCGGCTTGTGGGGCTTACGCGCCCGCTTCTTCCCGTGATGGCGCTTGCCATCGTGCTGGGCGTGCTCGGCTTTCTCGCGGCGATCTTCCTCACCGTGTTCGCAGCGTACGGCCTGCTCGGCGCGGCGGGCGCATGGGGTGCGCTCCCCATGGGCGTGGCGTGCGCGCTCGTGGTCGTGTGCGGTGTGGTCCGCGGGCCGCTTCGCTACGGCGAACAGCTGTGCAACCACTACCTGGCGTTCAAGATCCTCGCGCTTGTGCGCGACAAGGTGTTCGGCAAGATGCGCACGCTCGCGCCCGCAAAGCTCGAGGGTCGCGACAAGGGCGACCTCGTGTCCCTGCTCACAGGCGACATAGAGCTTCTCGAAGTCTTTTATGCGCACACGCTCTCGCCTGCCGCGATTGCCCTTGTCGTGTCGGTTGTCATGGTGGCGTTCACGGCAACGCTTTCGCCGCTTTTGGCCCTCTACGCCGCCTTCTCCTACGCGGTCGTGGGCATTGCGGTGCCGTGGATCTCGTCGAAGGCGAGCGGCACGGGCGGGCGCGAGGTGCGCGACGCCATCGGCTCCATGAACGCGTTCGTGCTCGACAGCCTGCGCGGTCTGCGCGAAACGCTGCAGTTCGGGCGCGCCGACGACCGCGCGCGCGAGCTGGCATGCCGCATGGACAGCCTCGCTAAGGTGGAAGGCCGCCTGAAGGACCGCACGGCGATGGCCATGGCGGGAACGGGCGCGGTGGTGCTCGCGCTCGATATGGGCATGCTGCTTGCGGCGATGCACCTGGCGAACGGCGGGATGATCGCCTTCGGCCCGGCGGCGATCGCGTGTGCGGCGCTCATGTCGTCGTTCGGCCCGGTCATCGCCGTGGCGAACTTGGGTTCGACGCTGCAGCAGACGCTCGCATCGGGCGCTCGCGTGCTCGACGTGCTCGACGAGAGCCCGCAGACCGAGGAGGTAGAAGAAGGCGAGTCGCTTGACGGGTTCGACAGTGCCGCGGTAAGCCATGTCAACTTCTCGTACGGCGACGCGTGCGTGCTCTCCGATGTCGAGCTGAGCATCCAGCCAGGTCAGGTGGTTCGCATCGCGGGTCGCTCGGGGTCGGGGAAGTCGACCCTGCTCAAACTGTTCATGCGCTTCTGGGACGTCGATAGTGGCGCCATCGAGGTGTCGGGGCACGACGTTCGCCGCGTAGCCACCGCGAGCTTGCGCCAGGTGGAGGGTTTCATGACGCAGGAGACGCACTTGTTCGCGGGCACCGTTCGCGACAATCTTGTCTTCGCGAAACCGGGCGCGAGCGACGAGGAGATCATGGCGGCGTGCGAGAAGGCCTCCATCGCCGACTTCGTCCGCAGGCTTCCTGCGGGCCTCGATACTCAGGTGGGGGAACTCGGCGACGCGCTTTCGGGCGGCGAGCGTCAGCGGCTGGGCCTCGCGCGCATGTTCCTGCACGACGCCCCCTTCGTGCTGCTCGACGAGCCCACGAGCAACCTGGATGCCCTGAACGAGGCCGCCGTGCTGCGGGCGCTCGCCGGCAATCGAGCGGGGAAGACGGTGCTGCTCGTGAGCCATCGTCCAAGCGCCGCTGCCATCGCAGATGCCACCTACTCAGTCGAGCACGGCCGGGTGTCTTAATCCTGTCGCCGTATTATCCGGTTAGCCTCGCAATAAGAAACGCCAGGTCTTGCGGCCTGGCGTTTTCATTCTACTCTGGTGCCCC
>ERZ1034984.3415-NODE-3415-length-11509-cov-8.271695_pt1 | contig 11509 bp, 6 predicted proteins | sample MGYA00520589_ERZ1034984 | MGnify/ENA primary metagenome ERZ1034984 (study PRJEB33766, sample SAMN09781790) | gut metagenome | biome: gut microbiome | host: Homo sapiens | place: Madagascar | study: EMG produced TPA metagenomics assembly of the PRJNA485056 data... | reverse complement strand
GGTCAGCGGTTCGATCCCGCTTATCTCCACCATACCTTGGTTAAGCATAAATAAATTCTCTCGAGAGCTTTCGAGAGAATTTTATGCTTTAAAAAGGAGAGTACAATTTTTGCATTTATTGGATAAAATTTTTCATTATTTGTTGTTTTAAAAAAATTAATACTCGTATTATAATAACCAAACTTGCACAATAGTGTAAAAAACTAAAATGCTTACATTTGCCCTAATATACATATTTTTATAAGAAATAATTGTAAAATAATGACTTTTTTTACCTAAATCTTGACGATTTTGCATAAAAATGCTATAATCGAAAAAAGATTAAGAAAATTCATGTAAACAGTAGGCTACATTCCATTATGAGATGCAAAAAGATTTATGGAGGTTTATGCTTTATGATAATAACATCTAAACGAAAACTAACATCAAGTGTGGCAATATTATGTGCCTTAATGATTCTCATAGGCATTTTTCCTATGAATCTTTTCAGCGGAAAAAAAGCTGATGCGGCAAGCATAACTTTAGAATCGAAATATGTCTATTTGGATATATCAAACTTTTCTGATGAATGGAATAATAATGTCTATATGTTTGTTGATACTTGGGGTACTTTACAGAAAGGTGAAAAAATTTCTGGTACAGATATAATTCGTTGGGATAAGAGCGGTTGGGGAAATATTGGACATATCTTTGGGTTCAGTTGCTTTGATAATTGGAACGATATTAAAGCTCAAGATTATAGAAGAACTACTATGACATCAATCAATTTAAGTGATGCGGGTGCCAAATATTTTTACTGGGACGGAAGTTCTACAGCTATAATAGACAGTAAAACAGTATATTCAATTAGTGTTTCAGATACGCCGATTTCAAAAAGCTTAGAAGGCAAAACAATAAACTTCAAGGACATGACAGGTAAACTTGCAGGAAATATAACTGCTATATTTACTGGAGCTGAAGTTACAGAAACAAGTTCAAGTCTTACAAATAATCAAATAACAATTCCTAATGATATAAATGACAAACCTTATACAACAGTAGAATTTAAAAATGGTGATACTTCTCTTGGAAAATATAATCTCTTTAATGCAAGCAGCAGTGGTGTTACACCGATAAATTATGATGAAAATACCTGTAATACATTCTACTATGGTGCAACAGAAAATCTTTCTAATAACTCGGTGATTTCTTATTGGGGAGCTGAGCCATCAACAGCAAGTGATTCTATAAATAATAAGAAACTTTATCTTGATAAATTCTTTTTTGATACAACTTCTGGTGTTGTACCAACTATTACAATAAAAGATTCTAATGAAACTTTTACAAAAGATTCAGATGATGATAGTACTTACAGCTATATAATAAATACTTCCGCAACACAGCAGGATATTATAAGCGTAACATATAATAATATGAGATATAATTTCCTTTGGAGCGATTTATCTAAAAACAAGTTGAGTATTAATGGAAGTATAGCAAGTATTTCTGGTGTTTATAGCAATAGTGATGGCTTGGATTTATATTTTGATGCAACCCTTTCAAAGCTATCATATTCAGGTTCAACGGGTAATAATGCTACAATGCCTATACAAAATAGTAATGCAAAGATGTTTGCTCATCTGTTTGGAGCAACAGATGGTTCAACAGTTAGTTATGAAATGACAAAATTATCTTCAAAGACAGTTGATTCTAATACATGGTCCGATGTCTATTTTGTAAATATCAGTAAGCAAGATGTTGAAAAATATAGTAAGGTGATTTTTTATAGTAGTACTAATGAAGGCACATGGCCTAATGCTAAAGCTAATGCAAGTAAAACAGAAGATTTAGATTTACCTAAAAATACAAATAAGACTTGCTTCTATGCCGATTCAAGTGATAAATGTATTTATGATAATAGTATGCGTTCAGGCTACTGGGATAAGGTTTATACCATTCGTGATGCAGAATCAGGCAAAAATAACCCAGTAGTAGATATTAAAGCATCAAGCTTTAGTGGCGAAAAGAGTAATTACGGAAGTACTGAAGTAAATTATGTAAACTCTACTTTCTATGATTACTATACAGATTTTGAGTTGAACGGCAGCAACCGTGATGATTATAATGGTGAATCAGGATTGCAAAGTGGAGCGTCTCATAGAAACTGGGTAAATTTCAGACAGTTCGACCAAGCTCTTAGTGATTATTATAAAAATAAAGGTGTAAGTGTCAACGACGCAATTTATACAGGTCATTTTCAGCCAACACATAGTGACTGGGGTTTTCCTTTTGGAGCGATAGCTGATACTATGGATTTATATGGTTGGAGCAAGTATAATACTTTTATTTCAAATAATAACTCTAATGTAAATTCAGATGGTACGGTAAAGATAGGGTCAGATGGATATTATATGTATGCAACACAGGGTATCGTTAATAGTAGTTTGGATAACGGTGTTCTGAAAACGCATGACGGCAAAGCAGCTTCACCTTATTTTGACGAGGATTTCCTAAACGGAAACAATAGCAAAAACACAAAATTAGGTAAGGTATATAACAATGTTGCTTTCCCATTTACAAAGAAAGATGTCTTTGGTGAGGGAGTTGATTACTGGTGGTATGATAGTGCAAGCACAACTCTTGCAATGCAAAAGGATACCGCAAGCGACAATTACTATTTAGCAAATCATTCTTCAGATAGCAATAGAAATTGGAGTAAAAACTTAAATAGTAGTGGTATATATGATGGCGGTGATGGTGTTTCCAACATATATGGTTTGTTCCCATTTAACTATGGTGATAACAGTGCGAAAAACAATAATGGTTCTACATATAATTATGGTTATGGAGCAAAGCTTGAGTTTAAATTCCGTCTTACAGATGATGGAAAAGTACTCAATAGTAGTGGAGACAAAGTAGATATTAAATTCCTGTTCTCTGGTGATGATGATGTTTGGGTTTATATCGACGGAAAGCTTGCACTTGATGTTGGTGGTGACCATGGTCAGGTTACAGGTATGTTAGACTTTGCTGATAAACAAGCTTATGTAAGCAGGGTTAAAAAATCAGCTAATAACTCTGATGTATCGGGAGGCTCTTCAGTAAGGTCAATAACATATCACGCTGATGGTGAGTCTGGCACGGAAAATAAAATATATGATTTCCATCAGGAGAAAGAGTTCACTCTTGAGGGTGATAATTCTGCCGAACATACACTTACCATGTACTATATGGAACGTGGTATGTGGGAATCAAATATGAAAGTTGCATTTAACTTCCCTGACAGCAGTGAACTTGAAGTTGAGAAAACTGTTGATAAGAGTGATGTTAATACAATGTTCTCTAATCTCTTTGATGAAAACGAAAACTTTGAGTTCCTCATTCAGAATCGTGTAACACACTTTGGCACAAAAGCTGCTAATGGTAGCACAGGATTGACAACGCTTAACTTTGCTGAGAATTTCAAGGGTAATTTATCTGTAACATCTGAAGGTAATATATTTGAAAAAACAGATAGCTATAATGGACAAGATAATGTTGTACATTGGTTTGCTAATCACTCAAATGAAAATAATGAATATACACAAGCAAGATTAGGTAATTTAAGTGCTGATGATAATCAATTGAAAGATATAAGCAAAATGACTTATCTTAACTTTAAAGCCTATATTGCCAATGATATTGCATCGTTAAATAATATGTATATTCAATTAACTGATGCAAATGGCAAAAAGCTTTATGGTTTCTTAGATGCTAATAAGGTTAAGGATACTGTTCTTAGTGGTAATGCTTGGTCAAAAGTGACTGTAATCTTAGATAAGCTTACTGCGGAAAGTGGTTTTGATAAGACTAAAATTAGCACTATAAGTTTTCAGTATAATATTGAGTGCAATGTTTACCTTGATGATTTCATCTTTAAAAATGATGCTACTTCCATAGGTACAGGCTTTACTACTGCTCAAGAAAACATTCCTGACTATGGTTCAGCTACAAGTGGAAATCTCGAAAATACAAAAAATGCACAGTATTATAAAAAGGATAGTAGCTCTTCATCTTCAAAGGGTACACTTGATTTAGTTGATGAAAGTGGTAATTTCTACTTAAAGAATAAGCAATTAGTTACTTTCTATGACCAGTTCCGTAGAGGAAGTTATATTTCATTAAAAGAAAATCTTAGTGCATCTCAGAAGAAACTCTATACGACTACATATACTGTTTACGAAGATGGCTCTGCTGTAACAAGTATGGCAAGTGGAAGTACAGTAACCAATGGCAGTATCTCGAATCTGAAAAATGTTACTGGCACAGCCGTAAATGACGGAAGAACAGAAAAGCCAGACAGTAGTTCCCCATCAGCTAACTATACAGGTACTAAGCCTGATGCAGATACTATGGTTTTCCGTTCGTATACTAACCCGGACGGAACAAATCAAAGCACAAAGTTAAAGGTTCAATTCAATAATAAAGTAAATGTCGGAAGCATCAAGATTACCAAAGATAAGGTTGGTAATAATGTAAACTTAGTAGGTAAATATAAATTCTATGTTGAGTTTAAGAATGTCGGCGGTTCTGGCTTGGAGGGTGCTAATTCTATAGTATCTAATGTTATTGAGCTTGGAGTTGGTGAGAGCAAGACAATCACAGGTATTCCAGTAGGCACAGAATATATTATCCACGAGGTTGATGAAAACTCTGATTACGCAGTGCTTAAAAAAGTTACAACTGGCGGTAACGATGTACTTATCAGCCAGAATACAGTTAATGGAATAGCTACTCATTCAGTAACAGGAACAGTTGTTGCTAAAGAAACTGAGTATTCATATACTTTCTATAATACTCAAATAGCTACAATGGACCTTAAAATTAGTAAAAATTGGTTTAATGTAGATGAAGCTGATAGAGATAAATATATTCCTACTGCTAATGCAGTAAGATTCTGCTTGCTTCGTCGTTCAACTGATAGTTCTTGGAGTAAAGTTCCTAACTATGAAAGTTTTACATTAGATTCCAGCTGGGAAAAGACAATTACTAAGCTTGAAACATATGATGATAATGGCTTCCAATGGCAATATGCTATAAGAGAATTAGACAAAGATGGTAACCCTATTGATAATGACAATACGACTACTATCACCGCTGCAAGTGGTAATGTAACTTATAAAGTTGAATATACTACTAGTACTTCTTCCAATATTACTACTGGTTTGATAGTAAATAATACTCGTATAGTTCAAGACATCAGTATGCCAGAAACTGGTGGTGAGGGTGGAAGCCCTAACGAATTTAACTTCGTTTTATTTGGAGCAATAGCCATAGTATTAGCAGGTGGTTTATTGCTATTAAATAAAAAATATGCCTTTGTGCATATAGGCAAGTCGTCAAAGGAGGTGCGATAATCCTCCAAAGAATATGTTGCAAGCTATCTTCTGAGTGCGAAGCGGACAGCAAGCAACTAAAAAGAGTAAAATCGCACAAAATAATATTATCCGATATGGAGGTAAAAAAATTATGAAAGCTAAGAAAATTTTCAAAGGAATGACCGCTGCTGCCGTTGCTGCTGTTCTCGCAGCTTCTATGGTACCAATGACTGCTTTTGCAGCTGCTCCAGGTTATGATGATTTAACAGCTCAAACAGTTACAATGCCATCTACTTTATCAAGTGCAAAATACAATGTATATCTTGTAGCCTCTGCGGCTCATAAGACTGGTGATGCAAGTGGTGTATATGAGTATACCCTTGAAACTGGTTTTACTAGTGTTCCAGGTCTTGCTGTAAATCCTGATAATAAGAGATTAACTTATAATGGTTCAGTCCTTAGCACTTCTACATCTGCTTCTGATCTTAAGAATCTTGCTGATGCCCTAAAGACCGCAAGTTCAAGTGCTTCTACTGTTACAGATGGAAGTGACCTTGCAAGTGGTTCTTCTTTAACTCTTGCTCCTGGTTATTACCTTGTTACAACAACAGGAACACAAATGAAGTCTGCTCCTATACTTGTTTCTGTTACAGATGCAGCTAAAACACTTACAGCAAAATCATCTGACCTCACATTTGAGAAAAATATTGTAAGTGTTAGCAATGGTACTGTCGATGGTACTGCAGATAAACATAAGTCTGCTGAGGTTGCTATAGGTTCAGAAGTTGAATACGAAATTAAAACAAACTTCCCTTCATATAGTGACGAAGTTGTAGCAGCTGTTAAAAAAGATGTCAATCCTTTAAATATTACAGACTTTGTTATTACCGATGATCCAAGCAGTGGTATTACCCTTAAAGATATTGTAGTTAAAGTTGATGGCACAGCAGTAGAGGAATCAGCTGGTGCTTATGTCATTGATAAAAATGTTACTACAGGCACAAATGGAGGAACAGGTTTTAAAATTACATTTGCTGATGCCTATGTTGTAAATAATCAGAATAAGTCAGTTGTAGTTTCATTCAACGCTGATGTTAATTCAAATGCAGCTTCTCAGACTGCTATTCCTAATGACGCTATACTTAATTTTGATAATGATTATGCAACAGGTGGCGGCGATGGTGAACTTAAAGATGAAACAGACATTTATAGAACAGACCTTATAATCTATAAGACTGATGAAGCAAGTAATCCAATTGCAGGTGTTGGCTTTACAGTTTACAAGACGAATCCTGCTACTGATGGTGGCGTAGTAACAAAGGGTGCGGCTATTGGTTCGGAAAGATTTACAGATGATGAAGGTAAAATCACAATTACAGACCTTCCAGCTGGCACATACATAATTTCAGAAACCACTGTACCTGATAACTATAAAAAGGCTGATGATGTCACTATTACAATAGAGGCTATTAAAGATACTGCTTCTAATAAGTACACAGGTGCATATAAATTTACAGGTACTGATAAAATTTCAGATACTGAAAATGATAATATGAAGACAATTGTAAATATTAAGGGTCAGGAACTCCCAGGCACAGGTGGAATGGGTACAATCATCTTCACAGTTGCTGGTGCAGGCGTAGTACTCGTAGCTGGTATCATGCTCATCGTTTATATGAAGAAGAGAAAGATTGAGGAATAATTTATACTTATTTCTTTAATTTCACTTAGCTAATCGTTAAAATCTGCTCCGCTTCCGCTTTGGACGGAGCAGGTTTTCCAAGGGGCTTGGCTCAAAAATGGGGCAAGCCTCTCGGAAAACTTTGCGAAAGGGCGTAAAAACTTGAAACACAAAAAGCTTAAGAAATGGCCGCTCTTTGTTATGGCAATACTCTTTATCGTTGGTGTTGCGTCCATTCTTTATCCATTCGTGGGTAATTTGGTTTCGGTTATGACCGCCAATGTTGTTATCGGCAACTATGATGATGAGGTTAAAAACCTCGATACATCAGAGATTGATGAGCTTTTCGCTAAGGCTAATGAGTATAACAAAAGCCTTTATAGTGGCTCGAAAACCGATATAGACGCAAAGTGTCTTAACCGTACAGATGGCATAATGTGCTATGTAGATGTACCAAAGGTTAATATCTATTTGCCAGTATATTACGGAACTTCTAATGAAGTTCTTGAAAAGGGCTGTGGTTATCTCGAAAATACCTCTTTGCCAGTTGGTGGCAAAAACACGCATAGTGTAATTTCAGGACATACGGGTTTGCCGAGTGCAGAAATGTTCACACAGCTTGACCAAGTCGAAGTAGGCGATATGTTTTATATACATATCTTGAATGAAGTTCTTGCTTATAAGATTGATAAAATTCAAGATGTTAAGCCAAATGAAACAGATACTCTTAGGATTGTTTCTGGCGAAGACTATGTCACACTATTAACTTGCACACCTTATGGCATAAATGACCGCCGACTTCTTGTGCGTGGAACTCGTGTTCCATATACTCCTGATGAAAATAGCGGAAGTACTTCAGAAATTCCCGACCCGCCTACATCTGATAACACAATCTCTCAAAATGTTATCAATCAGATTCTCGTAATCGGTGCGATTGTACTTGTTGCTATTATCGTTTTCATTATTGCTTGTATAATACTTCATAATGACCGTAAAAAAGCGGAAAAACGCATTAAAGATAAGCAATCAGATGAAAAACAGGAGGAATAGCAATGGGAACAATAAAAAAGCGTGTAAAACGCAGGCTTCCTCTTGTGTTCATCTTTCTATTTTTACTTGTTGGTATTGCAATTTTTATGTACCCGAAAGTTAGTAATTGGCTTTCGGTATATACATCTCGTGTAGAAATTGGCTCATATAATAATGCCGTCAAGGAAATGGACAACTCACAAATTGAAGCCCTCGAAAAAAAAGCAAATGATTATAACGAAGCCCTTGCAAAAAAAGATACGCAAACACTTTCAGTAATAAACTACGAAGCACTTCTAACCGTCACAGACGCAATCGGCTATGTAGATATTCCTAAAATAAATATTTATCTGCCGATTTTTCACGATATGTCCGATGAGGTTCTCCAAAAGGGCGTAGGTCATATGGAGGGAACATCGCTTCCAGTTGGTGGAAAAAGCACACATGCAGTTTTGCCGGCACACACAGGCTTGCCATCTGCGGAGCTTTTCACAGACCTTGATAAAATGGAACTTGGCGATGTATTTTATATTCATGTTCTTGGAAAGGTTCTTGCATATAAGGTTGACCAGATTAAGGTGGTTTTGCCCGAAGACGATAGTGATATACAGATTGTCGAAGGCGAAGACTATGTCACACTTTTAACCTGTACACCATATGGCATCAATGACCACAGACTTCTTGTTCGTGGAACTCGTATTCCATACGAAGAAGCAAAAGAAATTGCTACCACACCGCCAACACAAGATGACGGAGAAGAACAGCTTTCAGTAGAAGTTATAGTAACTATTGTAGTGATTGTTCTTGCTATAATAATTATAGCAATAATTTTGTTGATACTTTTCTTGCCAGTAGGCAAAGAACGCAAAAATAAAAAAAGAGCAAGCAAAGAAAAACAAAAATCTTAGCAGGAGGAAATTTTATGAGATATAAATATCTGAAAAAAATCGTAGCAATGTTTCTGTTATGTGCCTTTGCAATAAGCTTTTCGGTTATAGGTGTTAATGCAGCCGATACAAAGCTTGGCTCAATAACCGTTGAGGTAAACGAAATACTTCAAGGTACACAGCTAAAGTTGATTGATGTTGCCGATTATGTCAATGGAAGCTATGTAATGAATGATAATTTCAAAGATTGCAAAGTTTCTTTTGATGGTTGGTCAGATACAAGTACAGCTAAGAAAATCAGCTATACACTTGAAGAATATGCAAAAAGCAATAATATTTCTGGCATAGTAAACGAAGTTCAATCTGACGGAAAGGCATATTTCACAAATCTTTCAGCAGATAAAGTATATCTTATAATTCAGCCTGATGAAGATGATGAATATATAATTCAGCCGTCAATAACAGTTATGCCTTATATGAGCGATAATCAAGAAATATATGATGTCAATATAAAGGCAAAGTTTGCAGATAATTCAATTTTCAGCCAGTCCGCAGTAATTTTGAATAAGCGTGGCGATAATAAAGAGCCTCTTGCTGGAGCAACTTTCAGCTTCCAGAGCAAAATTTATTATAATAATACCGAAAGTATTCCAGATAATACCGAAAAGGGTTCAGATGCTCAAGGCAATTATTATTGGAAGTCTTACGGTTCGGATTTAACTACAAATGCACAAGGACAGATAGTTATTAAGAAACTTCCATTTGGAACATATCGTTTTATAGAAACTCAAGCTCCAATCGGATATGTACTGGATTCAACTCCTCGTGAATTTACATTATCAAATCATGGTTCAGTCAAGCTCGAAAATGACCGTTATGTTCGTAGAGCGGGTACTATTGCAGAATTAACAGTTGTTAATACTAAAGAGATTATAGATAGTTCAGTTCCGTCTACACCAACACCACCTGTAAAAACTTCTGACGACTCAAATAATACACCATATATATTTATGTTCTGTATTGCGGGTTTGCTTGTTTTTGCAACAATTAAGAGCTATTCTTTAAGAAAGAATAATAAATAAAAATGATTTTTAATATGCACCGTGGAAGTATAACTTGCTTTCAGGGTGCATATTAGTTTAATCAATACTAGAAATTTTGCGGCAATTAAAAGTTTCGCTACAAGCCTTTTTTCAAAGGCTTATAGGTCAAGGGCAAGGCTCTTAGCTCTGTCCACAGACAGCGAAATGCTTTATACTTATTAAAACTTTAAATAAATTATTAGTTATGGAGAAAATGTAATGGCGAATAATATTTTTGATTATATGTTCTGGCGTGGCGATTTATCCTTTAGTGAAAGAGAATTTAATGATGTTGATGGAGTTATTCTTGCAAGATTGTCTTACTTGCCGTTTGAGCTTATAATGAATCAAAATTCCAGTAAAGAAATAACAATCGCAGAAATGGCAAAAAAGTTGATAGCCTATCCCAATATAGAAAATATGGTCATACAAAAAGAGGATATTCAATTTTTGAATGAACTTTTGAATAGTAAGCGTTTTAATAGTATGAAATTGTTTGCTTATATAAATAAAATTGATGAGAAAACGCAGACGCAATTTTCTGCTATTACGATAAAAATCAATGAAAATGAGCTTTATATATCCTTCCGAGGAACAGACAATACACTTATAGGTTGGAAAGAAGATTTCAATATGGGCTTTGTCTTTCCAGTGCCTGCACAAGAATTAGCTGTTGATTATATAGAGAAAATCGCATCAAGACATAGTGAAAATATGCTTGTCGGTGGACACTCAAAGGGTGGAAATCTTGCAGTTTATTCAGCGGCATTTTGTAGTGAGGCTGTTCAAAATAGAATAGAAATCGTTTATAATTTTGATGGACCAGGTTTTGATGAAAAAGTTTTGCAAAAAGATGGCTATAAGAGAATTTGCAATAAAGTTAATACCTTTGTGCCTCAATCATCTGTCGTAGGAATGTTGCTTAATCATGAAGAAAGATATATCATTGTACATAGTACACAACTTGGACTTTTACAGCACGACCTTTATTCTTGGAGTGTGCAGATAGATAGTTTTATTTGCCTTGAGGCTGTTGATAATACAAGCAGATTTATTGATTATACACTCAAAGCGTGGATTGCAAATTTAGATTATGAACAGCGGGAGAAGTTTGTTGATACTATGTATACAATTCTTACAAAGACAAATGCCAATACTGTAAAAGAGCTTGAAGGCAATCTTTTTATGAATGCAATAACTATGCTGAAATCAATCAAAGACCTTGATGAGCCTACACGCAAGGCATTAACTCAAGTTTTTATGTCGCTTTTAAAAAGTACAAGAGTAGGACTATTGCAGGTTGTCATAAATAAAGACCTGATTGTTAAATAATGTAGATTGTTAGTTCATAGCAGCTTTAAGTTTAGTTCATTATCAGAGGTATAGGTTTTACTTAAAAAATTGGTGAAATTTTTAACTTTTGTAAAATAAAAAATAAGCAAATTTTATCCTATAAGCTGTTGATTTATCTTCAAAAATATATTAAAATAGGGT
>ERZ1034984.3414-NODE-3414-length-11511-cov-5.573673_pt1 | contig 11511 bp, 27 predicted proteins | sample MGYA00520589_ERZ1034984 | MGnify/ENA primary metagenome ERZ1034984 (study PRJEB33766, sample SAMN09781790) | gut metagenome | biome: gut microbiome | host: Homo sapiens | place: Madagascar | study: EMG produced TPA metagenomics assembly of the PRJNA485056 data... | reverse complement strand
CATGAAAGGAGAATCCACCATGTTAGAACTTAGAGCATTTATCACGAACCTCGGCAAGTATAACGAGGGCGAATTGGTCGGCGAATGGGTAGAATTCCCGATCGACGAAGACGAAGAGCAGGAACTTATGGAACGAATTGGAATCGACGGCGAAGAGTATGAAGAATACTTTGTTACGGATTATGAAGGCTGCGTAGATTGGCACGAGTATTTCGGCGAGTATCCAAGCATTGAGTGGTTAAACGAGACTGCGGAAAAGCTGGACGACTGGGACGAAGATCTGTTCTGCGCGGTTTGCGAATATGAAGGGATAGACGATGCGATAGATGAAGATCCGCGTGGTTGGTATTTACTGCCAGATGTGAACACGGATGAAGATCTAGGATATTACTTCGCGACGGAATTAGGCTGCATAGATTTTAGCGATAATGAGATGTTAGCGAGATACTTTGATTACGAGGCATACGGCCGCGACATAAGACTAGAGGGATATTATGGTGGCTTTACGAATTATGGCTGGCTTGATCAGAGTTGAATTAGACTGTGAAATTGGGCGGCGTGCAATGGGAGGTAAGGAAAATGACTGACAAAATTAGATGGTATTTTGACCATATTATCGTCAAGGACAAAGCATATCAATGGAGTCGCAAGGCCACACGAGAAGCCTTCGAGATATGGCAAAGCACTACCGACAAAGAACAGCGCAAACTTAAGCGCGAAGACTGGAATAGGTTGAGACACCAATTGGAAGTCACAGAAGCAGAATGGCTTGAGTGTCACTCAGCGCTGATGGCTTTCGACATGGTTGAAGCATATTATGACTACTGTGATCAAGTTGGGTATTATGACGCAAGCGGAATTTTGCCAGAAGACTGCTGGTTCGACGACGATGGCGAATGTAAAGGAGTGGATTGAAATGACGGCATCGACGCGGGAATTATTGTTGAATGATGCACTGGTATTGATGGAAGAAACGGAAGGGAATGAATAAAAATGTTAGTTGACATTAAATACTATTACGTTTTCAGCGACATGTATGATGCGTTGAACTCGAATGTGGAATTTGTGAATGGTGAAGATGGGTTCCCGGATTACCTAGAAGATTATGATGGAGACCTTTTGGAGTATGGCGATGATGGATTCGAAGAGTTGTTTTGCGACAAATTGCGTGAGGCTGGGTTGCTTGTAATCGGTGACAACGAGGGAGGTTATTGGGCAGAGGAAAGCGCACCGGAGTATTTGACCATGGACGGCGCAATAGAGTCGCTGGAGCGTAACAAAGACGCCACACAATATTTTGACGGCGAAATAAAAGCCACGTATATGGCAATGATGCTGCGGCAAATGGGATTCGGCGTTCCTGAGGCGAACACAATCATCGCGGCGCTAGTATTAGTCGGCGCAAAATTCAAGGTTGGGTAACGCAGTGAGAACGAAAGTGAGGTGAAAACAATGAGAACTGAATATGTGACAAAAGATCAGGTATTTAAACTGATCGAGCAGGCCGGAAAGTTTGATCCGGATAGTGACTATTATGTTGATGAAATTTTGAATGATCTCAGACTGTGGGTTTATATGCTTAGTCCTGCCGATGTTGTGCCGAGAGAAGTACGGTGATTCGAAAGCGAGGTAAGAACAATGAGAAAGATGAAACTGTCAACATTGACTCGCATTGCTAGGAACTACGAAAAGGGCGATTACACCTATATGGGGAACTATGCATATTACATACAGGTTGATCCGATGATGCAAAAGATGCGAGTAATAAGATGCAGGCGTGATCGGCTCGGACAAGAGTTCTTCAATGGGTCGTTCATCTGCAATTACTGGGAATGGTTGGAGCCGATAGGCAATGAGGTCTGGGAAAATTTGGCCGAGAGAAAGGACTGAGGAAAATGTTATTCAAAAGAAATGAATATAATACTACGAATTTATTAGACAAGCTGGTTAAAGGGCGGAGAGTGATCGTTGCCTTTGATGACGAATATGCTTATTATGACTCTCTTATGTTTGGCGACGATGTAATTAGCCAAATAGGGATAGGCGAAGACAGTTTCCCGGCTTATGCAGAAATCTTGTTAGACATCAAAGATTTGCAGGACGAGTATCCTGATGATTCATGGGGAGAAATTGAGTATCGATTCTTAGAAAATTATGATTCGCTGTACTTGCAAGGCCGTGGAATTTGCAAGTCGGACGGTACGCAGTGGACGGATGAAGAAGTCAAGGAGTGGTACGGCATTGTATGCGACGCCGATCTGAACGTGTATAACGACCCGCCGGAAAGAACGGTTACCCGCCAGTTGGATCTGTTAGTCGGCGGCGATTGGGGCTATGAAAACCATGGTGTGTACACACTATATGCTGACCAGAAAAACGGCGACGAGGAAAGATGGGATGAAATAGTCGCGGAAATTAAGAAGAATTATGATGAATACGTTTCAGGAAATTATGTGGTGCATGTTTACAACAACCCTGCTATAGAAGACATTGGATTTTACATCAGGGAATATGTCAATGAATTTTATGGAGAAGACATAGGTTGGGGGCACATTGTATTGGATGAGAAACACGCAGATGAAATAATTGATGATTATATATGGAATTCTGAGTGCAAAAATCAAGAGATTTATTTTAACGATTTAGTAGGCGATTTACACGATGAATTAGGATTAAGTTATGCGGATGCCAAAGTGATGGTTGGCGCGTTGACAAAACTTGGATGCAAAGTAACCTATTAGGTCGGAGAAAACCAGAAAGGAGAATTGAAAATGTGTGCAAAGATAATCGCGGAACAGGTGCCGCCGGAATTTCAGGAATCTCATGTGTGGCACGAATTAGACTACGGAATGTATGAAGGTTTGGTAATTTGCGGAAATAGAAATCTTCTTGGGTACGCAGAAGACACAGTAGAAGGAACGATCATAAGGTTTTGTGAAGAATGGAATGGGCATGCGGATCTTGGTGACAGGTTCTTTGTAGATGAGTTAGAAAACCTGTTAGATGATTTGGAAATTGAAGATGAAAAAGAACGTCGGCAGAAAATCGAAGAAGTGTACGGAGTTCTTAAATTCGCAGAAGCAGCTCCACGACATTGGGAACTTGATGAACTGCTATATTGCAGAGTACTCGACATTTTAGTCGGTGGCGAATGGAAATATGAATTAGGTCGCGGAATTATGCAGAGTGAATGGCAAGGATTCTATTATAACTACAGCATGTACGACTGTGGAATTGAATGGTTAATCACAGGATATTGGAATGAAGGATCGGAGTGGGTCTGCTGGAAAGAAGAATGCGAGGACGATAACACCAACGTGTACTGTTACAAATGGGGAGATGGAGAGATTAAGAGAGAAATCATGAACGCGATGGGCGGCGATGAAGTCGAGCTGAGAAAATTCACAGGTTGGACTAGGCTGCCGAATTACGAAGTGGTGTGAAGGTAATTCGAGGTAGCAAGAAAGGAGAGTTTGACATGACTAGAAAGGTAATCGCAGTGCAGGTGCCACCAGAACATCAAATGTCACCATGGGAATATAGAGAACCGCTGGAAGGGTTGGTTATTATACACGAAGAAAATCCATATCGTCACATTACAACTTATGGTGAAGATACTGAAGCAGAACGCATAATTAGATTCTGTGAGGATTGGTCTGGCGATGCAGACAACGGGCGGTTTTACGAGGATGCGATTGAGTTACTGGATGATTTGAACTTGGAATTTGATGAGTATTTCTTAGAACTTAGAAGAATGCTTGATTATAGCATGGACGAGGATGAGATTTGCAGAGTGTTGGATCTATTAGTCGGCGGTAAATGGAGGTATAAAGAAGGCTGCGACTTTACAAGAATAGAACGCGCTGAATTCTATTGGGATAGCTATATTTACGACGGTGGATATGGAGGAATTGATGATATTATCACAGAGTATTTCAATGACGGTAATGAATGGGAAGTAACGTCGTATGTGGATGGCGTCGAAGAAGATCGGCTGATGGTGTACTGCCATAATGCAGAAGATCCGCTGCTGGAAATTGCATGGGCAATTAGTGTAGATCCAGATAATATTGAGCTGGAGTGGTACGAGGATTGAGAATTAGAAAGGAGAATTTGAAATGCGCGAGATCAATATTCCGATTGAAGAATTCGCAGAGAAGTTTAAGCAGGAATACAACTTCCTGTATGAGGCGAATGCATATGTCGCAGGATACAACGAAGCAGTCGCAGAAGGTGACGAGTTCATTCAGAAACACGGTGATTTCATCGGGGAATTTGTAAGGTATCGTGGTGACGTCCTGTCGAGTGATCGTGAAGTGGCGGCGTTCATGTTTGCCTTGGAAAGTTTTGGGGCACTGTGATGAAGAAGTTAGAAGGAAAGGAGTTATGCGCGTGGTCTTTAGGAAGAGAGGTCGCAGAACAACACGGCCTTGTCGGGGACTGTGGAAATTGCAAATACAAATTAGGCATTGGAATTTATCAGGTTTGTATTGCCCCGGTAGAAATTGGCAATGGGAGAGTGGGAATGTGGCAGTGTGTGGTAAGTGAGCTGCATGAACCGTGGCCGCAGGAAGTCGGTTGCATGTGGTGTAAGTACACGTTTAGGCCGAAGACAGAACGTTGTCAGGAATGTGTAAGCAAGCCGCATTTCCCACGATTTGTGAGACGTTATCCGAAGGAGGGTTAATCATGTTGTACGAACTTAGAATTGTGACCGACACATGGACAGATGAGAGCGGCACGACATATGAGAATGATGGGTATTGGTATTGTGATGGGGATACCCCGCTGGAGCATAAACAATTTGAAATACCTGATAAGTATTGGAAAAACGCGGTGGAAGATATCGTTCACGGAATTATGCCGCCGGGTGATTATTGGGTTATTGATTATGGAGATGTTATCAGCATCATGAAAGACCATGGCGACGAAGCAATAGAAGCAGCATATCTTATGCCGGTAGAGGAGGCGTGTTGAGATGCCAGTATGGGGTGAGATATTAGAAGCGCGAACCAATGAGCGCGGGGACTTGATTGCAAGGATAAAACCAGAGATTGCACGAGGCTTGAGAAGTCAATGGTATAAATTTGACGAGGAAGCTCAGTATAGTATCGTCGCAGAAATGCTGGAGCCATATGGATTTAGAAAAGGTGCAGGCTGGTATAACTGGGTGTTCATTAAGGACGGCGCAAAATTCCAGATGATGCAGAATGATGTGGGGCAGTTGTATGAAGGGTATTGGATCTTTGTGAGCCGTATCGAATTAGCACAATGGGAAAAGGAACATATTGAAAAGCATTGGGGATTATTTAGCGGAGCATTAGACTCGAGAAATAACGCTATTGAAAAGCTGGACACACAGGAAATGCCGCGAGTAAAAGAGCCAACAGTAGAACACTCTCTTCCTCCTTTCCAATTGGACGATGACAAGGATGAGGAATACGAAGAGAAAGATGATTGGACATGGTTTGACGACAGTGATTTGCCGTTTTGAAAAATCGTAAAGTGAACGAAGTGATGCCTGCCTGACGGCAGTCGGGCAATTAGGCCGCAGAAATCGAAAGGAGGAATACACCATGTTAGAAATTATGAACGATGACTATTCGCGACGAGAGTCTTTTGATTATGAAGTGTTCGAGGCAATCATGAAATGGTACAAAGATTATGCGAGTGTAGTTTACCTCGACAAAATATGGAATGCTTGGGATGTGTACAACGACGATGATGAGTTGGCGCTTGTGTTCGTGTTTATTGATGGGGAATCCAGAGAAGAAATGATCGACATTATCGGCGGGTTTGAATATGAGATAATTGAATTAGATGACGGAAGAATTCTGATTGGAAATCCTGAATTACTGAGTGAGTCATACAGTTAAAACGAAAGGAGAGTCTACAATGAAGGACTATCATGAATATAAAAAGGTGTACATCGGCGACAGCGACATCGCAACATTAATTCTTGCAGGCTGTGGCGATGATGGAGTACAGGCAGTACCGCTGCACTTTGAAGAAGACGCAGATTATCAGGCATATGTTGTAGACGAACAGGCTGCCATTGGCGATCATTACCAATTGAAGGCAGAGTTCAATTCGTGGATGAATGTGTACGACGATCATAGTTTCGTGAGAGAATTCGTCGCGAGAAAAATCAAAGTGTATCGAGCTGGAATGCGCGGCTGCATTATCCAGTTGTTAGATTGAAAGGAGGCAATCGAAATGAAAGTGTATGTAGTAACACATTTGACCGAAGATGGAAAAACATTAAAGGACGAAACAAATATCGTTGGCGTGTACAGCAATTACGATTTGGCTAAGGCAAATGCGTTTAATGAACTTCTTGAGGCGGCGCAAGAGTATGAAGATGAAAATTGCGAGATCGACAAAGAAGGATTATGGCTTTCAGACGGATGGGATTCTGAGAGCTGGGAGATTATTGGAGTTGAATTAGATAAATGAAAGGAGGATAAATAATGGATCGCCGGGTAGTTGACAGAATTATAGTTAAGAACAACGACCGTATGGAGATGGTCATCAACTGGTACTTGGAAAACAAACACTGGATAGATCGTGAACAGTTCTTTGCGCCGCTGCAATCCGGTGTAGTGGAATTACGCGAGGAAGAACTTGAGTTCACTTTCGAGAACAAAGATGGCAGGGTTGAGATTGCGATTTACCATTCAAATCCTCCGGGCACTGTTCCCATTGTTGTATATGATTATGATCCGGCGCAGAAAGAAATTACTAATCGTAGAATAGCACCCGGAATTTCGCCGGAGCAACAAATGAAAATGGATATCCTGCTTCAATATGACAACACGGCAGAGAAGGAGGCACTTAAATACCACGCACTGATGGTGTTCATGAAATACTATCGCGAAGAAGTAAAGGTTGAGCGACACAAAGAACATCGCCCTGCAAAACATAAGAAGAAACGAAAGGCACGGCAGACATTGCCATTAGTCCGCAGAGTTTACACAGTGACAGAATTCGACAAGGATGAGTTAGAAAAGCCTGAGCAGGCAAAGAGAAAGTACACGAAGCCAGAACATGAGGTGAGTGTGCGAGGACATTTGCGCAGGTATAAATCCGGCAAGGTTGTGTGGGTTCGCCCATCAGTTCGGTACAAAGGTAAAGTAAAACAACACAAAGAGTATGAGCTGTAGGGTGATCGGAAGAAGAACAATCAGAAGAAGGAAAGGAGAATCTAAAATGAAAGTCGAGTATATAGGAAAGCGCAGCGAGAAATGGCGCTGGTCAATGTTGCGCTGGTACGATTGTCAGGTGAATATTTATATCAATGAGGAAAAAGAAGACAGGGTGTTTGAATTAATTGAGTGGTATTTGAAAGTGGAAGGAGGGTGGGATATCGACCGGGTGAATGGTGGCGCAATTGCAAACATGCGACTAGGACGGCTCGACTTTGACTTTTTCATGAAAGACTGGCGAAATGCCAAACAGTTCGCAAGAGATTGCGGGTTCAAGATTCGATAGGAGGGTTAGGTTGTGGAAATTGAAATGACCTATGACATGTTCAAAGAGAATGCGGACGGATTGGATGAGCAACAGGCGCGGGCGATATGGAACTACTGCGTCATGCTTGACGACAAGAAGAAGGCCGCTCCCCTGCTCATCTTTCCTTCCCATTGGAAAGCATACAAGAACACGGACAAATTGTACCGAAGGTTCCATAAGCTGCTGCCATATGATGACTGGAATGGCAGGGCAAAAGTACTAGGTAAAGGTGGTGGTTATATTGATAGATTCTTGTATCGGGTGATGTCATGTTATCCGACAATACAGATGGACGATGGAAGTTATTTAGTCAACGAAAGAAGATTGGAGGCGTGAAGCAATGGACAAATTAAAACTGATCGCAAGAGAAGAGTATCACAAGAGGAGGCGCATTGATGAGATCGTCTTAGGTCGGCGAATTATCACTGGCTGGGAAGATATCGCTGAATTTTCCGAGGAACCCTCCGAAGAACCGATCAATGGGAACAGAGAAAAATATAGACGGCTGTTAAACGACGACACAATCACGGACGAGGAAACGATTTGCCAATTGCTGAACCAGCGCGTGGGCGGCGAATGGCGTCACGATCTGCTCGACAAAGGACGGGCGTTTGTGTACTACGATGCAAGCTCGCCGGATAGCCAGTGGATTTTCGACTTGGAAGAAGAATACCGTGGTCACTTCCGCGAGTGGGATTGCTTCTTGGTCGATGAGTTCGACGCGCCTTCTGGCGAGATGTTTAAGCTGCACACATACGGCAGCAACTACGACGTGGAGGATCAGCTCAGGGAATCGGCGCGGCCATTCGTCACTTACGGCTGTGAAATTGATAAGGTGGTGGTCTATGGCTTCTAAGAAAGTGCGAACATATGTTCGCGGATTTCTTGACAAGGTGCGAACAAATGTTCTATTATTGAAAGCATAAGAACACCAATCAGACTAAAGGAGGAATCATCTATGTTATTAAGTGCGAAACAAGTTAGTATCCTGAATCAGTACGGACAGAACACCCTAGAGCAATGCGTTAAAGAGCTGGAAGATTTAGACTGGGCAATCTCAATGATGGGAAAAGTGATTTCTCAGGAGGAGATCGATCGGAGCTTTGAATACTATTGCAAGTTGGGTGAGGAAAGAAAAAAGGAGAGACGCTGATTGACAACGAAGACTGAGAGACTACTGGAGAAAGTGAAGGACTGCGATTGGGAGTATGCGATAGCGAGGCACATACCTCTGAGGGAATTCACAGTTCGAGATAACATGGATGAGCAGCTGGGCGATGTGTTTGTCGGCCACGTCACCAGCAAAGATCCTCGCGACAGATTCTCGCTGGAGTACACCGCGCCAGTGCATAAGATGATGAACGAAAACGGGCGGCTGAAGCGAGTTGATATAGACTACGGAAATGCGGAATGGAAGATTGTGCCACGAGTGAAGCGCGGCAATGGGAAGAAGAAATGAAGGGTTCACAAATAGAAGCAAGTAGGAGTGAGTGCCCAATGAACGGAATGAAACAAAGTGGAATGGAGGAAGCGCACCGGGTGCGAACAGAATAGAATGGAGTGAGCGGTTGTATGAACGAAGTGAAACGGAGTGAATAATGGCATTCAATTATCTAAGCACAATGAAAAGCTTTTGCAGAAAGAACGGATACGATTACTATATTGACGGCTCGTTCATGTACATCAGAACGACGAACGATCATTTCAAAGTGAACGTCCAAGATTTGCTGGCGTGCTCTGAAACGATCCACTTGTACCATGAGAACGAGGGCGTCGGCTGGCACAAACAGTGCGGCCATGACTGGGAAATCAAGCAAATGCAAAAGCACATTTGGGATCATGACGGACTAATGACAGTACATGCAGGACGACACAAGGTTGTGCGGCCAAGTAATAGAGAGGACGGTGTTCAATATGGCTGGCAATTTGACGACGAACGTATATCTTGACGAGTACCTAGACTACTTAGGTAGCAGAAAATACAGCGAGCATACGGTGAATAACTATGGGAAGTATGTCTCCGCTTTTCTCTCCCATTGTGAAGAGCAGGGTGTGAACCCGCTCGAAGTGAACACGTTGCAGGTGCAGATTTATATCGACAGCTTTGAAGACAAGCCACCAACGGCGAACCTTATCAAGAATAGCCTGCGGTCTTACTACGATTATCTCTGCACAGTGCGCCAAGTAATCGCTGTGAATCCGGCGGCAGGTGCAAAAGGTGTGAAGATGGAAACGGAAGAAAAAGAATATCTGACAGCAGATCAGGTCGGCACAGTGTTGCAATTGTTGGACGGCGTGCATAGAAATCGCAATCGTCTCATTGTGGCATTGATGTCAATGGACTGCCTGCGTATCTCTGAAGTAATTAACATTGATCTTGACGACGTGAACTTGTACAACAGAACGATTTATATTAAAGGAAAAGGCAAACGAAATAGAATCGCATACATGACAGATAAGATGATGGACTACATGCTCGCGTACTTGAATGATCGAGATCGAAAGAATCCGAAAAGCGCAGCGTTGTTTCCATCTCAGGATGGGACTGGACGAATCGCAAGGACGACAATCCAGTCCTTTCTTCGTAAGGTAGAAGAAGAGACAGGAATGCATTTGAACCCACACAAGTTCAGACACACGGGTGCGACGTTGGCATATCAGGAAAGCAACGATTTAGTCGCGGTGCAGAACTTGCTGGGTCACGAGAATATTGAAAGTACGAAACGATACACGCATGTGAGCGAAGAGAACAGACGGAATTTGATTAACAACAGCCCAATTAATGCGGTGCTGTGAGAAAATTGATAGGAGGTATAGGTCGTGGAAATTTTAAGAAATGCAATCAGATGCAATTTGTGTGGGAATGTGATAGAATCAGAGTATCGGCACGACATGAGATGGTGCGAGTGTGGCGCTGTCGCAGTGGATGGTGGTCACACATATCTGAGAAGAGCATTTAAGAACTCGCCTGCTGACTATGAAGAATTGAGCGTAGTCGAATACACCGACGAGGAATTGGAAGAAATGCGATTAGAAAATGAGTACCTGAGAGAGGAGGCGGCACGATGAAACTTAACGCCGATCAGAAGCAACAACGCAGAGAAATATTACAAGAGCTGTACGACCAAGGTTATAGATACATTGCCGCCAATAGAGATAACGGAGATCTTTTGGCGGGGAAGAGTGTTCGTTGTAGGTTGGAGCAATTCGGTGTCTGGGGTCTTGAAGATCCGAAGTCATTTCGGCTGGAAAGATGGGACAGAAATTTATTCCCGGACATCCAATGGGAAGATAAGTATCCTTATTTTATTGAGGACGGGCTGATATAAAGGAGAAAGAATATGATTCAAAAAGAGTTGATAAAGAATGCGGTGGAAAGGAGGTTACAGTCTCGTCGTGAAACCGAAAGCACTAAGCAAGTAATCGAAGGATTTTTTGAGTATTGCAACTATGATACCGATAGAGTTACATTTGATTTTTATTGTGAGTATGTTTCGAATAAAGATGTAAGATATCAGGAAGCAATTTTTGCAAGAAGGATTATTAGATACATTGCTGTAGACGAGCTTGGAATTTCAAAGGATTTATGGCCGTGATGGAATGTTCCGGAAACTATTATTAAGTCGGTAGACATCGAAAAAGAAGTTAATGAATATATAAGCTTAGACGAATGGGAAGCGTTTTCAAATGATATGGAAACCATTCTTAAAGACATTAATAAGAGAGGTTTTTATAAAAGATATTTAATTCTTTGTCTCTCTTGGTATGGCGTCTATTCTTCTACTATTGGTAAACTAGAAAAGAAGGACATTGAAGTTGAAGAAGATAAAGTAATCGTCCATCTCAAAGAGAAAGATATTTACATTAAAGATCGATGTGCCATTGATGGTATGAATAAGATCTACTCGCATAAAAATCTTCAGACTTATGTAATTGGTAGAGCCGAACGATTTACTAAACAGCAGATCACAGAACTTAAAAGTAGATGCAATTCAAAGG
>ERZ1034984.3409-NODE-3409-length-11521-cov-5.047096_pt1 | contig 11521 bp, 8 predicted proteins | sample MGYA00520589_ERZ1034984 | MGnify/ENA primary metagenome ERZ1034984 (study PRJEB33766, sample SAMN09781790) | gut metagenome | biome: gut microbiome | host: Homo sapiens | place: Madagascar | study: EMG produced TPA metagenomics assembly of the PRJNA485056 data... | reverse complement strand
ATATAATAGTAAGATAAAATGACCTTTTGTGTGTATAATTCTGAAAAGAAGTCCGGAAAAGAAAGGAATGGGCAGAAAATGGATGATATTTTGAGGATTCTGGATAAGGAAAAGAACGGCGTTGTACGAGCGAAGATTGCCCAGATGCTGGGATTGGATGAGGAACAGGTAGAGCAGGAGATTAAAAATCTTGAAAAGAACAACGTTATTGTAGGCTACAAGACTTTGATTAACTGGGATAAAACCGATTGCGAAGTGGTTACGGCGCTGATTGAACTGCGCGTAACACCGCAGCGCGGCGAGGGCTTTGATAAGATTGCAGAGCGGATTTATAAGTATCCGCAGGTAGAATCGTTGTATTTGATGAGCGGTGCATATGATTTGGCGGTGACGATTAAGGGAAAGACCATGAAAGAGGTCGCGTTGTTCGTGGCGCAGAAGCTGGCACCGATGGACGCGATTTTATCAACGGCAACGCATTTTGTGCTGAAAAAATACAAGGAGGAAGGCATTGTATTCGAGGATGATGAAAAGGATACAAGACAGGTAATAACATTATGATAGATTTGGATAAGCTTGTAAATCGTACGGTAGACGGACTTCCGCCATCGGGAATCCGAAAGTTTTTTGATATTGTGGCAGAGATGGACGATGCTATCTCGTTGGGCGTGGGTGAACCGGATTTCGCTACGCCGTGGACAATTCGTGAGGCTGGTATTTATTCGCTGGAAAAGGCGCAGACGCACTATACCGCCAATGCCGGTCTGATCGAGCTGCGTGAGGCGATTTGTGAGTATAATAAAAGAAAATTTCATGTTGACTATGATCCCAAGGGCGAGGTACTGGTTACGGTCGGCGGCTCCGAGGCGATTGACGCAATGATTCGCAGTGTGATTAATCCCGGAGATGAGGTGCTGATTGTAGAGCCGAGTTTTGTCTGCTATAAGCCGTTGACGGCGATGGCAGGCGGTGTGCCGGTTCCGATTGAAACGAAGGAAGAAGATGATTTTCGGTTGCTTCCGGAGCAGCTGCGTGCGAAGATTACCGACAAAACTAAGCTGCTGATTCTGCCTTATCCGAATAATCCGACGGGCGGCGTTATGTCCAGAGCGGATTTTGAAGCGATTGCGGAGGTGCTGCGCGGAACGGATATTTTAGTGCTTTCGGACGAGATTTACGGCGAATTGCGATATGGCGATGAACCGCATACTCCGTTTTCGGCAATTGACGGAATGCGCGAGCGGACAGTGGTTGTAAACGGCTTTTCAAAGGCATTTGCCATGACGGGCTGGAGATTGGGTTATGCATTGGGGCCGCAGCGGCTGATCAAGCTCATGACAAAGGTGCATCAGTTTGGGATTATGTCCGCGCCGACAACGGCACAGTATGCGGCGATTGAAGCATTGAAGAATTGTGACCGCGATGTGGAGGATATGCGATGTGAATACAATTATCGCCGCCGCTACATAGTAGACGGTTTTCGGGCGATGGGGCTTTCCTGCTTTGAGCCGCTGGGTGCGTTTTATGTATTCCCCTGCATCAAGTCTACGGGGATGAACAGTCAGGAATTTTGTGAGCGGTTGCTGCGTGAAGAAAAGGTTGCGGTTGTTCCGGGAACGGCATTCGGCGAAAGCGGAGAAGGTTTTATCCGATGCTCGTATGCATATTCTATTGAAAATATTCAGGAAGCGTTAAAGAGAATAGAGAAATTTGTGAATCGCTATAAGAAGTGATGCACCGTGATTACAGAAAGGAAAAAATATCAATGGCTACGAAATATATATTTGTAACAGGCGGAGTTGTATCGGGACTGGGCAAAGGCATTACGGCGGCATCCCTGGGACGGTTACTGAAGGCAAGAGGCTATAAGGTCACTATGCAGAAATTTGATCCGTATATCAATATTGACCCGGGAACGATGAGCCCTTATCAGCACGGCGAAGTGTTCGTAACGGATGACGGTGCAGAAACCGATTTGGATCTTGGACATTATGAGCGTTTTATTGATGAAAATCTGAGCATTAATTCCAATGTTACTACCGGCAAGATTTATTGGTCGGTGATCTCAAAGGAGCGCCGCGGCGATTACGAGGGGCGCACGGTTCAGGTTATTCCGCATATAACCAATGAAATTAAGGAACGGGTTTATCGTGTGGCACAGACCGAGGAAACCGATATTGTCATTACCGAAATCGGCGGAACGGTCGGAGATATTGAGTCTACGCCGTTTATCGAGGCGATCCGTCAGGTTGCTACAGAGGTCGGCAAGGAGAATTGCATGTACATCCATCTGACGCTGATTCCGTATATTTCAACGTCCGGTGAGCAGAAAACAAAGCCGACGCAGCACAGCGTTAAGGAGCTGTTAAGCTTCGGAATTCAGCCGGATGTACTGGTTTTAAGAACCGAAAAGGCTTTAGAAGAAGGCTTGCGGGAAAAAATCGGTCTGTTCTGTAATGTTCAGCCGGATTGCGTAATCGAAAATCTGGATTTGGAAACGCTGTATGAGGTTCCGCTGGCATTAGAGGAGCAGGGTTTTGCAAAGGTGGTATGCCGCCGTTTGGGTCTGGAGGATCGGGAGCCGGATTTGACGCAGTGGCGTGAAATGGTCGGCGTTGTCAAGGATTTAATGCAGGGGGACAAGGACGAGGTGACGATTTCCTTGGTCGGAAAGTATGTTTCACTGCATGACGCATATATCTCAATCGTCGAGGCATTAAAGCATGGCGGAATCGAAAATTATGCCAATGTGAATATTCAGTGGATTAACAGTGAAGAAGTTACGCCCGAAACGGTGGACGATATGCTGAAAAACAGTGATGGAATTTTGGTACCGGGCGGCTTTGGCGATCGGGGAATTGAGGGAAAAATTCTTGCGGCACAGTATGCGCGCGAGAATAATATTCCGTACTTCGGAATCTGCTTAGGAATGCAGATTGCCGTGATCGAATATGCAAGAAATGTTTTGGGTTATCAGGACGCTCATTCATCGGAGCTGAACCCGAATACAACACATCCGGTTATTGATCTGATGCCGGAGCAGAAGGATGTTGAAAATCTCGGCGGTACGATGCGTCTGGGCATTTATCCGTGCAAGATTAAGGCGGATACCTTAGCTTATGAGGTTTATGACAGTGATTTGATTTATGAGCGGCACAGACACCGTTATGAATTTAATAACTATTATCGCAGAGAAATTGAAGAAAACGGAATGGTTTTGAGCGGTCAGTCACCGAATGAAAAGCTGGTGGAGATGGTGGAAATTCCGGAGCATCCGTGGTTCTTGGCGGTACAATTCCATCCGGAATTTAAGTCGCGGCCGAATCATGCGCATCCGTTATTCCGTTCCTTTATCGGTGCGGCGCTGAAGAAAAAGAAATCGCTTTGATTGAGAAAGCCCCTATCGGGGAAATATAAACGTAAAATTTCTTAATTAAGTAGGGGTTGCATGGGATTTTTATTCTATGGAGGCGAGTTCTACTCCGCGCAGCGTAGCGGATGTCTGAGCCGCAATAGAATAAAAATCCCATGCAATCCCGGCGAGCAACCATGTTTTTCGGATTTAAGCATTCAAGATCCGAAAATGAAAGAAATCTTATTTTGTAAGAAAAAGATATTCGGCGATTGCAAAATGTCTATCAGACTTGTATTTACTGCCCTTCAAGCAAATAAATATGATCTGCAAAGAGTAACGCAGCTGTGGGATTTTTGGGTTATGCAATCGCCTAAATAAAGATACTGAAAGGATATGATGGATTGAGGCATTACTGGAAATATATAAAACCGTATCTCCCGTTTTTCATATTCGGACCGTTGCTGATGCTGACGGAGGTTCTGGGAGAGATTGTGCTGCCGAAGATTATGTCGGGCATGATTAATGTCGGAATCCCCAATGCGGATACGGCGTATATTCTGGAACGGGCAGGGATGATGCTGGGATTCATTGCGCTGATGATTTTCGGCGGTGTCGGGGGACATTATCTGTCTATTCGCGCGTCGGTGTATTTTTCGGCGGATTTGCGAAAGGATTTGTTTGAAAAGGTTCAGCGGTTTTCATTTAAGAATATTGATGATTTTTCAACAGGGTCACTGGTTACACGGCTGACAAACGATATTACGCAAATGCAGAATCTGATTCGTATGAGTTTGATTATGGCAATGCGTGCGCCGGGAATGTTGATCGGTGGATTGATTATGGCGATCAGCATTAATATTGAGTTGGCAAAGATTTTGATTTATATTATCCCGTGTCTGTTGGTTGCGATTATTATTGTGCTTCGGGTCGGATTTCCGCGGTTTGGAAAAATGCAAAGGAAACTGGACGCGCTCAATTCCGGTATTCAGGAAAATATCACGAATGTGCGCGTAGTAAAATCCTTTGTGCGTGAGAAGTTTGAAATTGAGAAGTTTACCAAATCCAATACGGATTTGATGGATACGACGTTAAGCGCATTGGGCGTTGTGGTATTTGCGATGCCGATCATGATGCTGGCGATGAACCTGACGACGTTACTGGTGGTATGGAACGGCGGAAAACTGGTCATTAACGGCGGCATGCAGGTCGGAGATCTGACGGCGTTTACCACCTACATTGTGCAGATATTGATGTCCTTAATGATGCTTTCGATGATTATTATGCAGTCCTCGCGTGCGATGGCATCCTCACGGCGAATTACAGAGATACTGGATACAACGGTAGATTTGACGGATGATGCGGCAAAGCGCAAGGACGCGGTGATTGAAAAAGGCGGCATTGAATTTCGGAATGTGTATTTTAAATATTATCCGAATCGGGAGGAAAATATTCTGGAAAATATCTCGTTTAAGATTGAGCCGGGCGAAACGGTCGGCATTATCGGAACAACGGGAAGCGGCAAGACGACATTGGTTCAGCTCATTCCGCGTCTGTATGACGTGACGGAGGGAGCCGTGCTGATTGACGGTGTGGATGTACGGGATTACGGACTGGAGCATCTGCGGACGGTGGTCGGAATGGTTTTGCAAAAGAATGTTTTGTTCTCCGGGACGATTCGCGAAAATCTGAAATGGGGCGATGAGCAGGCGGAGGATGAGGAAATCTATGCGGCTGCCGAAAGCGCCCAGGCAAATGATTTTGTCCGGAGCTTTACCGAGGGGTATGAAACCGAACTGGGACAGGGCGGCGTGAATGTTTCGGGCGGCCAGAAGCAACGCTTGTGTATTGCGCGTGCGTTGCTGAAAAAGCCGAAGATTCTGATTCTGGATGACAGCACCAGTGCGGTAGATACGGCAACGGAGGCTAAAATCCGGGAGGCGTTCCGAACCTCTTTGAAGGATTCGACAAAAATTATTATTTCACAGCGGATTAATTCGGTGATTGACGCGGATAAGATCCTGGTGCTTGAGGACGGAAAAATTTCCGGCATGGGCACGCATGAGGAGCTGCTCCGCAGTAACGAGGAATATCGGGAAATTTATTCGTCACAGACGGATATAAAGGAGGTGTCCTGATATGCCGCCATTAAGAGGACCGGGAGGAAGAAATCAAGGACCGGTCAAGAAACCGAAAAATACAAAAGCGACGCTTAAACGGCTGGCAGGTTACCTGCGAGGAGATTGGGCAAAACTGGGTTTTGCGTTTTTCTGCGTACTGCTCAGCGCCGCATCAAACCTTGCCGGATCTTACTTACTGCGGCCGATTATCAATAATTATATTGCACCACCAGGAGGAGCGCCTGGAAATACGTTAGGATTGCTGCATGGCTTAGTGCTGATGGCAGCGGTTTATCTGGTGGGGGTTTTGGCAACTTATTTTCAAACCCGAACCATGATTGGCATTTCGCAGCGCGCGTTATCAAAGATTCGTTCCGAGCTGTTTACCAAAATGCAAAAGCTTCCGGTACGGTTTTTCGATACCAATCCGACCGGTGATATAATGAGCCGATACACGAATGATGTGGACACGATCGGCGAGATGCTCAATAATACGATCGTTCAGATTATTTCCGGCGTTATCAGCATTGTCGGAACACTGACATTGATGCTGTATACGAATGTATGGCTGACGATTGTTACGCTGGTGATGGCGCCGATTATGGCAAAGGTCGGTACAACGATTGCTGCGAGATCCAGAAAACATTTCGGCAAGCAGCAGGCAGCGCTCGGCGCAGTGAACGGATATATTGAGGAAAGCGTGACCGGGCAGAAGGTTATTAAGGTATTCTGTCACGAAGATCAGACGGTCGAAGAATTTTCAAAGCTGAATGATGCATTGCGTAATGCGCAGGTTAAGGCGCAGTTTGCCGGTGGAATTATGGGGCCGGTAATGAACGCGATGGGACAGGTGAATTACACGCTGACCGCAGGCGTTGGCGCTGTTTTATGCGTGTTAAAGGGCTTTGATGTGGGCGGTCTGGCAGTGTTCGTGAACTTTTCAAGACAGTTTTCGCGCCCGATTAATGAATTTGCACAGCAGCTGACAACGGTGATGTCGGCGCTTGCCGGTGCGGAGCGTGTTTTTGAGGTTATGGACTTGGAACCGGAAACAGTCGGCGCAAATGAAAAGCCGATGGAGCATATCAAGGGCGATGTCATTATTGATCATGTGACTTTCGGCTATAATCCGGATAAAACGATTTTAAAGGATGTGTCGATTTACGCACATCCCGGACAGAAGATTGCTTTGGTGGGTTCGACCGGAGCCGGAAAAACAACGATTACAAATTTGATTACACGATTTTATGAGATTAACAAAGGAAAAATAACGATTGATGGTGTTGATATTGAAAATATCACGCGCGACAGCCTTCGCGAGAATATTGCGGTAGTCTTGCAGGATACACATTTGTTTACCGGTACGGTGATGGAAAATATCCGTTACGGACGTTTGGACGCAACGGACGATGAGGTTCGTGCGGCGGCGGTTACAGCCAGCGCGCACAGCTTTATTCGCCATCTGCCGCAGGGGTATCAGACCGTATTGGAGGGCGATGGCGCGAATTTATCCCAGGGACAGCGGCAGCTTCTCAATATTGCAAGAGCGGCTTTATCAAAGGCACCGATTCTGGTGCTGGATGAGGCGACCAGTTCGGTCGATACCATGACGGAGAAGCATATTAACGAGGGCATGGATGCGCTGATGGAAAACCGTACAACCTTTGTGATTGCGCATCGGCTTTCGACGATTCGGAATGCGGACGCGATTATGGTACTGGAACACGGGGAGATTATCGAACGCGGCAGCCATCAGGAACTGTTGGAGCAAAAGGGGCGGTATTACGAGTTATATACCGGCTTAAAGGAATTAGATTAAATAATTCGAACAGTAAAGAAGTTTCCTGTGTTTTTCATTCTATGGAGGTGAGTTCCGCGCAGCACAGCGGATGTTTGAGCCGCAATAGAATGAAAAATGCATGAAATTTCATCAGAGTATTATTCATTAAAATGGTTTATTAATCAAAGCCGTTTGAAAGCGGATTCGGCTTTCGGGAACGGCTAAAAATAAAAAGGAAGGAGAGGCATTTCATGAAGGTATATCAAATGATATATACATCCGTGCAGCATAGCTTATCAGATCCGGAACTGGGACTGAGCAATCAGGCAGGGCTGCGGGTGTATTCCTGTTCGCAGGGGCTGGAGCGTGAGGACTTGGACGAGGTGGCGAGATTCTCAAGCTACAGATTGCCGAAGAATAATCAGCAGACTTATTCTTCGGTGGTGGGGGATCCCGGCGTTCCGGAATTATTTCCCAAGACCTTCAGAACATTAAAGCTGGCTGATGGCAAGTATGCTGCAATTCAGTCGGTTTTTGCGGGGGTAGACTATCAAGGACATGAGGGGAATTTCTTTTCCCATGCACTGATATTTGACAATGTGGAGCCGGACTTTTTTCCGGAGCAGTATTGCCGGAGCAAGACGTTCAGAACGCATCTGACCGAAAAGGAGGCGTCCGCTGAGCTGGTGCATTATCTGCCGATTTTGGAAGCGGCGGAACGGGATTTGGATTTTGAAAAGGAAATTTACGATTTTATCGGTTCGCATAAAAAGGAGCTGTCTTATTTACTGAACAGTGTAATCACACTGATGATGGGCAGCAATATTAAAAATATTTGTATTGCGACGCTTTCTTCGGAGGAAACGGAGAAGTATCTGGTAGCGCTGAAATATCTGCTGCCGAGGGATGTCAGTCCGGGCGCCGGAATTTCAACGTACAACGTGTATCTTCCGTCCGACAAGCAGGATAGCATTTGCATGCACGGAACGATTAAAGGGAAGAACAACATTACAAAAGAGGCGATTGAATCTAAAGGGGATTGCATGTATATTGATATGGATCGTGTGGATACATCCTCCTATGAGATTTCGCCGTTATTGGAAAAATGGACAGTTCAGGAGTTAAGAGAGGAATATGCGGCTCTGAAGATTCATTCGGTAGCAGGACTGTTGGATTGGGTAACGAGCTTTGACAATATGGATCAGCCGGGAATGGGCGGAAAATTGATTCGTCTGCGTTCGTCGGCAGGAAATGCGGCATTTGAAAAGCGCGCTTCGGAGGTTTATCCGCTGATTCGGGAAAAGGAATATGAGGCGGTTCGGTTTGAGGTTACGAAGGTTATGTATGACAATATTGACCTTTTCCCCGATGAACTGGAGGAATTGACGGATTCCTATCTGACACAGACCATCACAAAGCTTTCCAAGGGCGAGCGTTATGATTTGGGCGCGGTATTTTCTTCTATGGAAAACGAAAAGAGCCAGGTTGCGGTGATGAAAAAGAAGATTCCCGAAATCATGGCAAAGTTAGGGGGCGCCGGGAGCAAGATCAGCGACAAAAACAAGTTTGTGCTTTTGGGATTTTTTGCACAGCTGAAGCATAAATACGGGGATGATAATTGGAAGGATTTCTTCGGCGGAAACCGAATGCATCTTACAACCTTTGTCGAGATGGCGGCAAGCGTGATTATTACCGGATATGGCGTAAAGCCGTTTTCACCGCCGTCCAATTGGGAAAAAGAGGATTTGGATGAGGTCATTGCCTTTTTTGAAAGCTCCACAGAGGATGATAAACTGAGAAATCTTTGTTTGAAATACATCTACTCCAATACAGATACAGATTGGAACACCTACGGGATTACGCTGACCAAGCATACCAAGACGCGCGGAGAGCAAATGGAGGATATGCGGAAGATTAAGGCGATTTTAACCAAGGTGGGATATGAGCCTTATCAGCGCGGCACGTATCTGAGCGTTAAGCCGGATGTTCGGGCGGATATTGAGGGCAGTATGTCACCGTTGCTTTTGACGCGGCTGCTGGATACCTATTATCGCTGGCAGAGAACCTACGGGAATCAGGCGCAGGCAAAAAAATATGCAAAGAAATTCCGCGCACAGCTGCTTGAAATGAAGCGAACACAGCGTACCTGCTATAATTTTGTGATTCCGAAGCTGGCGTTGGAGATTATTGAAACGCCGGGGCATTACCATGAGATTATGATTAATATGGATACGATGTGTCCGTCCTTCTGGAATTGGTTCCTGATAGGGTATGGAAGATGTAAGCGTGACGATGAGAAAATGCTTACATATACCAGAGTATACGAAGCAAGTAAATCCAAGATGTCAAAGCTGCCGATCAGAAAAAAGCTGAGAGCGGTATTTGGAAATATAGAATAGGAGAGATCACGATGAAAGATTCAGTTAAGAAGATATTTTTAGTATTATGCGCGGCGTCTGTTATGCTGATTTCAACTACCGCGTTTGCAACACCGACCAGTGAGCCGACAAGAACAACCAAAACCATATCCGCTTCGGGCAGCTCCGTTTCAACGGATGAGAGTACATCCTCCGGAACAACGGACAGCAGTGATACAACCGATACTTCAACCGCATCGGGAGAGAGTGATACAAGCGACACAACCACAGCGGCGAGCGGAGTTGTTCAGGATTCGTCCAAGCCTGTTCCTACGGCAATTTCAACCGGACAGCAAAGTCAGCAAAATGTGGTTCAGAATACAGAGGCGCAGCGTGCGGCAGAAAAGAAGTACGCCTCCAAAGGTTCTCTGGCGGTATGGTTTATTCTGTCGATTTTGATTAATATCGTTGTCAGCTTTGTCATCGGCAATCGTTTTTACAGATTATCCAGAAAGGATAATCATGTCAATGCCGAGATTCGCGCATTGCGCCGGGATTTGGAAGAAAAGTTCGTTGATCATGTGGGCGGATTCAGTGAAATGGAAATGGACGTTACCAACACGAATGATAATTATTCCATGAATGGGTCGATTAAGATGCCGGAGAGAAAGAGTACGGATTTTGCGTCAGAGTCCGAGGACGTGTTTAAGCGTTGGGAGAGTCAAATGTCGCAAAGACGTGCGGCAAAGCGCGTTGTGGCAGAGCCGATTGAGGAGGACGAGCCGGAGGAGGAAGAAACAGAAGAAAGACATCCGAAAAGAAAATTCCAGCCGACCCGTGCCAGAATGGCAGCTCATGAGGAGGACGAGCCGGATTATGAGGATTCGGAAGAGGAAGAAAGTTCTGTTGCAAAGACTGTAAAAAGTAAAGCCAAAAATCTTTTGGGAGATATTTTCCCCTTTAAAGAGGATTAAGATTCATAAGGGACGCCGAAAAATGGCGTCCTTTTCTATAAGAGTGCTGCCAATGGCGGCGGAATGGAGATTGTTATGAAGTTACCCGAAAAGTTTCTTGAGCGTATGAAAGAGCTGTTAGGAGAAGAATATGATGCCTTTGTTCGGTCATACGAGGATACCCCTTTATATACGGGATTGCGCGTGAATCCACTGAAACAGACGGAAAAAACGCGCGCTTTGATTCAAAATTCAGAGCCGATCCCGTGGTGTAAGGAGGGATATTACACCGATAAGGCGCTGATAACCGGAGCGCATCCGTATCATATCGGAGGAGCGTTTTATTTTCAGGAGCCGTCTGCAATGGCGGCAGCGGCGGCTTTACCGATTGAAGACGGGGATTATGTTCTGGATTTATGCGCGGCACCGGGCGGAAAGTCCACGCAGATCGGGGCGGCACTGAATCAAACCGGTTTATTGGTGGCAAATGAAATCGTTCGCCGACGTGCGGAAATTTTAACGGAGAATATTGAACGGTTTGGGCTGCGCAATGCTGTTGTCATGAATGAGCAGCCAAAGAATCTGGCGGAGAAGTATCCGGGATTTTTCGATAAAATCGTTGTGGACGCTCCGTGCAGCGGCGAGGGGATGTTTCGGAAAGAGCCGCAGGCGGTTACGGAATGGAGTCCGGAGCATGTTACATCCTGCGCGGTACGGCAGCGAAATATTCTGGATTGTGCGGTAAAAATGCTGAAACCGAATGGATTGTTGATTTATTCGACTTGTACTTTTTCGAAGGAGGAAAATGAGGATAACGCACGGTATCTGACGGAGGAAAAAGGATTGACGCTGCTGCCGATTTCCTTGACGGGCGTATCGGAGGGGATTTCCATGCCGGAGGCAGTGCGGATTTTTCCGCATAAAAGCCGCGGTGAGGGGCATTTTGTCGCATTGTTCAA
>ERZ1034984.3406-NODE-3406-length-11529-cov-4.937860_pt1 | contig 11529 bp, 9 predicted proteins | sample MGYA00520589_ERZ1034984 | MGnify/ENA primary metagenome ERZ1034984 (study PRJEB33766, sample SAMN09781790) | gut metagenome | biome: gut microbiome | host: Homo sapiens | place: Madagascar | study: EMG produced TPA metagenomics assembly of the PRJNA485056 data... | reverse complement strand
ATGGTCGGTATGACTGTCGCCTGCGCTGTTGCTGCTTCTCAGGCCAACGCCTGATAAAAACAGCTTAAATAGCTTTTTCACCGCCTTTTCCGCAGGGAAAGGGCGGTTTTTTGTTGCTTTTTGCTTGCTTTACGCGCCGCCGTGTTCTATAATAAAATCGAGTATATGTAAACTTTTTATGGGAGAAATCACCAATGCCCAAGATTGATGTTGATACCTACATAGAACACTGCGGTATGCGCAAGGCGCGGTTCGGCGGCTATGAGCCGGAGGATGTGCGGCAGGCACTGCAGGATTTGTGCGCCGAGTATGAGCAGAACCTTGCGGCGGCCACCAGCGAGGCCCGCGCCGCCCGGCAGGAGAATGACGCCCTGCGCCGCCATGCCCAGAATCTGGTTATGCAGAACCAGACGCTCTCGACCCAGAACGCCACACTGGCCGGGCAGGTGGACAAGCTGCAGAGCTACCGCGCCAGCCTGGAAACACAGTATTCCACCGCGAAGGAGCGCAACCACTCGCTGACGAACCAGCTGGATGTGCTGCGCCTGAAAAACAGTGACCTGACGCGGGAAAACAAGGAACTGGCCGAGCAGTGCGAGGAGGCAAACGCCGCACTGCGCGTCAAAGGGCGCGCCCACGATCAGGCCCGCCAGCAGGTTATGGCCGACCGCGATAAGGTCATTGCGGACGCCGAGGCCGAGGCTGTCCGCATCCGCCAGCAGGCCAAGGATGACGCCGACCGGATTCTGAAGGACACGAACCTCAAGGCGGAAGCCATCGACCAGCTGGCGCGGGAACAGGCCATTGCGCAGGCGCGCAAGATGGTGAAATCCGCCACCGATGAGACGCGGGAAATCCAGAACGCCCACCGCCTGCGCTTGCAGGATCTGAAGAGCCGCATCACCGAGATGGAGAAGGCCCGCGGCCAGATGATGGACTATCTGGCCCAGATGATTGAGGAACTGCAAAAGACGCAGGACTACGCCAGCCGCACCGCGCCGCTGATGCCCCATGAGGAGGAGCTGGCAGAGGCTGACACTGAGCCGAAGCTGGATTTGTCCGCCAACAAGGTGGACGCCGCAGCCAGCGCCCTGCGCGGCAATGAGCAAGAGCCGGACAATACCCCGGCCGAGCCGCAGCCCGCAGCCGCCACAAACCGCGTGGTGGCCCCCGGTATGGACGAGGACGAGCCGCGCACGAACACGGTTGTGACGCCCTCGCCCGACTACTTTGACACCGAGCCGCAGCCCCAGCCCGGGGACCCGGACGATAAAAAAGAGGAAATCGAGATACCCGGCGCAATTTTCTCCTACCCGATTCTGCGCCAGCAGGGGGAGCCGATTCTGGACGAGGAACCGCCGCCACAGCCGGTGCCGCACAAGCCGGTAATGCCCAGCTTTACGCTGGCGGACGATGAGGAGGACGAGCCGCAGCCCACTCCGGCCGCGCCCGCGCCCCAGCCCGCCAAGCCCCAGTCCAAGCGCCGCCGCAAGGCTGTGCTGGCCCTGCGCGCACTGCGCAAGAAGCTCGACCGATAGGAGGAAGGCCCAATGAAACGGCATAAGCTCTGGGTGTGCGCACTGACCGTGTTGGTACTGGCCGTGCTCGGCGCGTTTGGCGCGGCGGCAGATACTACCGTCGGCGTGACCGGCGCGGGCACCTTTAAAATGGAGCAGACCTACGTCAATGTGCCGGAGCTGGATGTTTACTTCTATGCGCTGGATGGGGACGGCAACCCCTATTCCCCAGTAAAGGTGCAGGCGGCGGGCCCGGAGCTGACGCTGGGGGACCGCAAGCTGGAGGTGCGCAGTGTCGCCGTGGCCAGCGACCCCATCTGCTATATCATGGCGCTGGACAACAGCGACCTCATTGCGCCCGCAGACTTTTACACGATGCTGGGCGGTGTGCGCAAGCTGGTGGCGTCGATGAATGAGGGCGACCAGCTCATGCTCTACACAACGGCTGGCACCACCGAGTGCGTGCTGCCTGCAACGTCGGACAAGGACCAGATGTACAAGGCGCTGGGCAACATTGCCCAGACCGAGGGCCGGATGGACACAAAGCAGCTGGTCACGGCGGTGTACAGCGGGATACAGAGCGACTATCAGGCGCTGGCCCCGCGCAAGACGGCAATGATTATCACCGATGCCGGACAGGTTATGACCAATATGGCGCTGTTCGGCACGCTGGCCTCCGATGTGGGGGACCAGATCGGTATGGCGGCCTACGTCTACCTGATGACCGACAAGCCGGATATGTTTGAAACGCTGGAGCAGGCCGCTGCCGGTAAGCTGGTGCTGTGTGAGGCCGCCACCCTGGGCGATGAACTGAAAAGAAAGCAGGAATATTTCGCCACAGCGCTGGAAATCCGCACCGAGGTGCCGGAAAGCCTGTACGGCGAACGGCTGGAAACGCTGACGCTGGCCATGCCGAGCCTGGGCAGTGCCATCCGAAACAGCCAGACCGTCTATATGGGCTACCGGCTGACCAAGCCGCAGGTGACAAAGGTGGAGACACTGCGCCGCGACAAGCTGCGCCTGACCTTCAACCAGCCTATCAACGAAAACGCCGACAAGCCGCAGCTCTATGAGGTGCGCAGCAAGGATATCTGGAACTGGCGCGTGCAAGTCAAGTCGGTAACGATTGCCGAGGACGGCCGCACGGCGGAGCTGGAAATTGAGCCGCTGTATAAGGGCGAATACACCGTGGCGCTGAACCGGGTGTCCAGCCGGATGAGCGCCGCCAACGTCAGCAGCAGCCGCCAGACCGCGCTGTTCAAGGTGCTGGTCTGGCCGCGTGACAAGGACTTCTATCTGGCGCGGTTCCGCGTGCCGCTGCTGCTGGCGGCGGTTTTGCTGCTGGTGCTGATTGTCAGCTGGCAGACTGTGCGCCGCCGTGACCGCGCCGCCGAGAAGGAGGCCGAGGCCGAGCACCTGCTGGCCGGGGCGGGGGAGCCGGACACGCTGCCACGCCGCTGGGTCACCCTGTTCTGGAGCCAGCGCTCCTCCATTGCCGAGAGCCGCTGGGCCGGTATGGTGGAGAGCAGCCTCATCATCGGCAGCGATGCCGCGCAGTGCGACCTTTGCCTGCCGGATAAGAGGATTGCCCCGCAGCACTGTGTGCTGGCCGCGCAGGGAGATTCGCTGCTGGTGCAGCCGCTGTCGGACCGTACAAGAGTCTATGTCAACGGTGAGCGCATTGACGGCGAGCACCGCCTGCAGAACAATGATACCCTGCGCATCGGCAAAACAACGGTGCGGCTGGTTTTGTAAGGAGCCCGACCTATGAAGCTGACAAAATGTGAAAACGGCCATTTTTATGACGGTGACAAGTACCCCGAATGTCCCTACTGCAACACCGAGCTGCTGAAGGATCATTCCATCGTCCATGCGGGCGCGGCGGAGCAGCCGGGCCCCGCAGCACAAGCAGCCGCCCCGGCGGGCCCGGTGGCAGGCTGGCTTGTGGTGCTGGACGGCCCGGCCAGAGGGCGCGACCTGCGCCTTGGCGTGGGGCGCAGCTTTCTGGGGCTGGATGGGGACGGCACGCCGGTGACCCTGAGCGCCGACGCCCCCCTGAGCGCCCGGCAGGCGGCGGTGGTCTACGATGCGGAGAAGAACGCCTTCACGCTGCTGCCCGGTTCCTCGCAGGAGCTGTGCTATCTGGATGATACAGCTGTGCTGGAGGCAATGCCGCTGGCCGGGGGCGAGACCCTGCGCCTTGGGGGTGCGGCGCTGAAGTTTGTGCCCCTCTGCGGCGCGGATTTCCACTGGTAAGGGGGCTGCGCCATGACGAGTGAAATCGTGATCCTGATTACCGAGCTGCGCAACAAGCAGCGCATTACCCTGCCCGCGGGCAGCTACCGTTTTGGCCGCAGTGCCCAGTGTGAGTATGTGCTGCGCCGCAACAGCATCGGCGATAACCAGTTTACCGTCTCCTTTGAGCAGGGGCGGTGGGTGGTCACCGACGATGGCAGCGACTACCGCACATGGCTCAACAACCGCTATCTGGACGCCGGGGAGACGAGCGTGCTGCAAAGCGGGGATGTCATCGGCCTGAACACCGATGGCAACGCCGACACGCAGGAAATCACCTTCCGCGTGGAAGAGATTACCAACGTGCAGAGCGATGAGGCCGCCCCCCGCAAGGAGCAGACCACTGACGCTGTCCTGCGCGAGGTGGATATCCGCCGCAAAAAGCGGGTGCTGATTGGCCGCGGCGATGACTGCGACATCAAGCTGGTCAGTGACCGCGTGTCCCGCCACCATTGCGAGATTCTCTACAAGGACGGCCACTATGAGCTGCATGACCTCGGCTCCACCAACGGCACCTATGTGGACGGCGTCCGCGTAAGCCGCACGGTGCTGCGCAACGGTGCAGTCATTAACGTGCCTGCGCAGGTTTTTGCCTTCACAGGCGGGATGCTGCACTACCACGCCCACCAGAGCGGCATTAGTATCCAACTTGTAAATGTGTACAAAACGGTTAAAAATGCCAACACCGGCAAGCCGCTGAACATTGTGGACGGCACCAGTATGCAGGTGGAGCCCAACAGCTTTGTGGTGCTGGTGGGCGGCTCCGGCACCGGCAAATCCAGCTTGCTGACCTGCATAACCGGCACCGCGCCCTGCACGGCGGGCAGCGTGCAGTTTGACGGACTGGACACGCGCTCCAACCGCAACGCCTTTGAGGCGGCGCTGGGCTACGTGCCGCAGAAGGACATTATGCACGATAACCTGACGGTGGAGCAGAGCCTGACCTACACGGCCAAGCTGCGCATTGCCCACGATGCTACCCGCGCAGAGATTGCCGCGGCGGTGGCCCACGCCATTGAGGCGGTCGACCTGCAGGGGCGCGAAAAGACCTATATCTCCAAGCTGTCCGGCGGGCAGAAGAAGCGCGTCTCGATTGCAATGGAGCTGCTGGCCAACCCGCGGCTGCTGATTCTGGACGAGCCGACCAGCGGGCTTTCGCCTGACCTTGACCGCAGTATGATGGAGCTTTGCCGCCGCCTGAGCCACCAGAACTGTACGGTGCTGATGGTCACCCACAATATGTCCAACATCAATCTGTGTGATAAAATCGCCTTTCTGGGCGTGGGCGGCGTGCTGTGCTACTACGGTGCGCCCGAAAAGCTGAACGAATACTTTGATGTGGAGTTGACCAGCGATATTTTTGAAAAGCTGCGCGACCCGGTGCAGATTGAACAGTACCGCGAGAAATACTTTACCACCCCCGAGTTCAACCGCCTGCTGGCGGCCTGCCCGGAGGCAGCACAGGAGGCGGAGAAGCGATGCGCCCAATAAAGTTTTTAAGGTTCCTGCGCCAGTTTGCTGTGCTGGTGCAGCGCAATCTGCAGCTGATTTGGAACGATAAGCTGCTGCTGGCCAGCCTTGCCCTGCAGTCGCCTTTTATGGTGCTGGTGGTCAAGCTGACGGCGGATCCCAACTGCTTTACCTCCAACCTTGTCAACATCGGCAGCCGCACGGCGCTCTTTATTCTGGCCGCCATGGCCACGTTCATGGGTACGCTGAACTCCTACCGGGAAATCTGCAAGGACCGTGAAATCATCCTGCGGGAGGCGTCTGTCGGCGTCGGGCTGCCCGCGGTGGTGCTCAGCAAGGCATTTGTGCTGCTGCTGGTCGAGGTACTGCAGGCGGTGGTGCTGGCGGTCGGCTTTGTGTCGATTGTGCACGTGCCCCAGAACCATCTGCTGCTGGAGACGGATGCGGAAATTTTCATCACGCTTCTGCTCACCATGTTCTCCTCCAGCTGTGTCGGGCTGTTGATTTCGGCGCTCTTCACAAGTGGCGAAAGCGCGATACTGGCGGTGCTGGTGCTGATGATTGGTCAGGTTGTGTTCAGCAACGTGATGTTCACCGTGACCGGCGCGGCGGCAACCATCTCCAACATCATCGTCTGCCGCTGGGGTATGGGCGCGCTGGGCGCCTCCACGGATTTGAACAGCCGTATGGCGTGGCTGCAGGCAGGGCTGGACGGCCCGATGTACGATGCTACGGTGGAAAACCTGACCCATTCCTGGCAGATGCTGGGCCTGATTTCGGTGGTCTGCCTTGTAGCCGCGTGGCTGGTGCTGCAGATTGCCTTTGACAGGAAAAAGGCGTGAGGTTTCCCGCGGGCAGCGGCCAACCGTGCCAGATATGTCGTTTATCATTCATAGCATAGATAAACCACAAGCCCTGGACTTTTAAACAGTCCAGGGCTTGTTTGTTGAAAATTATGCCTTTTTGAGTTTCTCCGCGGCGTTGGCGGCGGTCTCGCGGGCGGTCTCCTTGGCGGCAGCGGCCAGCTCCCGCAGGCGGATGACGGCGGTGCGGGTGGCGGCCAGCGTCTCGGCGTAGTTCAGGCTCTTCATATCGGGGAAGGCGCGCAGCAGGCGGCGTGTGCTGAGGGGGTGCCGGTCAACAGCAGCCAGCTTTTCGCGCAGTTCGGCCACGCGGGCGGTGGCCTCTGCCCGCAGCTCGGCGGCGTTCTCGCGGCCCTCCAGCTTGGCCAGCGCCAGCTGCAGCTTCTGCTCGTCCAGCACGGTGTCGGCGGTCATGGCGCCGGTGCCCAGCACGGTGGTCAGCTTGTCGCTGGTCACACGCAGGCGGGCGCGCAGCTCGTCAATCTCGCTCAGATATTTGTTCAGGCCGATGGCCGCGGCGGTGGAGACAATGACGTCCACCACAAAGATGATGAGCAGCACGATGTCCAGAATCAGCATAACGCGGAACGGCATCGGGTTGGAGCCGCGTGCCAGCAGCGGGTGAACCACCTTGATCATCAGCACGCTGCCCAGACCCCACAACAGGGAGAACTGCGGGCAGATGTAGCCGCCCAGATTGTACTTCATCTTGGAATAGTCCCACCAGCGGATGTGGTAGAGCTTGTACAGCACCCAGCCGCCCACCAGCTCAATGGCGGTGGTCAACACCATACCGATGAAGAAAATCGAGACGGCGCTCATGCTGCCGCTGTCCGGCAGGGGAATGAGCTGGACGCTGTAGACCAGCCCCACCATGCCAAAGCCGTAAATCGGGCAGATGGGCCCGCAGAGGAAGCCGCGGTTGACGAGCTTGTGCTCCTTGACAGCAGCGTAGACAACCTCCACGCACCAGCCGATGCAGCCGTACAGGAAAAACCAGTAGACGGTCTTTACGGCAAACTCAGTCAGATTCATCTTCCGCCTCCTGCTGCTTGGCAAGGGCTTTGGGCTCCACCCAAGTCACGGTGCTGTCGGGGCCCTTGCGGGCAATCAGCGCCTTGATGGGGATGCCCTGCTCGCTGAACATACCCTCATGCTCGGTGCGCAGGTTCCAGTCCGGCTCGTTCTTGTGCAGGTCAAAGGTCTGCCATGTGATTTCAAACCCGGCGGCGGGGAAGTAGGAAAGGCTGTCCCGGAAGAGGTCATCGTCATCGGTCTTGAACCAGATTTCCGCGCCCTCGTCCATCAGATTGCGGTACTGCAGCAGCTGGCGCGGGTGGGTCAGGCGGTGCTTGTTGCTGCCCGCGTTCTTGCTCCACGGATTGCAGAAGTTGATATAGATGCGGGAGACGCGATCCTCCGGCGTGAAGGCGTTGCCCAGACGCTCAATGTCAAGGCTGGCAATCTTCACATTGTCGGCGGGCAGACCGCGCTCGGCGTAGGCGGCCTCGACCTTGCGCTTGGCCAGAATCAGCACCTTGTCGGTGATGTCGATGCCCAGATAGTTGATGTCGGGGTGGGCGGGGGCAATCTGTGCCAGAAAGCCGCCCTTGCCGCAGCCCAGCTCCAGATGCCAGGGCTGGTCGGGCCGGGCGTACAGCTCGTGCCAGTGGCCGCCGTGGGTCAGCGGCTCATGTACGTGGAAATCGCAGGCCAGCAGCTCCGGCCGCGCGTAGGGCTTAAAACGCATACGCATAGTGTGTTCTCCTTATGATTGGGCAATGCCGCATAATTCTGAGTGCTTACGCCGTCAGGCGAGAATGGTGCGGTGTTGTTATAGGCTTTCCAGTAAAAGCGCTTTGACTGCATCGAAATCCGCCGCCGCAAGGCTGCCTTGGCAGAAACCGGGCTTGCCGCCGCCGCGGCCCGCAAAAGCGGCGTTCAGCGCCTTGCAGACCTCGCGCACATCACCGCCGGGGGCAGCGGACAGCGCGTAGGCAAGGCCCTGCCCGCCGGGGGCCAGCGTGCAGCAGGGGGCGTTGGTTTTTGCGGTGATGGCCATGGCCATACGGCGCAGGCCGTCTCCATCGGCACCGTCCGCCCAGAGCACGGCGGGCACACCGGGCGCGGCATTGGCCACGCAGGCATCGGCCAGTGTGTTCTGCAGCGCAGCCAGCCGTGCCTTCAGGGCTGCCTCGCCGCCTTGCAGGCGCTCCAGCGCCGGGGTCAGCGCGCCGACCGGGGCAGACAGCAGCCGCCCGGCAGCCTCGGTGTCCGCCCAGATGCCCGCCACGGCTTCATAGGCGCGCTGCCCGCAGGCCACGGCCAGCCGCATCCCGGTTTTGTAATGGGCGTAGGAGATGATTTTAATCAGCCCGACCTCGCCGGTGCGGGCCAGATGGGTGCCGCAGCAGGCACAGCAGTCGCCGCCCGCCTCCACCAGCCGCACATCGCCGGTCAGCTCCTTTTTGCTGCGGTATTCGGTCCGCGCCAGCGTCTCGGGGTCGGGTACCCAGCAGTGCACCGGGGTGTCCGCCCGCACGGCGGCGTTGGCCTCGGCCTCGGCCTGCGCCAGCTGGGCCGGGGTCAGGGGGATGCTGGTGTCCATCCGCACATAGGGCGTGCCGATGTGGAAGCCGACATTCTCCGCCCCGAACAGCCGGTGGAGCGCCCCACTCAGGATGTGCTCACCGGTGTGCTGCTGCATGGCGTCCAGCCGTGCGGGCCAGTGGAGGCAGCCCTCCACCGTGTCACCCGGCGTCAGCGGGGCATCGGTGGTGTGGGTGATGGTTACACCGTCCGTATGTACGGCCAGTACCCGCGCCGCGCCCAGCGTGCCGGTGTCACAGGGCTGGCCGCCGCCCTCCGGGAAGAAGGCCGTGCGGTCCAGCACCACGGCGAACCCACCCTGCGCCGGGGTGCAGGACAGAACCTGTGCGGTAAAATTTTGCACATATGGGTCTGTTTCGTATATTTTTTGCGTCACGGAAACGAAATCCTTTCATTTTTTGTGATTTTTTCTTATTATAACATAAAACAGGTGTAGAAAAAAACCTTCTTATCCTATATAATAAAGGATAGACTGAATTTTTACAACCATTTATGGAGGAAAACTGCTCCATGCAGAACAGGAAAGCTGCGGCGGCGCTGGTACTGCCCGCGCTGCTGCTGGCGGGGTGTTCTCTGGCGGATGTAAAAACCGCCGTTATCCCCGCCGAAAATACCGCAACCATTGAGACAGCCCCCACCCCTGCGCCCCAGTCGCTGACCGTGTATGCGTCCGCGTCGCTGGCCCCGGCGGTGCAGGCCTACGCCGCCGCGCAGGGCGTGACCCTGACCCTGACCCAGGACGCCGCCGCGGCGGATTTGCTGCTGACCGACCACGCACCGGGCGGCAGCCTGCTGGACGTGACCAGCGATACCCTGCTGGCCGCCGCAGCAGCGCGGGCCGACATTACCGAAAACGCCACCGCCCTGCCGCTGGGCCGCAGCCTGTACGGCTACTGGGCCAATGAGCAGGTGCTTACCGCCCTGCTGGGCGCGGATGGCGCCGCCGCCCTGCAGAGCGCCAGCTGGGAGGAGTGGAGCGACTTTGTGGAGACGCTCTCTGACTGGCTGGCCAAGCCGAAGGCCGCGACTGTGACGCTGAACGGCAAGGACTACACCCTGCCCGAGACGAAGCCGGACGGCGTGACCGCCACCGGCGTCTTTGCCGCCCCGGCGGACCGGGTCTCCGGCTACAGCGCCGCCATTCTGGCCGCGGACGGAACCTACACAGCCGATGCGCTGGAGGGGCCGCTGAACGGTGTTTATTACGCTGTGGCGCTGGAATGGGACCATATGGCCGACAGCGACCAGAACGCCGTGTTCCGCCGCGCCAAGCTGACCGATTTGCTGGCCGACTACGGTGCGGACGCCTGCCAGGGGCTGACGCTGATACCGTTCAAGTGCAATCTGGACGAGAGCGACCTGACCACCGAGGAGTACAATCTGGATGGTCTGCTGAACTACCCGGTGCTGGCTGACGTGGGCTGCATTGCCATCAACGCCGACACCAGCCCCGAGGGGCTGAAGGCCGCCAAGAGCGCCGCGCTGTGGCTCTACTCCAACGGCGAGGGCGAGGACACCCTGACCGAGACGCTGGGGGTTATCACGCCGTGGAATACGGCATCGGACGCCACCACACTGGGGGCTATGCAGGTAGAGCAGGCGGGGACGGGCATCCTGCCCGGCACGGCGTTTGATACCGCCGCTGCCGAGGCCCTGACCGCCAACGAGCTGGCCCTGCAGGGCACCGAAAAGCGCACAAGGGCAGAACGTACCGCCTTTGTGCAGGCGGCGATGAGCGCCATGGGCGTGCAGGAAAAATGAACCACTGCCCGCCCAAGCGGGCATACCTCTACATAAGGAGAAGAAAAATATCATGGAGTTCAATCGTTGCAGCGGAATTTTGATGCCGATTTCCAGCCTGCCCGGCGGGTACGGCATTGGCAGTATGGGCAAGCCGGCCTATGACTTTGTGGACTTTCTGGCCGCGGCGGGCCAGACCATCTGGCAGATTCTGCCGGTTGGCCCCACCGGCTACGCCGACAGCCCCTACCAGAGCTGCTCCGCCTTTGCGGGCAACCCCTACTTCATCGACCTTGACCAGCTGGCCGCGGACGGCCTGCTGACCAAAAAGGACTATACCGGCATCAACTGGGGCAGCGATGCCGCAAAGGTCGACTACGGCACGCTGTACGACCAGCGTTTTACCGTGCTGCGCAAGGCGTACCAAAACTTCCTCAAGCAGCGCCCGGTGCCCGGCTATGAGACGCCCTACCCTGATGACTGGTACCGTTTCCAGTTCCTGAGCAGCGACTGGCTGCCCGACTACTGCCTGTATATGGCCATCAAGGTCAGCAACGGCATGGTGGACTGGCAGCAGTGGCCCCGCGCCCTGCGCGTGCGGGAGCCCGAGGCGCTGGCACAGTTCCGGGAGGAGCATACCGAGGAGATTGAATTCTGGGCCTTTTTGCAGTATGAGTTCGACCGCCAGTGGCGCGCCCTGCACGCCTACGCAAAGGCCAAGGGCGTAGCCATTATGGGCGATATTCCGATTTACGTTGCCGCGGATTCCGCCGACGCATGGGCGGGCCGTGAGCTGTTTGAGACCGATGCCGAGGGCAAGCCGCGCCGCGTGGCGGGCTGCCCGCCGGACTACTTTGCGGCGGATGGTCAGCTGTGGGGCAACCCGCTGTATGACTGGGACTACCACCGCCGCACCGGCTACGCGTGGTGGATTCTGCGCCTGCGCCACGCGCTGTCCATCTATGACATCCTGCGTATTGACCACTTCCGCGGCTTTGACACCTACTGGGCCATCCCGGCAGGGGAGACCACGG
>ERZ1034984.3404-NODE-3404-length-11536-cov-4.906541_pt1 | contig 11536 bp, 9 predicted proteins | sample MGYA00520589_ERZ1034984 | MGnify/ENA primary metagenome ERZ1034984 (study PRJEB33766, sample SAMN09781790) | gut metagenome | biome: gut microbiome | host: Homo sapiens | place: Madagascar | study: EMG produced TPA metagenomics assembly of the PRJNA485056 data... | reverse complement strand
CGCTGATGCGGAAGCACCGGAAGATGCTGCCGAGGAAACACCGGCCGCCGAGCCTGAGACTCCTGTAGAGGTTGCTGAGGAAGCCGCTCCTGTCGTGGAGGAGGTCCCTGCCAGCGAAGAGACCGCTGATGCGGAAGCACCGGAAGATGCTGCCGAGGAAACACCGGCCGCCGAGCCTAAGACTCCTGCAGAGGTTGCTGAGGAAGCCGCTCCTGTCGTGGAAGAAGTTCCGGTCGTTGAAGAGACCGCCGAAGCGGAAGCACCGGAAGAGGCTGTTGAGGAAACACCGGCCGCCGAGTCTGAGACTCCTGCAGAGGTTGCTGAGGAAGCCGCCCCTGTCGTGGAGGAAGTTCCGGCCGTTGAGGAGACCGCCGAAGCGGAAGCACCGGAAGAGGCTGTCGAGGAAACACCGGCCGCCGGGGATGCAGCTCCTGCTGAAGAAGCGAAAGAAGAACCTGTTATTATAGAAGAAACTGTAGTAGAACCGATTCCGGTTACCACTGAGGAGACTGTTCCGGAGCCGGAAGTAGTAGAGGAAGTAGTCGTTGAAGAGCCTGTTGCGGAAGAAGCTGCCGTTGTAGAGAAGGAGCCTGTTGCAGAAGAACCTGCGGAGGCTGACACCACGGAGGAATCAGCCGTGGAGGCTCCGGTTGCTGAGGAGGAAACTCCTGCCCCTGCAGAAACCAGCGATCCATTCCAGTTAGATACCGAGGAAGAAGAAACCGAAGAGGAAGCCACTGAGGAGTCTGTCGATCTGTTTGACATCTCTCTGCCGGAGACCGGCGAATCTGCTGAGTCCGGATCAGAGGAAGAGGAACCTTCCTTATTTTCTATTCCTGAGACAGAGAGTGTCGTGGAAGACACAGCCGAAACAGCAGACGATACTCCTGTAGAAGATATCACCGCAGAGGAAACTCCGGTTGCTGAGGAAACCGGCGAAGCACCTGTTCCTGAAGATGTACCTGTCGAAGAGACAGAAGCTGAGACTGAGGCTCCTGTGGAAACTGCCGCAGAGGAGACTCCGCTTGCCGCAGAAGTTCCGGCTGTCGAAGAACCTGCAGAGGTTCCTGTCGCAGAAGAGACACCTCTGGAATCGGTTGATATGGATGACGAGGAATCATTCCTTGCAGACCTTATGGATGATACCCCTGTGGAGGAGCCACAGGATGCACAGATTCCGAGCATGTCACATGTAGAGACACCGGAAAATACAGCACAGGAAGATGAACTGGAAGATCTTCTGACACAACTCCGTTCCTACGAGGAACAGATCATAGAGTTGCAGGCAGCACATGGTAATTCCGCCGAGAAACCGGTTCATGAAAATACCGGCATCAAAGAAGAACCGATGATCTCTTCCAGTAAGCCTGTCATATCCTCTACCAATCCGATCCCTGGATTTAATCCTGCGGATCTGGCAGCCATCACAGAATTTCTGAGCAGTGCATCTCCATTGGAGGACAATGCTCCGGCGGCCGAGGCCGGGACAGACGCTGATCTTTCCGTAGCTGAAGCAGAAAGCACATCCGATTCTGCCAATGTTGCTCCGGCACAGGAGACAGTTACAGAAGAAGCGGTTACAGGAAACCCTGTCACTCCGGCAGCACCTGTTGATAAGATGCCATCTCATGAAACAACGATCCAGCAGATCCATGTTTCCGATGCAGTTTCTTCCTCAACAGAAGTTCCGACATCAAACGCAGAGGACAGCGCAGAAACACCTGCGCCTGCTCCTGAGAAGAAAGAAGAAAAGCGTGGTCCGGTGATCGGCGAGTTCCGTAACGCCGAGACCGATGAAAATATGAACAGTCTGGTTGATCTGCTCAAAGACGATACCCCAACGAAAAAGAAGGGTGGATTCTTTGGCCGTTTCGGAAGCAAGAACCGCGAGGAAACTCCTGCCATGAAGCAGATTCCTGATTATCCTGAAGTACCTAAGAGTTCTCCTCAGCCGGTCGTTTCCACTTCCAATCCGGTTGTTCAGGAAACTGCATCCTCTCAGGATACTGCCGAACCTGAAACTGCCACAACTGTTCAAACTGAAGAAACTGTAGCAGATGTTCAGAACCATAGTACAGAGACAGAGAAGACACAGCCTTCCGGCCCAGTGATCGGTGAATTTCGTAATGCTGAGACAGACGAATCCGTTAACAGTCTGGTTGACCTGCTCAAGAGCGACTCTACTCCACAGAGATCCTGGGGAATCAGCCGTTCCAAGCCAAACCCTCTGTCTTCTAACAGACCCGTATCCTCTCCAAAGCCGGTTACTTCCGCTTCGAGTCCGAAGCCCAAAGTACCAAAGGAAGAGGAAAAACATATCGAACTCACTGAGGTACGCACCACCGGTGCAGAAGAAAATGTGGACAGTCTGGTAGAACTGCTCAAGGCTGAATCCTCCGCACCTAAGAAGGGTGGATTCTTTGCCCGGTTTAGTTCCGCTGCACCAGTCTCACAGACCGCACCTCTTGAGAAATACGTATCTTCCGGCAAACCGGTATCCTCCAAGGCTCCGGTTGAACCGGTCAAAGAACCGGTCAAAGAGCCTGTCAAAGAAGAGAAACATATTGAACTTACCGAAGTCCGTACCACCGGCGCAGAGGAAAATGTGGACAGTCTCGTGGATCTTCTGAAGGGCGATTCAGGCTCCAGCCAGAAGAAGGGCGGATTCTTCTCCCGTAAGAGTTCCGATACTCCACTGGAGAGATATGTATCTACCAACAGACCGGTTTCCACACCGAAGCCGGAAGTTAATAAAGCACCGGCTGCCAAAGAGGAGTCCAAGGTGGAGGTTAAGGAAGTCCGTACGACCGAGGCCGGCACCAGCGTAGACAGTCTGGCAGACCTTCTCAAGGACACCAGCACTGCCAAGCCAAAGAGATTCCCAACCTTCGGATCCAAGGCATCCCAGAGTGCTCCCCTGGAGAAATATGTACCTACTCCTACTCCTGGACCTGAGAAGATGGAACCTCCAAAGAAGGCAGAACCTGTCAAACATCAGAAACCGGCGAAGATAAAATCATCACCTGCTCCGATTGATATGTCCAAGGCAAAGAGTATCGACGAGGTGGAAGCATCTGCGGATTCCCTTGCAGATCTGCTGATGAGCGGAAGCGAGTCACAGAAGAAATCTTATTTCCGGTCTGTCAACAAGCCGATCCCTTCTACGGTTTCACCGAAGAAGTCGTCAATCGATCCCGTGACAAAGACATTCTCTTCCTCTGAGCACTCAAGCAGTCCTCCTCTACTCCGGTAGCCGAGGCCAAGAAAGCAGAAGCTCAGGTAGAAAGTCTTTCCCAGGTTAAGCCAAGTTTTAATGCAGAGAGCATTCCGGACCCTGTCGTTTCAGAGGTCAAGAAATTTGTTCCAAAGAAGAAAACTACCGCCGAGGAGGAGACCGAAGCACCGAAGGCACCAGCCACACCTGCTTCCTCTCCAAAGCCTGTAACTCCTTCTGAGGAACCAGCAGCAGCTCCATCTCAGAGCAAACCTGTCCCAGCATCGGAAACTCCAAAGGCCGATCCAGAACCGGCTGCCAAAGAGGAGGCTCCAAAGGAAGAAGATCCACTGGATTCCTTCCGTGCACGTCTGATGCAGGCAAATCTGATTCCAAACGAAGACAAGTAAGCTGCTATTGCAATTTATAGCCATTATGATTATCCATTGTCTCAGGGCAATGGATAATTGTTTGAACGATGAAAAGAAAGGCATGGTTATTCATTATGACAAAATTTGAATTTTTAGGAGATTTGAGTCGTATGATTTCAATTCTTCCCGAAGAGGAACGCGACTCAGCCATGGAATATTATGAAGACTATTTTGCGGATGCTGGTCCGGAAAATGAAGCGCAGATCATTGATGAGTTTGGTTCCCCGGAACTGGTAGCCCGTCAGATCCTGTTATCTTCCTCTGTAGGAAATGCAGATTCCCTGGATGCAATGCTGGCAGCAGCCGCTGCGGCAGCTGCTCCACAGGCAGTCGCTCCTACTCCGATCGTACCACTTCCGCCGCAGAATATGTCTTCTCAGACACCTGTCCAGCAGACAGCACAGGCTGCTCCGGCACAGGCGCAGGCCGCTGCTCCGGCTCCCGCCCCTACGATCGTCTATACTACGGCTCCGGCTCCCGGAACCGAATCCAATCTTGTGGAGGAAACGCTGGAGACCGAAGGCAGGGATCGTTCGACGATCACCCTGTCCGTACCGGATTCCGAACTTCTTCATCTGACACCCCGCGAGGAGGACGATGAACTGGAATCTTCCTCTAATAAAATGCGTAACCCGATCTTCCAGGCAGGAAGCACTGAAAACAGCGAAGCGGAAGAGGCTGCACTGGACCGCGCCAAACGTATGAAGATCAATGTCAAGTCTATTGACAATAACACGGCAGATATTGAGCGTCATTCCAAAAAAGATAAATCCATTCCAAAACAGAAAGTGGAATTAAACAGCGGAAAGGTCATCGGTGTCGCCATTGTCGCTTTGATTACCTGCCCGATCTGGCTGTGTATTCTGGGCGTGATCCTGGGATTCCTGGTTTTGGTGGCCGCTCTCAGCGTTGCACTGGCCGTGGGAACCGTGGTTGCCATCATTTCCTCCGTAGCCTGTGTGGCCATGGGAATTTTTGTCCTGATCAACTCACAGATTGGCAACGCCCTTTTTGCAATCGGAACCGGATTGATCCTGTTCCCTGCTTCCTTTGTGATCCTCTGGCTCGCAAAATATCTGTTTACCAGAAGCCTGCCAAATGTATATCACAATATCCGATTACTCCTGCGCTCTGTCAAACACAAGATCACAGAATTTGCAGCAGAGTAAACAATAATCTTCACGCATTGCAGGCGGGATTATTGTCATGAATGACAACATGCACTTCGTGCAGGATTGGAGAAAGACATGGTAAAAAAAGAAGTTAATTTTAAATTGATCTTAGTCATCATCGCAGCCATTGGTTTTGTATTATTCTGTGTTGGTGCCATCATGGGCGGCCGCCTTTCAAATATTCCGGCCTCCTTCAAACAGGATGCTCTTCCGGCTGGTGCAGAGCCATTGCTCCAGGACGATCAGAATATGGATTCTGCCGATTATATTAATACGATCCACGCAGTAGAGTTAAATCTCATTCACAGCGACCTGACGATCAAAATCGGAAAAGTATTTGATATCTCCGGAACAGGTGCTTGCGATGCCTACGTCAAGGACGGAGTTCTCTATGCCGGTGCCGGTGATACTACATACAGTCTGGGCGGAGTCACTCTGGACTCTTCCAAGGTCTGCGGATACGGTAAATACGTCCTGACGATCCCGGACTCTGCTGAACTCAGATATGTCAAGATCAACACAAAAGGATGCAACATTGACGGAGATGGCCTGAAGGCAGACAACATCGAGATTCACAACACCCGCGGTATTTCATTGAAATCCTGCAAGATAGATCTGGATTATATCATTGCCAACAACAAATGTATCATGGACAATGCAGGAAAGGTTAACACCCCGGTTCACGAATACGGCGAACCAAAATACAACGTGAACCAGTAAGAATCCGTTACATCATATCTTGAAAAAACCAAAAGGTACCTGTCACAATTCACCCTGTGACAGGTACCTTTTTACGTTTCTGCTTCTCTATCGTCCGCTTCCTGCAGTCGTTCTCCGTGATTCTTAGCGTGAACGGTACAAACGGGTAATCATGTTTCTATTCTTTCCAGTGCAGCCGGTGAAGATTTCCTTCCATCTGCATCTGCATAAAATCATGCTGTCGCAACGCCTCATACAATACGATGGCCACCGAATTGGACAGATTCAGAGAACGGATATGTTCATTCATCGGAATCCGGATCGCTGTCTTCTCATGCTCGATCAAAATCTCCTCCGGAATACCCGCGCTCTCCTTACCAAACATAATGTAAGCATTCTCCGGATACTGCACCTGCGCATAGCTCTGTCTGGCCTTCGTCGTGGCCATATAGAGACACTGTCTGGCATCGGGATTCTGTTCCAGAAAATCCTCATAACAGTCATATACAGTCACATCCAGATTCTTCCAGTAATCCAGCCCAGCTCTCTTGAGCATCTTGTCATTGATCCGAAATCCCATCGGCTCGATCAAATGCAGCCGGGTTCCCGTCGCACAACAGGTTCTTCCGATATTTCCGGTATTGGCCGGCATCTCCGGCTCCAGTAAAACAATATTTAACATCTCTTCAGCCTCTCTGCATATTCCGGCGCAAAATGTCTTCCAAACTCCGCACACAATCATCCGTGTGTTCTCAGACACTTCCCACTCTTTGTATATCTCGTCTGTATATTCTCTGGGTTTAGTCCAGTATTTTGTAAATCTCGTCCGTATCGGCCGGTTCAAGATAACGGATCTCCGCCTCATTGCGCAGGATCCGGTCATTACCGGATGTAGCGCGGCCGATCACCACCGCCGGTACTCCCACGGTACGAAGCAGGTCAACCAGCTGATTACCGGACGGTGTTCCGATCAAAAGTGCACCCCCGCTGAGCAGCTGATATGGATTGAGTCCGAAAACTTCACAGACCTCGATCGTCTCCTGACGGACAGGAATCTTCTGAAGGTCTGCATCGATCCCTGTCCCTCCGGCCTCACCAATCTCCCAGAGTCCTCCGAAGACACCGCCCTCTCCCAAAGGCATCACCGCATGGAGCTCAAGTTCCTGCACATGCGTCCACAGGCAGTCCGCCTCCACGCTGATGTCCATCTCCTCCTGCGTCTCACGCACGGAATCCAGAAGTTCCACGGGAAGTCTCTGCTCCAGCTCACTGCTTCTGGCTTCCACAATGCGCAGTGCCCCTTCTGTAGCCATATATCCGGTCATTACCAGATCATCTCCCGCGAGAAGTCCGCAAGGCCGGGCATCCGATACATTCTCTGCGTAGGCACTGACGTGCAATAACGGACTGGACACGACCGCCGCCGAATGCACCTCCATATCCATCAGATCGATCCCGTGCTGTTCACAGAGCGATTCCAATATCTTCACCAGATTCTTTAATTTGATCTCCCGGATGCTCTCCGGAAGCCAGAGATCCGCGGTAATACCTACCGGTCTTCCTCCACAGGCAAGTACCCGGTTCAATGCTCCATAAAATCCAAAATATCCGATCTGCGAAATGCGGCCATACAGACTGTATGTGCAGCAGATACTCTGCGTCTTTCCGTCCTCGCCGATCCGGCAGCCTCCGCGGCCGATCCCCGGTCTGGACAGCACAGCATCCTGACGATGTCCGATCTGTTTGAGTACCGTCCGTTTCCGGATCGTTTCAGGCAGTCTTCCTGTATTCATGACTATTGTTCGTCCTCTCTCTTGCTATCATCCTCGCTGTCCTCTTTGGTGTCTTCCTCCTCAGCCGCCTTTTCTTTCTTCTTGGTGCCCTTGGTGACATACCTCGGTGCTGCCGCATAATAGCTGGTATTTAATAAGATCTTATCCGTCTGCACACCATCCACAGACACGATCTTCCACAGTTTGGCTTCGTACCCGGTGTGGGCTTCCTGGGTCACTTCCTGATATCCCTTTGGAAGGGTATTGTCCTTGGTCACCACATCCTTGCCCGGTTCGATCGTCTTGATGATCTCCGGCTCAAAAGAGATCGTGCGGTTCTCGTCGCGCTCATCCTTGCCGTAGATCGTAAAATGAATATATCCGCCCTCTGCGCTTCCAAAGATGAACACAGGGTATGACAGATTGTTTTTGAATTTGAGATCCTTGTAATCTCCGGCGATCGCCGCATCTCTGGAAACCGGCACATAGGAAACCTTCATCGAATGAGGAGCACGCTCCACCACTTCCAGTTCGGCATTGATCACTGCATTGTAAAGGGTAGTAGCCACCTGACAAACTCCTCCTCCAACGCCTTCCACTACCTTGCCCTGGGCATACTCGGAAGCCGCCTTATAGCCATTGGCCTCCGTTCTGTCCTTGATCACCTCGACGGTAGAGAATGTCTCTCCGGGCATCAGCATGGTGCCATTGATATAGCCTGCCGCCACCTGCAGATTGGTGCATCTTGCCGTCAGATATGTCGCATAACTGGTCGTAAACGTCCCCAGCACATCCCGGCACTCCCGGATCTGTGCCTGCGTAAATGCCGGCTGTTTCTCCTTGACGACACAGTTAACCGTGATCGCATCTGCCTCAGGCTGTTCCTGAAATGCCTCAAAGACCTGCCTGATCGTCTCGGCCACCTGCAGCTTCATCCCAACACGGGACTTGGTCGCCACCAGCGATCCGTTCTTGAAGACCAGTCTCGATTTCTTTTCTTTGCGGTTGTATATGGAGACATTTTCCTTCAGATACCGGCTGGCCGTCTGCTCATCCATGGTAGCACGTAGTTCCAGGTTCTCCTTGCCCTGCGCCGCACGGTCAATCTGCTTCATCCTCTTGAACAGACTGCCCTGCTTGCCAATATTCATGGCTCTGGCTGCCAGCCCCTTTGTGGCATACTGTACGCCTATGGCTGCACCGGTCACTGTCACCTGATGCCTGCCGGCCACCAGCGTAATCTCTTTATTCTGCTGTTTCTTTACATAATCCTGCACTGCCTGGTCAGCCTGATTCTGTGTCATACCGCTGACATCCACCGTACCGATCTTCACTCCATCGGTAATATGGTCATGATCCAGGATATCGTGTTTGCCAAGCACAACCAGACCCACGATAATGCACACAATCGCAAAAAGTCCTCCCAGATAGAGGATCATTAATTTCTTATTCTTACTCATACTCTCTTTCTTTCCTGTGACATCTTAATATGAGAATGCCCCCAGAACCATCGGGATCACCATCGCCAACACCACAATAATGCAGATTACTGCTGCCATTTTTTTCTGATTTTTGCGCTTAAAAAAATTCATATTATATTCTCTCCTTCGTCAATTTACATTGTTTTGTTTATTGTATGCTGTTTCCAAAATGCAGTCAAGGGGAACCGGAACACTCCTGGCCTGATAATCCAGGGGATTCCGGCTCTGATAATCAAACAGGATCCATTGGTCCTTCCTCTCCCATCTGCCGTGACGGATTCCCTCCGGCAGATTCCAGTGAAAATGTTCCAGATGAGTCATTCTGCTGCACTGTTTTCCATCATATTTCTCATATCCGGGCAGATACCGCTGCCGTCCGGCCTCGTCCTGATAAAATGAGCGAATGCATTCCTTGTCCTCACCACTGTGTACTGACCATGCCTGCAGGAACTCCGGAAGTTTTTTGACTTTCTCTCTGGCATAGAGATCATACAGCATCAGCTCACGAAGCAATTCCAGATTCAGTCCATCCGGCGACCACTGTATTGCATAATCAAACAGTATCTCATACTGAGCCATTCTCGACACACTTTTCCGATCCCAGCCGCACTCATGATAGTAGTCACCAAGCGACTGAAAAAACAGAAACGGCCGGGTCGCCTGACCGATCAGATAGGGCAGACTGGCCTGATACTGCATGCTGTTATAATATCGCTCTACCATATCTTCGATGCGTTTGAGTTTCTGGACATCCCCATATCCCAGCCATTTGGTCGACAATACTTCATATGGAGGATTCTGCTGGTACGCGATCCCATGAAGTTCTCTCTCCCGGTGCATGGGAGACCCGGTCAGCACCTTCAGAAAACCAAGCTGCAACTGATCCGGCTGCATCGAATAGACTTCATCAAAAGAATGCCCAAATGAGTCGTAGTCCTCCCATGGAAGACCTGCGATCAGATCCAGATGCTGATGGATATTGGCGCCTGCATGAATCGCCGCCACTTTTTGTTTCAGGCTGTCCAGATTCGTTCTTCGGTAGATTGCCTCGATGGTCTTTGGATTGGTCGTCTGCACACCGATCTCAAACTGCACCAGTCCCGGACGGAACTGTCTTACATAGGCAATTTCTTCTTCTGTCAACAGATCTGCAGACAGTTCAAAATGAAAATTGGTGATGCCATTATCATGCTCAAAAATATATTTCCATATACCCATCGTATGTTCTGTGCTGCAGTTAAACGTTCGATCCACAAATTTAACCTGCGGCACCCGGTGATCCAGGAAAAACTGCAGTTCCTTCTCCACCAGAGACAGACTGCGGAAACGCACCTTTTTCTCGACCGAGGACAGACAATAGCTGCATCCGTAAGGACATCCTCTGCTGGTCTCATAATAGACGATCCGATGATCCATATCATCGATCCGGTCCGGATACGGGAATACCAGTTCATCCAGATCCAGAAGAGGTCTGTCCGGATTTTTGGACACATCTCCGTCTTTCTTATATGTAATACCCCGGATGTCATCATACGTCCCTTCACCCCGGAACACCTGAACCACCTCCAGAAAGGTTTCCTCTCCCTCTCCCCGCATCACACCGTCCGCCCACTCATGTTCGCGCAAAAACTGCGATGCATCATAGCTTACCTCCGGGCCGCCCACCCAGATCGGAACCTCCGGCAGGATCTGGCGAAGCTGTGCCGCCACGATCTCCACAAACGAAATATTCCAGATATAACAGGAAAAGGCCATGAAATCCGGCCGGCGTTCAAAGATGTCACTGACCACCCAGGACGCATCCTGATTGATCGTATACTCACAGATCTCCAACTCCTCTGCCGGCACTCCATGGGCCCTGGCATAACTCTCTAAACTGTAGACTCCCAGATTGGAATGTATATATTTGGCATTGACCGCGATCAATAATCCTCTCATCCATCTCACCTCTTCTCAGGGTTCATACCACTTGGCACCGGCGTCCAGTGTCTCCGGAGCCGCCTTGAAATATGGACACTGTGCCTCCTGTTCGCAGGACCCGGCAAGTGCGTGGCGGCATACCATCCGGTTTTTGTGATAGGTGTGGATCACCCCTCCGGTATCCTCCGCCAGATACTCCACCGGCATCAGACAATGATACATATCCACCGGACAATACGATTCCACAAGCCAGATCCTGGTCTCCTCGCTCATGCCTCTCTCCCCTTTCTGCGTCAGAACATCCCTTCAAACGGGTGCTTGTGATATTGCTGCCACTGATCCTTCCTGTCTTCATACTGTTTGCAGATCCAGTCATAGGCCTGATCCAGTCCCTCCTCGTCGAAGGAAAACGCCTGCTTGGTCTTCTGCTCCTCCGGCGTCTTCTCAAAACAGAATGGCTCCGGCCAGACCACTGCGCTCAGGCCCTCGTCCTCATGCCAGATCTGATAGCGCATTCCTTGAAAGCTTGCCTTATGCACCGCATCCTTGCGGTAAAAACTTTTTACATCATAGATTGACTTGCGACTGTTCATCACTGCCTCCTAATGTCCCCTGCGTCATATCACACACCTCATCCACATTGAGAAAATGGCTGGCCACCAGATCGGCCCCCCGGTTGATACAGTCGATCACATCCGTCAGATTATTGTGCGTAAAGACACAGACCTTGATCTTCCTCTGTGCGAGCTGCCCGGAAATCTCCTCGTCAAAGGTCTCCCTGCCAAGGCTTACCCAGCGGATCTCCTGTCTCTTACAGTATTTGTATACGGTATCTACCGTAATATTG
>ERZ1034984.3401-NODE-3401-length-11551-cov-11.288883_pt1 | contig 11551 bp, 11 predicted proteins | sample MGYA00520589_ERZ1034984 | MGnify/ENA primary metagenome ERZ1034984 (study PRJEB33766, sample SAMN09781790) | gut metagenome | biome: gut microbiome | host: Homo sapiens | place: Madagascar | study: EMG produced TPA metagenomics assembly of the PRJNA485056 data... | reverse complement strand
CTAAGCCTTGTCTTCATCTATTCGAGGCTATAACATAAAGACAAGCAAGAGAAAATGGGCAAATATATCGCCCCAATTCTCTTGCTTGTTTCATTTTAGCCATCATCGTCTCCAATTGTTATAATTGTTAAAATACTTGCGACCTTGCGAAATATTTATTACTTTTGCAAGCGTAGAATGGAAAATACTAGGGGCGTCGCAGAAGATGCTCTTCCAGACACCACAATACACGCTATATCAAGCGGACAGTTATCATTTTCTAAACAAAATCAGACATGAGTCAAACCGTAAACATTAGGTATCTCTTTACCTCCCTAGACGACATCTTGCAGCAGACGGGCGAACACACCTGCCAGCTCATCCAGCGTCTCTCCTTGAAGTACATCTCGCTGCGCAAGTTTTGCAGCCGAGAGCAAAAGTTGCTCGCCGTGAGCTTAGCCTGGGCATTCTTTGCCGAGGCGGAAAACGGCAATGCGGCGGTGTTTCGCAACATCCATGAGTCGATGCACCTCCGATGGCATATCGACAGCCTGGTGGCTCCGCCCGATGGCATCGGTTGCAGGGTGATGGTCAATGGCGCTCCCTTCTACTTCGGCGACCATGGTGGGCAAGACGAGGCGATGGAGCTTTTCTTCTGGGACAGCTTCGCCCTGATGCTCGAACCCTCAGAGGATGGTCCTAGGGTGGAGCAGTGCTTCTACGACATCGCCCTGCGATACCAGTGGAAGGCTTTCGAGATGAACGGCGAGTTTGCCAGGGAGCAGGCTCATCGGAGCGTGGAGTATCAGCCGAGGAATGGAGCGCAGTTGCCGACGAAAGCAACAGGCGATGAGATGAATACATTGCGTCGCTCTTGCGAAATGCCGGTCGCCCATGACGTTGTCAATCGTGTTGTAAGAGAAGTTATCAATCTTTTTCTAAATATATATCATTATGGAAGATAATCACTTATCCGAAAAAATCGTAGAAATGCTTGCCAAGGGACAAATCAGTTTGAGCAACTGCCAGGTGAACCTGGATGGTCAGAACACCATGAATTGTGGGGTCGCCGAGAAGAACTCCAGTTTGTCGGAAACAGCCGATATGTCCAATGGCATAGTCTTGCCAGAGGCACTCAACAGAGCCGAGTGCCTGGCTGCATTGCAGAAGTTGGTGGACCATCACTTGATGGATGCCGACTATCAGCCCATCGGTATGACTTGGTCGGAGAGGGGCATCCTGGTGGAGGAACTTTCCTCCCGCTTCGCCCTCGAGGACAAGTGGCAACTCTTCGGTACGCTCTGGCACGTGAAGCCCTAGGCGCTCCGCTCCGCCTACAACAAGGCGATGGACATGAAGAAGACTTCGCTAGTCTTCGACAGATTCAGAATGGTGCTGCTGCCAAGAATGCAGCAACTGACGACATGAACGTCAAGGAATTCTATAGTCTTGAGTTCGGTCGTATGCGCACGATGACGGATAAGAATGGTGAGCCATTCTTCTGCGGCAAAGACGTGTGTGATGCGTTGGGGTACAAGAGAGCGTATGATGCTATCAGACAACACGTTAACCATGGTGATACGGCGAAACGCAGTATTACCAAAACTGTCAAAAATCAATATGGCGAAAGTTCTAAGACAAAGAAGGTGGAAATGCTCTTCGTCAACGAGAGCGGTGGCTATTCCCTCGTCTTCGGTTCGAAACTCGAAAGCGCGCAGCGATTCAAGCATTGGGTGACATCGGAAGTACTACCTGCCATCAGAAAGAATGGAGGCTACTTCCACATCAACCCCGACGAGACTCCTGAGCAAATCAAGACTCGCTTCCAAAAGGTCTTGGAGGAGGCAATCGCCGAGAGAGACAAAGTCATTGTTTCCTTAGAAATACTACCAGAGCGGTCAGTACATGCTCTACGCCGAGTATGCTCACATGGGACTTGCCAAGAGTCGCACGAAAAGCGGTGTGAAGGCATTCGACTTACAGGTTCCGATAGGTGATGCAGAGCGAAGCATGAAGCTGGGCAGGTCTATACTCGTACTTACCTCGTATGGACGGAGCGTGGACGCAAGTTCATCCACGACCTCGCCAAGAGAATGTGGGACGTAGCAGAATTTGAACGTCTCAAGACTCGATTCAGAGTAAAGTGCTTCAACAAGGTTGCTACACAAATCTAGCGCTTGTTGAAAAAGAAGTTTAAACCATCATAAAGAATAATGTTGATATTTATGGAAATCATATTGAAACGAATCGCCAAGAAGAGCGATTACACCATCGGGAAACTTTTTATCGGTGAAGAGTACTTCTTCGATACCCTGGAGCCGACGTGGAGAAATCTGCTCGGCGTGAAACTGGCTCCTGAGGAGGAGAACGAGCGCATCGGCAGGGTGTCGGGCAAGAAGGCGCAGAAGATGGCTGGCAAGACTGCCATACCAGAGGGGCGTTATCCGCTCCTGGTGACGAAGTCCATCCGCTTCAAGAAGTGGTTGCCGCTGCTCTTTGGTGTGCCGAGCTTCTCAGGCGTTCGCATCCATTCGGGCAATACCGCCAAGGACACGCAAGGCAGCATCTTGCTCGGCGAAAACCGAAAGGTGGGAATGGTGGTGAACTCCCGCATCTGGATGCATCGCTTCATGCAGAAGTTTGTGGAAGCGAGAGACCGAGGGGAGGCTGTCTTTATTACCATAGAATAAAAAATAAGGCACGGACTACATGATGCTGTAATCCGTGCCTAGTATATTTCTAGATAACTGTGCCTAGATGAAAAACTTTATTTCTTGTCGTAAGCGTGAATAGGATAGTCGATGGTGTAGTGGAGACCACGGCTCTCCTTGCGCTCGATAGCCATGCGAGTGATGAGATAACCTACGTTGATCATGTTGCGAAGCTCGCAAAGCTCCTTGCTCACCTTCACACGCTTGAAGAGGTTCTCGGTCTCCTCATAGAGCAGGTCGAGACGGTCCCAGGCACGCTTCAGTCGGAGGTCGCTACGTACGATGCCCACATAGTTGCTCATACATTCGCCTACCTCCTTCACGCTCTGGGTGATGAGCACCTTCTCCTCGTTGGTCAGCGTACCCTCGTCGTTCCATGCAGGCACTTTGTCGTTGAAGTCGTATTCATCCACGTGCTCGATGCTGTGCTTGGCAGCGGTGTCGGCATATACCACAGCCTCGATGAGCGAGTTGCTAGCCAAGCGGTTGCCACCATGCAGACCCGTGCAAGAGCACTCGCCGAGGGCATAGAGGTGGTTGATGCTGGAGCATCCGTTGAGATCGACCTTGATACCACCGCACATGTAGTGGGCAGCAGGGCGAACAGGGATGTATTCCTTGGTGATGTCGATGCCGATGCTGAGGCACTTCGCATAGATGTTAGGGAAGTGGTGCTTGGTCTCCTCAGGGTTCTTGTGGGTGACGTCGAGACAAACATGGTCGAGACCATGAATCTTCATCTCCTTGTCGATGGCACGAGCCACGATGTCGCGAGGGGCAAGGCTCAGGCGCTCGTCATACTTCTCCATGAAGCTCTCGCCGTTAGGCAAGCGGAGGATACCGCCGTAGCCACGCATCGCCTCGGTGATGAGGAACGCTGGGTGGGTCTCTCCTGGATGGAAGAGGGCGGTAGGGTGGAACTGCACAAACTCCATGTCGGCTACGGTTCCCTTGGCACGATATACCATCGCCTCGCCATCGCCAGTGGCAATCACTGGGTTGGTAGTGGTCTGATAGACGGCACCGCATCCACCGGTACACATCACGGTGACCTTGCTCAGATAGGTATCCACCTTCTGGGTGTCGGGGTTGAGGACGTAAGCGCCATAGCAGTTGATGTAAGGAGTGCGGCGAGTAACACGTGCGCCCAAGTGGTGCTGCGTGATAATCTCCACGGCGAAATGATTTTCCTTGATGTCGATGTCAGGGTTGTTGCGCACAGCCTCCATCAGTCCACGCTGAATCTCGGCACCCGTGTCGTCGGCGTGGTGAAGGATGCGGAACTCGCTGTGACCGCCCTCACGATGGAGGTCGAACTTGCCATCCTGCTGCTTGTCGAAGTTGACACCCCATTCTACCAGCTCCTTGATTTGCTCAGGTGCCTTGGTGACCACCTGCTTCACTGCCTTGTAGTCGCTGATATAATCACCGGCAATCATTGTATCCTGTATGTGCTTGTCGAAGTTATCCACCTCCAGGTTGGTAACTGATGCCACACCACCTTGTGCAAACGATGTGTTGGCCTCGTCGAGCGAAGTCTTGCAGATCATGCACACTTTACCTTTATGCGCTCTGGCTACTTTCAGGGCGTAACTCATACCGGCAACTCCTGCACCGATAATCAGAAAATCATACTTATAAACCATGAGTTTATCTATTTCTCAATTCTTAATTCGTTGCAAAATTACTAATTTCTCTTTAAAATGCGCAATATGCGGTGGTTTTTTTGTAATTTTGCAGTGTTTTTTAATAAAAAGGTATGACAGACAGAACTTTTCATAAGCGTTTTACGGTGCCAGCGAAGTGTGGAGTGGGTGTTTTCGCACTCTTGGTGGGTTACTTCTTTTGGATGAAGGTGGCTATCATCGGCATCCTCCTCGCCATCGTCATCGTGGGCATGATAGAGCGCATCCTCCATACCACCTATACCTTTCGCCGTGTGAAGCCCATCGACCGTGACGAGGAGATGGATTTCATCGTCATCGACGAGGGACGCTTCTCCAGCAAGAAGACCATCCCGGTATGTGACATCATCAGCGTGACTCCGATGAAGGTGTGCTTCGGCTTGGACCATGCGCTTGTCATCGAGTTTGGACACAAGCGAATGGTGAGCCTGCAACCCGACAATGAGGAGGGATTCGTCAAGGAAGTGGAGAAGAGAATGGGGAAGTGAAGAACGAAGAGTGAAGAATTCTCTTGCTGTCTTTTTGAATAAAATTAGGTAATGAATAAGATATTAAGATATGTGATGAGCTTGCTGTCTGTGATGGTGATGAGCCTGCCGCTGCAAGCCCAAGTGGTGATAGACAATACGGAACAGGAGACGAAGGAAGAAGAGCCTGCCGACGACAAGGACGAACTGGCTGTCTCCGACTCCCTCATGGTGGATAGCTTGGCTTCCGACTCCCTGCCTTGGCCTCACGTTGTGCAGGTGGGCTTGGACAATCTGCTGAAAAGCAAGATGTTTGAGACCTCGCAGGTGGGCATCATGGTGTGGGACCTGGAGGCGGATTCTTGCATCTATCGCTTCCGTGAACGCCAGTTGATGCGACCTGCCAGCACCATGAAACTCGTGACGGCGATTACCGCACTGGATAAGTTGGGCGGCTCTTATCAGTTTAAGACCACCCTCAAATATACGGGCACGGTGGAGAACGGCGTGCTCAAGGGCGACATCTACTGCGTGGGCGGCATGGACCCTCGATTCAACACCGACGACATGACGGCGTTCGTCACCAGCCTGAAGGAACTGGGCGTGGATAGCATCCAGGGCAGCATCTATGCCGACCGCTCGATGAAGGACGAAGACCTCTTGGGCGAGGGATGGTGCTGGGATGATGACAACCCGGTGCTCTCGCCATTGGTGTTCGGAAGGAAAGACCTGTTTATGGATAGATTCCTTAGCAAGTTGAAGGATGCGGGCATCTTCTATGCTGGTTTCGGGGCATCCGTGAAATGCTGTCCGCAGGGAGCGTTCACCATTTGTACCCGTTTCCATACGATGGACCAGATATTGCACAAGATGATGAAGGAGAGCGACAATCTCTATGCCGAGAGCATGTACTACCAGATAGCGGCTTCGACAGGCAACCGACCTGCCAGTGCCAAGAGTGCGAGAAACGTGGAGCGGCAGTTGATACGCAAGATCGGACTCGATCCTGCTCGCTACAAACTCGCCGATGGTTCCGGTCTCTCGCTCTACAACTATCTGAGTGCCGAACTGGAGGTGAAACTCCTTCGCTATGCCTATCGTGACGAGAATATGTATCAGCAGTTGAAGCAATCCCTGCCTATCGCTGGTGTCGATGGCACGCTGAAGAAGCGCATGAAAACGGGTTATGCCCATGGCAACGTGAAGGCGAAGACCGGCACGCTGACGGGCATCATCTCGCTCGCTGGCTATTGCAAGGCGGCGAATGGGCATGAGCTTTGCTTCTCTATCATCAATAATGGTATCATGCACGGCAATAATGCCAAAAACTTCGCCGACAAGGTGTGTGAGTTGCTGTGCAAGCCGTAGGGGAAATGATAAATGATAATGTATAAATGATAAATAGGGCTGTGGCATAGGGGGCTAATGATTGTTTATGCATTGTGATTTATTCATTATAATTTATAATTTAATATTTGATTGCCGTGGAGGAGATTCGTAAGTTTGTAGAGGATTTGATTCAGATGGCTGGAGTCACGGGCGGTGCAGTGCCAGTGGTTCGCCATATCTTGCTCACCATCACCGCCATCTTGCTGGCGATGTTGAGTGACTTGTTGTGTCGCCGTCTCTTGGTGCCGATTATCATGAAGGTGACGGATAAGACGGAGGTGACATGGGATGATGTGCTCTTCAATAAGAAGGTGCTCACCTCGGCTTGCCATATCGTGCCAGCGGTGGTGATATGGTCGCTCATGCCATTGGTGTATCTCGAATATCCTATCTTCAAGGAGATACTGGAGCGTGCCACGGGCATCTACATCGTGGTGATGTCGGTGAGGACGGCTTTGGTGTTCATTGGTTCGTTCAAGGGCTTGGAGAGTTCCGAGGAGCGTCGTTCCTCAGCCCAACAGTATTTCCATACCTTCTGTGGCGTGCTTCGCATCCTGATGCTCTTTGTGGCTGGTGTGGTCGTGGTCGCCATCTTGTTGGGCAAGAACCCGTTGACGCTCTTTGCTGGCTTGGGTGCTACCTCGGCAGTGCTGATGCTGGTGTTCAAGGACACCATCCTCGGCTTGGCAGCCGGTGTCAGACTGACGAGCAATGATATGCTCCACAAGGGCGACTGGATTACGGTGAAGTCGGTGGATGCCAATGGTATCGTGGAGGAGATGTCGCTCACCACGGTGAAGGTGCGCAATTTCGACAACACCATCGTCACCATCTCGCCAGCCACGCTTGTCAACGGCAGTTTCCAGAATTGGATTGGTATGCAGAAGAGTGGGGGACGAAGGGTACAGCGCAAGGTGTATTTCGACTTCCGCAGCATCCGCTTGGTGGATGAGGAATTGAAGGCTCGCTTATTGGAGAAGCACTTCGCCACAGAGGATTCGTTCAAGCCGAAGGAGAGTTTGCAGAAAATGCTGGCAAAGGCTGAGGTGGGAAATGAGCATCAGACAGAAATGGAGAAAGATCAGAATGCTGGGCTAGGAAATGCTAGGCAGCATGAACATCAGGTTTTGGCTGATTTGAGAAATCCTGCTGCCTTGGCTCCAACCAATCTCCAGCTCTATCGCAAATATATGGAGAAGTATCTGCGTGAGCGCCTAGAGGTGAATACGGAAATGACCTTGATGGTGCGCCAGTTGGAGGCAACGCAGTGCGGACTTCCGATGGAGTTCTATTTCTTCGTGAAGGATAAGGTTTGGGTGAATTACGAGCATATCCTGGCAGAGATTATGGAACACGCTTATGCGCTGAGTGCTGAGTTCGGCTTGAAGATTTATCAGCAGTACCCGGAACAATAAAAACTTCCCTTCAATAACTTCCTCAAAGTATAAAGCTTGAATAAAAGATGTCTTTTTCCAATCAAATCATATCTTGGTTTCGTGAGAACGGCAGGGCATTGCCTTGGCGTGAGACTCGTGACCCTTACGCCATTTGGCTCAGCGAGATTATCTTGCAACAGACTCGCATTGCCCAAGGCTTGGAATATTGGGAGCGATTTATGGCTCAATATCCTACGGTCGATGCATTGGCGGCGGCAAGCGAGGATGAGGTGCTGAAGCTATGGCAAGGCTTGGGTTACTACACTCGTGCCCGAAATCTTCATGCGGCAGCCAAGCAAATCGTGGAGATGGGCAAGTTCCCTGATACCTTGGAGGGCATCAAGTCGCTGAAGGGAGTGGGCGATTACACGGCGGCAGCCATCGGCTCCTTCGCCTTCGACATTCCTGCGGCGGTTGTGGATGGAAACGTATATCGTGTGCTTTCGAGATATTTCGGCATAGATACGCCCATCAACTCGACCCAAGGGAAAAAGGAATTCGCTGCTTTGGCGCAATCATTGATTCCTGGAGGAGGAAACGAGAAGATTAAGCCTGAGGCTTTTGAAATGGAGCTGTCTCCCATTTCAGCCTATAATCAAGGAATGATGGATTTCGGTGCCATTCAATGCACACCGCAATCGCCCAAGTGCTTGCTCTGTCCGCTAGCCGAGACTTGCGAGGCATTGCGAAATGACCGAGTAGCTGAGTTGCCCGTAAAGGAGAAAAAACTGAAGGTGCAAACTCGCCGCCTCACCTATATATATATAAGGTGTCAAGAAGAGACATCGGCGAATGGCGAACAAGCGGAACCTATGATCGCCATCCATCGCCGTGGCAAGGGAGATATTTGGCAGGGACTGTGGGAGCCATACAATGCTTCTGACTTCAAGAAAACTTCTATTGAGTATCACGAAGGTATCGAAAAGATGTTTCATCTCCCAACCGCCTCATTGAATTATGGCATCACCCGAATAGCAAAAGATGTGAAGCATGTCTTGACGCATCGCATCCTTCTCGCCGATTTCTATCTCTTGGAAACGGATGGACGATTCCCTTTGCCTGCTGATTATATCTGGATCAAGGAATCGGAGTTCGACCAATATGGCATTCCGAGACTCATAGAGATTCTCTTGGAGAAACTCCGTAAGTGGGAAAGTGAATAATAAAAAAAATAAGCAAAATAAGAAACTCGAAGATGGCGTTCCTTATTTTGCTTATTCCTTTAACTTATCTAACTTCTCGAAGTTCTGACATTTAGTAGTTCTGAGCCTCAATCTGGAAGTAGCTCTGTGGGTGGTTGCAAACTGGGCAAACCTCAGGAGCCTGCTTTCCTACGCAGATGTGACCACAGTTGGCGCACTGCCAGATGCAATCGCCGTCACGAGAGAAGACGAGCTTGTCCTGTACGTTCTTCAAGAGCTTGCGATAACGCTCCTCGTGGTGCTTCTCGATCTCGGCTACCATCTCAAACTTGATGGCAATCTCCTCGAAGCCTTCCTCACGAGCCTCCTTCGCCATGCGAGGGTACATCTCTGTCCACTCATCGTGCTCGCCCTCGGCAGCAGCCTGCAAGTTCTTCTCTGTGTCCTGGATGGCACCGCCCTCCAAGTACTTGAACCATATCTTGGCGTGCTCCTTCTCGTTGGCAGCAGTCTCCTCGAAGATGTTGGCTATCTGAACATAACCATCCTTCTTGGCCTTGGATGCGAAGTATGTATATTTATTACGAGCTTGAGACTCACCTGCGAAAGCCTCTTGCAAATTCTTCTCTGTTTTTGTACCTTTCAATTCTTTCATAATGTATCTGTATTAAAATTAATAATTACTTGGTTTTAAATCACATTGCAAAGATATTGTAATTTTTCCAAACTTGCAAGTCTTTTCCTATAAATCTTTCTTCCTTTATAGGTTTTTAACAAAAAACGTCGTCTTTCGAGAGATTTGCCAAGGGATGATGCGCCTATTTGACAAGGCACCGATTCACCGGGATGCAGTGGGAATCCTTGATTTCTCCTATCACGATGATGCTGTGAAGGCTACCGATGCAGTCGATGTTGGGCAATGGCTTCACATTGGAGCATGAGGCGTTGCAATATCTCAAGGTGAACAACCTCGCCATCGAGGGCAAGCCTGAGGGATTGACCATCAACACCCATGTATGCCGTGGCAACTATCATTCTTGCTATGCCGCCAAGGGTGCTTACGACCCAGTGGCTCCTTATCTCTTTGCCCATGAGAACGTGGATACCTTCTATCTGGAGTTTGACGATGAGCGTTCGGGCAGTTTCGAGCCTTTGAAGTATGTGTCTGATAACAAGAAGGTGGTGCTCGGTTTGGTTACCAGCAAGTCGCCAGTCTTGGAGGACAAGGCTACGGTCATCGCTCGCATCCACGAGGCTGCCCAGTATGTGCCTTTGGAGCGTCTGAGTCTCAGTCCTCAGTGTGGCTTCGCCTCTTGCGAGATAGGCAACAAGTTGACGGAGGCAGAGCAATGGGCTAAGCTTGACTTGGTCAGAGAGATAGCCGAGGCGGTTTGGGGATAGGCGAAAGCTTATCTCCTTTATCCGTAAAATAGTTACGTTTTCCCCTTTTATAGTTAAGTGCCATTTTATATATTTGTTGTATTTTTGCGCCAACTGTTAATACACAATATTATTATATGAACAGAAAAATCATGCATAAAATCGTAATGATGGCAGTTGGTGAAGTCGTTGCAGCTCTGCGACCAGAAGCCTTTGAATCCAGCCAACAAGTTGAATAATTATATAGAGTAGCACTGGTGAGAAGACATAAAATCACATATTTCTCCATTTTAAACAACTTTGTTTTAAACAACCTTGTTTAAAACGGATTTTTTTTATTAACTTTGCAGTCGTTAAGCATATTGAGAACATATAAGCAAAGTAAGAATATGGCAAAGAATATGGAAGCTCCTTTTGTTTTTGGTGTTCGAGTGGAAGGTGATGCTTTCACCGACCGAAGAGAAGAAACCGAACGATTGAAGGCTAACTTTACCTATGGGGTGAATACTATCTTGATTTCACCTCGTCGTATGGGGAAGACTTCATTGGTGGATAAGGTATGCTCATTAGTGGAGGGCGATGACATAAAAATAGCGCGTATAGATGCTTTTGGTTGTCGCTCGGAGAATGATTTCATCAATGCTTTTGCCACGGCTGTCGTTAGGGCGACTTCTAACGACTTTTCTTTGTCTTTGGAATATAATGCGAGTAATCAGACCACTGAGGAGGTGTTGAAACTTCCAAAAGTCATAGCCCAATCCAAAGGCTATCGTATTGTGGTGTGTATAGATGAGTTTCAGCAGATAGGTGATTTTCCCGATTCCTTGACTTTCCAAAAGAAGCTTCGTGGCATTTGGCAGTTGCAGAGCCATGTGTCTTATTGCCTGTATGGTAGCAAGAAGCACATGATGGAGCAGATGTTTCAAAACCAAAGCTATCCATTCTATCGCTTTGGTGATTTCTTCTATCTCAACAAGATTGGCGAAGAGGACTGGGTGGAGTATATCTGCCAAAGATTTGAGGCGACAGGAAAGCATATTTCAGAGAACCTGGCACGTGAGATATGCTTGGTTACTGATAGATATTCCTCTTATGTTCAACAGCTGGCATGGTTCGTTTGGTTGCGTACGGCAGATGCTACTCCGGCTACATCCAAAGATGTGCAGTATGGCATCGACCGATTATTGGATGCTTGCGAGCCTTTGTTTATCCAACAGACGGAAGACCTTTCTGCCTATCAGATGAATTTCCTCCATGCCTTGGTGAATGGAGTACACACTGGTTTTACGCAGAGTGCGATATTGGCTAATTATCGCCTTGGTACCGCTGCCAATATCACCAGATTGAAAAAAGCATTGATAG
>ERZ1034984.3396-NODE-3396-length-11580-cov-5.175184_pt1 | contig 11580 bp, 22 predicted proteins | sample MGYA00520589_ERZ1034984 | MGnify/ENA primary metagenome ERZ1034984 (study PRJEB33766, sample SAMN09781790) | gut metagenome | biome: gut microbiome | host: Homo sapiens | place: Madagascar | study: EMG produced TPA metagenomics assembly of the PRJNA485056 data... | reverse complement strand
GAGCGGTTCATAAGTACAAGGATTCTCGTGAGCAGTTCGAAAGAAGAACTCACAAAAGACTGATTGATATCGTCGTTCCCGGCGCTAAGACAATGGAGTCGTTAATCAAAATCGACTTACCGGCAGGCGTTGAGATTGATGTTATCCAAAAATAAGACCGAAAGGCTTATTTCAATAACTTGCCCGGAATCCGGGCGCAAAAAGTGCAGTAGCGTTTCGGCGCTATGATGCAGGTCACGTTTCCGGTGCTTTTACGGAAACCAATAACTGATAAGGAGGAAAAGTAATGGAAAAAGCAATTTTGGGTACAAAGATCGGTATGACCCAGATCTTTGCCGAGAACGGCGTAGTTGTTCCCGTAACGGTAATCGTTGCAGGCCCCTGTGTCGTTACACAGAAAAAGACTGTTGAAACAGACGGTTACGATGCTGTTCAGGTAGGCTTTGGCGATGTTAAGGAAAAAGCTCTTAACAAGCCGCAGAAGGGTCACTTTGCAAAGGCAAACACTGCCAATAAAAAGCACGTCAGAGAATTCAGATTGGCTGATTGTTCAGCACTGAATGTAGGCGATGAAATCAAGGCTGACGTTTTCGCAGCCGGAGATAAGATTGATGTTAGCGGTATCTCAAAGGGTAAGGGCTTTGCAGGTCCGATGAAGCACGGCTTGCACAGAGGTCCTATGACTCACGGTTCAAAGAGTAAGAGAGTCTCCGGTTCAATGGGTATGTGCTCGAACCCCGGACGAGTTCTGAAGGGTAAGGTACTTCCCGGACACATGGGTGTTCAAAAGGTTACAATCCAAAACCTTGAGGTAGTAAAGGTTGACGCTGAACAGAACCTAATTCTTGTTAAGGGTGCAGTTCCCGGAGCTAAGGGCGGACTTGTAACAATCAGAAACAGCGTTAAGGCATAATCGAGGTTATTGGAAAGGAGGAAATATAATGGCTACAGTTGCTTTATATAACATGGAAGGCGTAAAGACCGGTTCTATGGAAGTATCCGATGCGGTTTTTGCAGCTGACGTGAATAAATCGGTTCTGCATCAGGTAGTTGTAAATTATCTGGCAAACCAGAGACAGGGCACACAGAGCACAAAGACCCGTACGGAAGTACGCGGCGGCGGTGCAAAGCCCTGGAGACAAAAGGGTACGGGCCGTGCAAGACAGGGAAGCATCAGAGCTCCTCAGTGGACAGGCGGCGGCGTAGCTTTAGGCCCCAAGCCGAGAAGCTACAGATTCAGCGTAAACAAGAAGGTAAAGAGAATCGCTTTGAGATCTGCTTTATCCGCTAAGTATGCTGACTATAAGGTATTCGTTGTAGACGGATTAGAGTTGGACGAGATCAAGACATCAAAGATTGTTGCTTTACTGAAGGGTCTTGAGGTTTCAAAGGCTTTGATCGTAACAGCAGCGGCTGACGAAAATGTCTACAAATCAGCAAGAAATATTAAGAATGTTACTCCTACTCATGTAGGTACACTGAACACATACGACGTTTTGAAGCATGATGCATTCATCGTTTCAAAGGATGCCGTAGCAAAGATCGAGGAGGTGCTTGCATAATGAATTCATACGATTTATTAAGACGCCCCATCATCACAGAGCGCTCCATGGAGGCTTATTACGATAAGGCGGGCAACGAAATCAAAAAGTATACCTTTGAAGTACCCCAGTCGGCAAACAAGATAGAGATTAAGAAGGCTGTTGAAGAAGTGTTCGGCGTAAAGGTTGACAAGGTCAACACAATGAACATTACGGGCAAGGTTAAGAGAATGGGCAGAAATGAAGGCAGAAGAGCTTCATGGAAAAAGGCTATCGTTACTCTTGCCGCAGACAGCAAGACGATTGAGTTCTTCGATATGTAATCGAAAGACAGAGTATTTGAGTAAAGGAGAATAGAGGATCATGGCTATAAAAAAGTATAATCCTACTTCGCCTGCCAGAAGATTTATGACGGTTTCCGACTTTGCGGAGATCACAAAGTCCACGCCGGAGCGTTCACTGCTTGCAAAGAAAGATAAGCATTCAGGAAGAAACTCCTACGGTAGAATCACGGTTCGTCATAGAGGCGGCGGTAACAGAAGAAAGTACAGAATTATAGATTTCAAGAGAAACAAGGACGGCATGAATGCTACAGTAATCGGTATTGAGTACGATCCGAACAGATCGGCAAATATCGCACTGCTTCAGTATGAAGACGGCACAAAGGCATATATCATTGCTCCTCTCGGTTTGACAGACGGTGATGTTGTTGTATCGGGCGAGGGCGCAGACATTAAGCCGGGTAATGCACTGTTCATTAAGGATATTCCGGTTGGTACTTTGATTCATAACATTGAATTGTATCCGGGAAGAGGCGGTCAGCTGGTTCGTTCCGCAGGTAACAGCGCACAGCTGATGGCAAAGGAAGGCGATTACGCACAGGTAAGACTTCCGTCGGGCGAAGTGAGAATGATTCGTCTGGACTGCAAGGCTACCATCGGAATTGTAGGAAATCAGCAGCACGAAAACATCTCAATCGGTAAAGCAGGAAGAAAGCGTCACATGGGTTGGAGACCGACTGTTCGAGGCGTTGTTATGAACCCGAACGATCACCCGCACGGCGGTGGTGAAGGTAAGTCACCGATCGGTAGACCGGCTCCGGTTACACCTTGGGGTAAGCCTGCTCTCGGCTTGAAGACGAGAAAGAAGAAGAATAAGACAAATAAGTTTATCGTAAAGCGCAGAAACGACAAGTAATCGTCATTATCGCATATATTCCTGAAAGGAGGAACACTTAAATGGGTAGATCACTGAAAAAGGGACCTTTCGTTGAAGAGCGTCTGATGAGCAGAATTGATGCTATGAACGCTGCAAACGAAAAGAAGGTTGTTAAGACTTGGTCAAGAGCTTCCACAATATTCCCTGAGATGGTAGGTCATACAATAGCCGTTCATGATGGCAGAAAGCATGTTCCCGTATTCATTAGTGAAGACATGGTAGGTCACAGACTGGGTGAATTTGCTCCGACAAGAACCTACAAGGGACACGCAGGAGCTAAAACAAGCAAGTAATTCCGAACAGAAGCTCCGCGCATGCGTTGCTGCATGCGGCAGGGGGATTTCGGAACTGAGTTTTAGCATAATTTAAAAATTAGAACTTACGAGATATACACAATATATCGGAAGGAGGATTTTCGACATGGAAGCACGCGCAGTATTAAAATACGCCCGGATCTCACCGAGAAAGGTGAAGATAGTGCTTGATCTGATAAGAAACAAGCCTGCAAGAGTTGCGATGGGTATTCTTGAGAATACACCCAAATCCGCAAGCGAGTATTTAAAGAAGCTTCTTGCGTCAGCAATTGCAAACGCAGAAAATAATCATAATATGGACAAGAGCAAGCTGTATGTTGCAGAATGCTATGCATCACAGGGTCCTACTTTAAAGAGAATTCAGCCTCATGCACAGGGCAGAGCGTTCAAGATTTTAAAGAGAACCAGCCATATTACTTTGGTATTAAAGGAAATGGAAGACTAATAGAAAAGGAGGTTCACGAATGGGACAGAAGGTTAACCCGCACGGACTTAGAGTCGGCGTCATTAAGGATTGGGACTCTAAATGGTTTGCCGGTAAGAAAGAGTTCGGAGACCAGTTGGTTGAAGACTATAATATAAGAAAGTTTGTTAAGAAGGCTTGCTATGACGCAGGCATTGCAAAGATTGCAATTGACAGAAAGCAAAACAGAGTATTCATTACAATCCATGCTGCAAAGCCCGGTATCATCATCGGTAAGGGCGGCGCTGAGATTGATAAGCTGAAGGCTCAGATTGAAAAGCTTACCTCAAAGACAGTTAATGTAAATATTATGGAGGTAAGAAATCCCGATACAAACGCACAGTTGGTTGCTGAGAACATTGCAGCACAGCTGGAAAAGAGAATCTCGTTCAGACGTGCTATGAAGCAGGTTATGGGCAGAGCTATGAGAATGGGCGTTAAGGGTATTAAGACTGCTGTTGCAGGTCGTGTAGGCGGCGCTGAAATTGCAAGAACAGAGCAGTATCACGAGGGTACAATTCCTCTGCAGACCTTGAGAGCGGATATTGATTATGGATTTGCTGAGGCAAAGACAACCTACGGTATCCTGGGCGTTAAGGTTTGGATTTATAAAGGCGAAATCCTGAACGTTGCTGAAGGCAGAAGAAAGGAAGCCGCTGCCAACGCTCCTGAAAAGCGGGAGAGAAGACAGAGAAGACCGAAGGGAGGCAGACAGTAATGCTATTACCTAAGAGAGTAAAATACAGACGTGTAATGCGCGGCAGAATGAAGGGTAAAGCGACTCGCGGTAATTTTGTATCAAACGGCGAGTTCGGTCTTCAGGCATTAGAGCCTGCATGGATCACTTCCAGACAGATTGAGGCAGCCCGTATCGCGATGACACGTTATACAAAGCGTGGCGGTCAGGTTTGGATTAAGATATTCCCTGATAAGCCGGTAACAAGAAAGCCAGCCGAAACACGAATGGGTTCCGGTAAGGGTTCACCCGAGTATTGGGTAGCAGTAGTAAAGCCCGGCAGAGTCCTCTTTGAGATGGCCGGAGTTTCCGAAGAAGTTGCAAGAGAAGCTATGCGTCTTGCTATGCACAAGCTGCCTATCAAGTGTAAGTTTGTTAAGCGTGAAGCAGAGGATGGTGAATAAGAATGAAAATAAATGAGCTAAGAGAGTTATCAACCGCTGAGCTGGAGGAGAAGCTGGCTTCATACAAGCAGGAGCTTTTCAACCTGAGATTTCAGAACGCTATTAATCAGCTTGAAAATCCCCAAAGAATTGGTGACGTTAAAAAGACTATCGCTCGTATTTTAACCATCATTCATGAAAGAGAACTGCAAGGCAGTGCAATGTAATTAAGCGTTAATAGAGTTTGTCTCGAAAGGAGGACACTTCAGTGGAAGAAAGAAACAGACGTAAGGTCAAGATCGGTAAGGTTGTAAGCAATAAGATGGATAAGACCGTCGTTGTTGCCATAGAGGAAAACAAGAAGCACCCCTTATACGGAAAAATCGTAAAGAGCACCTATAAGCTGAAAGCACATGATGAGGAAAACGTATGCTCAATCGGCGATAAGGTAAAGGTTATGGAAACAAGACCGCTCTCAAAGGATAAGAGATGGAGACTTGTGGAAATCGTAGAGAAGGTTAAGTAATTATAGCCCGGAAGGAGGAAGTTTTAAATGATTCAACAGCAAACACTTTTGAAAGTGGCTGATAACACAGGCGCAAAGGAAGTTATGTGTATCAGAGTTATGGGCGGATCAAGAAAAAGATACGCACAGGTTGGCGACGAAATCATTTGCAGCGTTAAAAAGGCAACACCGGGCGGCGTTGTTAAAAAGGGTGACGTTGTAAAGGCCGTTGTAGTAAGAACGGTAAATCAGTCAAAGCGTGCCGACGGTTCATATATAAGATTTGACGAAAACGCAGCAGTTATCGTAAGAGATGATAAAAACCCCAGAGGTACTCGTATCTTCGGCCCTGTTGCCAGAGAGTTAAGAGATAAAGAGTACATGAAGATTTTATCATTGGCTCCGGAAGTTCTTTAATAGGAGGATCGAAACACGATGAAAAAGATGCATGTAAAGCGCGGCGATATGGTAAAGGTTATCGCCGGTAAGGATAAGGGCGTAGAGGGTAAGGTAATTACCGCTATTCCCAGCAAGGGCAAGGTAATCGTTGAGGGCGTTGCGATCGTGTCTAAGCACCAGAAAGCAAGAAGACAGGGTCAGGAGAGCGGTATCCTGAAGATGGAAGCTCCGATCGACGCATCCAATGTAATGAGAGTTTGCTCAAAATGCGGCAAGGCTGCAAGAACAGGTGTCAAAGTCCTGGAGGATGGCTCCAAGGTAAGATACTGCAAAAAATGCAATGAGACATTTAACGATTAATTTTCGAGAGGAGGTAAATTCTAACAATGAGTAGAATGCAAGATAAATATATAAAAGAAGTTGCTCCTGCATTAATGGAGAAGTTCGGTTATAAGTCAACAATGCAAATACCAAAGCTTGAAAAGATCGTAATTAACATTGGTATGGGCGAGGCTAAGGATAACCCCAAGGCAATTGACGCAGCCTGCGGAGATCTGGCAAAGATCACAGGTCAGAAGCCTATCGTAACCAAGGCAAGAAAGTCAGTAGCGAACTTTAAACTTAGAGAAGGCATGAACATCGGCTGCAAGGTTACTTTGAGAGCAAGCAAGATGTATGAATTTATGGACAGATTGTTCAACGTAGCACTGCCGCGTGTAAGAGACTTCAGAGGAATCAATCCGAACGGTTTCGACGGCAGAGGCAACTATTCCTTAGGTATAAAGGAACAGCTGATTTTCCCTGAGATCGACTATGATCAGATCGACAAGATCAGAGGTATGGACATTAACTTTGTCACTACCGCAACAACCGATGAGGAAGCACGCGAAATGCTGAAGCTTTTCGGCGCTCCCTTCCGTTCATAGTTTTTAAGGAGGAAAAGAATCATGGCAAGAAAAGCAATGGTTATCAAACAGCAAAGAAAGCCGAAGTATTCCACACAGGCTTACACAAGATGTAAGATCTGCGGCAGACCGCACGCATACCTGAGAAAGTTCGGTATCTGCCGTATCTGCTTCAGAGAGCTTGCTTACAAGGGTCAGATCCCCGGCGTTAAGAAGGCTTCCTGGTAATCGGAAGGAATACACACAACTTGATATAGAGTACGAATTCTTTAGAGATTTCGGAAGGAGGTAAATTAAATGCAAATAACTGATCCTATCGCAGACCTGCTTACAAGAATCAGAAACGCAAATTCTTCAAAGCATGATACGGTTGATGTTCCCGCTTCCAATATGAAAAAGGCAATTGTTGATATTCTGGATAAGGAAGGCTACATCAAGAGCTATCAGGTAATTGAAGATGGCAAGCAGGGCGTAATCAGAATCAATTTAAAATACGGACCCAATCATGAGAAGGTAATCAGCGGTCTGAAGAGAGTTTCGAAGCCCGGTTTAAGATTTTATGCCGGAGCTGACGAGCTTCCCAGAGTATTAAAGGGACTGGGAATCGCGATTGTTTCCACATCACAGGGTATCATGACCGATAAGCAAGCCAGAAAGGCAAATATCGGCGGCGAGGTTCTTGCTTTTATTTGGTAATCGTAGGGCAAGAAACTGAAAACCTGTTCATGAATGATGAGCAGAGAGAATTTAAGTTAAGGAGGAAAAAATCCTATGTCAAGAATAGGTAGACTGCCTATCACTGTTCCGGCTGGCGTTGATGTCAAGATCAGTGATACAAATGAGATCACAGTTAAGGGTAAGAACGGTACATTGACAAGAAAGCTTCATCCGGACATGATTGTAAAGATGGACGGCGGAGTTATCACTGTTGAGAGACCTTCAGAGGATAAAATGCATAAGTCACTGCACGGTCTTACAAGAACACTTGTAAACAATATGGTGATTGGTGTAACAGATGGCTTTGCAAAGGAGCTGGAAATCAACGGTGTTGGTTACAGAGCTCAGATGCAGGGTAAGAAGCTTGTATTATCATTAGGTTATTCACATCCCGTTGAGTACACTCCGGAAGAGGGTATCACCCTGGAAGTTCCTGCACCGAACAAGATCATTGTAAAGGGCGCCAGCAAAGAAGCTGTCGGCGCAACCGCAGCAAAGATCAGAGAATACAGAATGCCTGAACCGTATAAGGGCAAGGGTATTAAGTACGTTGATGAGCACATCAGACGTAAAGAAGGTAAAGCAGGCGGCAAGAAGAAATAATTGAAAGGAGTGTTCGATAATGGTTAAAAAGAAGAGTGCTAATGTTGCAAGAATAAAGCGTCATCAGAGAGTAAGAAAGAACATCTCCGGTACTGCGGAGAGACCTCGTCTGAATGTATTTAGAAGCTTAAATCACATATACGCACAGGTTATCGATGATACAAAGGGCGTTACTCTGGTAAGCGCATCCTCAATGGATAAGGGCTTCGAGGGTAAAGGCGGTAATGTCGAGGCAGCAAAGGCTGTCGGCAAGGCAGTAGCTGAAAAGGCACTGGCAGCAGGCATTAAGACAGTTGTATTTGACAGAGGCGGATATGTATACCACGGCAGAGTTGCAGCTCTTGCGGAAGGCGCAAGAGAGGGCGGCCTGGAATTCTAAGAGAAGGAGGACGAGTTAAGTGGCACAGAAAATTGACGCATCAGTATTAGAATTAGAAGAAAATGTAGTAGCAATAAATCGTGTTGCGAAGACCGTTAAGGGCGGTCGTACGATGAGATTCAGTGCGCTGGTTGTAGTCGGTGACGGAAACGGTCATGTAGGCTGCGGACAGGGTAAAGCTGCTGAAATTCCCGATGCAATCAGAAAGGGAATTGACGCTGCAAAGAAGAACCTGATCGAAGTTCCCTTAGTTGGCACAACGATTCCACACGAAGTAATCGGTATACACGGTGCAGGCAGAGTATTGCTGAAGCCTGCTTCACAGGGTACCGGCGTTATCGCAGGCGGTGCTGCCCGTGCAGTACTGGAGCTTGCAGGAATTAAGGATATCAGAACAAAGTGCCTGCGTTCCAATAATAAGAGAAACGTAGTAAGTGCTACAATCCAGGGCTTATCGGAGTTAAAGCAGATTGAAGATGTTGCAAGACTTCGCGGTAAGACAGTAGACCAAATCAGAGGTTAAGGAGGGCACATCATGGCTAAGCTTAAAATCACATTGGTCAGAAGCACAATCGGCAGAAAGAAAGATCAGATTGCTACTGTCGAGGCTCTTGGCCTTCATAAGATCAGATCGGTTGTTGAGAAAGAAGACACACCGCAGATCAGAGGAATGATAAACAAGGTATCACACCTTGTTGAAGTTACAGAACTTTAATAGATAGACAAGGAGGTGCAGCAAATGAGATTAGACGAACTGCAGCCCGCTGAAGGTTCCAAGTTCTCCGCCAAGAGAGTCGGCAGAGGAATTGGTTCGGGAACCGGCAAGACTTCCGGCAAAGGCCATAAGGGTCAGAATGCCAGAAGCGGCGGTGGAGTAAGACCGGGCTTTGAAGGCGGTCAGATGCCTTTATACAGACGTTTGCCAAAGCGCGGATTTAAGAATATATTTGCAAAGCAATATGTATCTGTAAACATTGAAGAATTAAATAAGCTGGAGGACGGTGCAGAGGTAACTGCTGAAACCCTGAAAGAGAACGGCATCATCAGCAAGACTCTTGATGGCGTAAAGCTTTTGGGCAGAGGTGAACTGACAAAGAAGCTTAACGTTAAGGTAGCAAAATACAGCGCATCCGCCAAAGAAAAGATAGAAAAGGCAGGCGGAAAGGCTGAGGTGATGTAATATGTTCCAAACATTTAAAGATGCATGGAAAATTGCAAGCCTTCGATCCAGAATTATATTCACAATTTTGATGTTAGTTGTATTCAGATTTGGAGCACATATTCCTGTTCCTTATCTGAGCAGCGAAGCAATGCAGGCGTTTTTGGGCGCCGGCGGAACAGATTTGTTCAGCCTGTTTGATGTATTTACAGGTGGTGCGTTCTCCAATGCGACTGTAATGGCGCTGGGTGTTTCACCGTACATCAACTCATCCATTATTATACAGCTTTTGACGGTTGCCATTCCGGCTCTTGAGCGTTTAGCAAAAGAAGGCGTAGAGGGCAGAAAGAAGCTGAATAAGATTACAAGATATGTATCCGTTGTTTTGGCATTTATCCAGGGGGCCGGTCTTTATGTAACACTGTATAACATGAAGGCAACAGCAAGTTTGGATGCAATCAAGAACCCCGGAGTGCTTACATTCTTTATTATTGTATTGACGTTTACAGCCGGTACTGCATTTATCGTATGGATCGGTGAGTTGATCACAGAAAAGGGTTTAGGCAACGGTGTTTCCTTGCTGATCTTTGCCGGTATCGTTTCAAGAATCCCGACGGGAATCGTAACGGTATATAATCAGTTCCTCGGAACAGGCATTACAGCAAAGGGTCTGGCAATTGTTGCGGCAATCGTTGTGGTTGCAATTGCGGCAATCGCATTCGTAGTATTCTTCTCGGATGCAGAGAGAAGAATCCCGGTTCAGTACGCAAAGCGTGTTGTTGGAAGAAAGATGTATGGCGGTCAAAGCACAAACATTCCTATTAAGGTAGCAATGGGCGGCGTTATGCCGATCATCTTTGCATCCTCCATCATGGCATTCCCTGCAACAATCGTAAGATTGGTAAGCGGCGGTAATATGCCGACAGCAGGACTGGGATACTATGTTTTGGGATGCTTATCGGCAGGATACGGTCCGGCTTGGACCAGCATTGTATATGCAGTAATATACTTCCTGTTGATTATCTTCTTCACATACTTCTATTCATCTATTCAGTTCAATCCGATTGAGCTGTCGAATAACATGAAGAAGAGCGGCGGTTTTATTCCGGGTATCAGACCGGGGAAGCCGACCAGTGACTATATCAATCGAGTTTCCTCAAGACTGAACTTGATCGGTTCATTCTTCTTAGGAGCAGTTGCTATTTTGCCGGTTGTTTTCGGTGCGGTATTCCATATCCCGTCCTTGCAAATCGGCGGTACATCCCTTCTGATTATGGAAGGTGTTGCACTGGAAACTGTAAGACAGATTGAGTCACAGATGACAATGCGTCATTACAAGGGCTTCTTGGAATAAGAAAGGCGGCATTAGTATGAATTTAGTATTAATGGGTCCTCCGGGTGCCGGCAAGGGTACTCAGGGCGAGATTCTATCCAAGAGATTGGGGATTGATACCATATCAACCGGCGTAATGCTTCGTTCCGCAATTAAAGAGGGAACGGAGATCGGAAAGCTTGCGGAAAAGTACATTAATGAAGGCAAGCTGGTTCCGGATGACGTGATTGTTGGAATTGTAAAAGAAAGACTGTCAAAGCCTGATTGTGCAAAGGGATTTATCTTAGATGGATTCCCGCGCACAATCGCTCAGGCGAAAGCGCTTACCGAATCGGGTGTGAAAATTGATAAGGTGCTTTCACTGGAGGTTCCGGATGAGAAGATTGTCGAAAGATTATCCTCCAGACGGGAATGCTCGAAGTGTGGCGCACCGTATAATATCATTTCTAACAAACCGGCTCATGAGGGTGAGTGCGATAAATGCGGAGGCGAGCTGATTCAGCGCGCTGACGATAATCCGGAAACGATTCAGAACAGACTGAATGTTTACCATGATCAAACAGAGCCGATCAAAGGTTATTATGCAGCTGAGGGTTTGCTCGTTACCGCAGAGGGCGAGGAAAACTTAGAGGATACAACCAAAAATGTAGCTGTGGCTCTGGGACTTGAGGAGTAGATTTATATGATAACCATTAAATCAGCAAAGCAAGTCGAAAAAATGCGAAAAGCATGTGCAATCACAAGAGATGCGCTGGCGCTGATAGAGAAAAATATTCGCCCCGGAATCTCAACAAAGCAATTGGATAAGATTGCACATGATTTTATCATATCAAGGGGTGCAAAGCCCAATTTCCTGAACTACAACGGATTCCCCGGAAGTATCTGTGCTTCGGTGAATGACGAGGTGGTGCACGGGATTCCCGAT
>ERZ1034984.3395-NODE-3395-length-11581-cov-7.364133_pt1 | contig 11581 bp, 11 predicted proteins | sample MGYA00520589_ERZ1034984 | MGnify/ENA primary metagenome ERZ1034984 (study PRJEB33766, sample SAMN09781790) | gut metagenome | biome: gut microbiome | host: Homo sapiens | place: Madagascar | study: EMG produced TPA metagenomics assembly of the PRJNA485056 data... | reverse complement strand
TCATATATATTTATAATATACACATTGTATTTATCATAATACCTCCATAATAATAAGGATATATAATAATAAGGGGTGTACAATGTGCAAAAAACAAAAAGTGACGAGTGACGAGTGACTTTGTCACTTTTTGCATGCCCGCTGGGTAGCGTTACGAGGGGGCTGTAGCTGCATGGCGAGGGGCGGGCAACTGCATCACGAGGGGTATGCAAATACGTCCCGACGCAGACAATGCTACGTCGGGACGTACTGAGAACTGCGTCGGGACGTAGTAAAGTCTGCGTCGGGACGTATTTTTCTTACCATTCTACGCTTCTGCTGCCATCCTCCTCGGCGGTGATAGTCACCTTGGTGCAGTCTTCTGGCAGGAGGTCTTCTATCAGCTCCGGCCACTCCAGGAAGCAGAGGTTTCCACTGTAGAAATAGTCCTCATAGCCCATATCGTATACCTCGTCCAGCTTCTTGATGCGATAGAAATCGAAGTGATAGACAGGGTCGCCATTACCAGCGGTATATTCGTTGACGATGGCAAAGGTAGGAGAGGTGATGACGTCATCTACTCCCAACTCTTCGCAGATAGCTTTGACAAATGTTGTTTTTCCGGCACCCATCTTGCCATAGAAGGCAAAGACCTTGCCGTCGCCCATGTTATCCAGAAATTCCCTGGCAGCTACATGGATGTTGTCTAATGAATCAATCTTAATCTTCATATATTTACTTTGAACTTTGAATTTTGAACATTGAACTTTATGATTAGCTAAGGCTGCTGGAGCTTTGCTTATCTCTTTCTCGGTGTCAGCGTGATGAGCGGAATGAGCATTTCCTCCATCGAGATGCCACCATGCTGGAAGGTGTCCTTGTAGTAAGACACATAATAATTATAGTTGTTCGGATAGGCGAAGAAGGCATCACCGTAGGCGAAGACATACGCAGTGCTCAGATTAGGAGCAGGCAGCTGTGCCTTGTGGGGCTCCTTGATGGTGAATACTTCCTTGGCATTATACGCCAGGTTCTTGCCCAGCTTGTAGCGCAGGTTGGTGTTCGTATTGCGGTCGCCTACAATCTTGATGGGCTTCGATGCGCGGATACTGCCATGGTCGGTGGTGATGATTACCTTGAAATCGCTCTGGGCAAGCCGCTTGAACAGCTCTGCCAGTACCGAGTGGCGCAGCCAGCTCCGGGTGATGCTGCGGTAGGCAGATTCCGTATTCGCCAGCTCCCTTACCATCTTGGATTCGGTTCGTGCATGCGAGAGCATGTCGATGAAGTTGATGACGAGCACATTCAGGTCGTTGCCCTTGCATTCATTGTAATGCTCCAGGAACTTGTCGGCTCCAGCCGAATCGTTCACCTTGTGATAGCTGAAGCTGTAGTGCTTGCGATATCTGTCCAGCTGCGTCTGGATGAGCGGCTTCTCGTTGAGGTTCTTGCCTTCCTCTTCGTCTTCGTCCACCCACAGTTCCGGAAACATTTCGGCTATCTTGTTGGGCATCAGTCCGCTGAAGATGGCATTCCTGGCATACTGGGTGGCTGTGGGCAGGATGCTCATATACATGTCTTCCTCGATGTCGTACATGTCGCCGATGTCTTTCGCCAGCATCTTCCACTGGTCGTAGCGGAAGTTGTCTATCACGATGAGGAACACCTTTTCGCCCTTGTCGAGCATCGGGAAGAGCTTGGTCTTGAAGATGTCCGGACTCATCACGGGTCTGCCTTCCACCACCTTGCCCAGATTCTTCGGGTCTACCCAGTCCATATAGTTCCTGGCGATGTATTTGGCAAAGCCGATGTTCGCCTCCTCCTTCTGCATGGAGAGCATCTCGGTCATTGAACTGTCGGTATCGCTCAGTTCCAGCTCCCATTTCACCAGCCGGCGGTATACTTCCATCCAGTCCTGAAAGTTGCGGCAGTCCATCATCTGCATGGCTATCTGCTGGTAGTCCTGCTGGTATCCGCTCTGCGTTACCTCCGTCACGATGTCCTTGCGGTGTATATTCTTCTTGAGCGACAGGAGAATCTGGTTCGGGTTTACGGGCTTGATGAGATAGTCGGCTATCTTGGAGCCGATAGCCTGGTCCATGATGTTTTCTTCTTCACTTTTTGTACACATCACAACGGGTGTGGCTGGCTGGATGTCCTTGATATGCTGCAAGGTCTCCAGTCCGCTCAGTCCCGGCATCATCTCGTCGAGGAGGATGAGGTCAAAGGTCTGCTGCCTGCATTGGTCGATGGCATCGGCCCCGTTGCTCACCGTCACCACCTCGTATCCTTTCTTTTCCAGAAAGATGATATGGGCTTTGAGAAGCTCTATCTCGTCGTCTACCCAAAGTAATAATCCGTTGCTCATAAATGTATCTTTTTTTTAAGGTGCTAAAGTACAAAGAATTCTTGAATGGAGAACGATTCTTGCTATTAAAGTATGTTAATAGGGCTGAAAGTGTTGTATTCTTGGGTTAGGATATAATATAAAGACCGGGAATCCGTTATTATTATTTAGTAATGAATAAACGAAAAATAAACGAAGAAAGAAGAAAACAATGCTCAAGATTGTAATGATTATGTTGTGCGGAATAGGTACGGGATATCTGCTTCGCAACAGGAAAATGAGTTTTATTGGCCGGGGTATCACGGCGCTGATATGGGTGCTGCTGTTCCTGCTCGGTATCGAGGTGGGGGCTAACCCGCATATCGTCAATGGTCTGCAGACTCTGGGTCTTGAGGCCATCGTGCTGACGATAGCCGGAAGTCTGGGTAGTGCAATCTTTGCCTGGGCATTGTGGAGATACGTCTGCAGAAAGGAGGCTGGGAAATGAAAGGTAGTCTGATTATCGTGGGTTTCTTCGTGCTGGGCATCATCGTGGGCTTGTGTGATGTGATTCCGTCCAGCTTCCCGGCGAGCGACGTGAGCTATTATGCGCTCTGCTGCCTGATGTTCTGCGTGGGTATCAGCATCGGTTGCGATACCTCTATACTGAAGAGTTTCAGAAAGGTGAACCCCCGGCTGATGATGCTGCCGGTGATGACCATTCTGGGAACTCTTGCCGGATGTGCTACTGCCTCCCTGGTATTGGGGCATCGCCAGCTCAGCGACTGTCTTGCCATCGGTTCGGGCTTCGGATACTACTCGCTGTCGAGTATCTTCATCACCCAGTATCGTGGTGCAGAACTGGGTACCATCGCCCTTCTTGCCAACATCTGCCGCGAGATTCTCACCCTGCTGTGTGCTCCGCTGCTGGCTAGGTATTTCGGCAAACTGGCACCTATCAGCGTAGGTGGCGCCACCACGATGGATACCACGTTGCCCATCATCACCCGCAGTTCGGGCGAAAGCTTCATCATCGTTTCCATCTTCCATGGTTTCTGTGTGGATTTCTCCGTACCGTTCCTGGTGACATTCTTCTGTTCATTGTAAACGAAACTTGCCCATAGCGCTGTGCATTGGTTATGCATCAGGCGCTATGGGCAATTCTTTAGAACCCTTCCAGTTCGAAATATTCATCTTCCAGTTCGATGCTTTCTGAAGAGTTGCTGTCATCAAAATAGATGCCGGTATCTTCTTCCTTCTTCTCTTTCTTCTGGTTTGGAATCACGAGGGTTCCGTCGTCTTTCTTTTCTTTCTGGTTTGGAATCACGAGGATTCCGTTGTCTTTCTTTTCTGGAATCTCTTCCTTCTTGCCTTCTACTTCGAGTTCTCCGCCGCTTAGCGGTTCGTCCTGTGGGGTTATTGGAACTGTCAGCGTGTTATCTTCTTGTGATTGTTCCGCTTTGGGCGATTCTTCAGAAGTAGCCTCTTCTGTCGAAGGCTCTTTTTCTGCTGCTGGAGCTGTTTCGGCAGGCTCGAGAAGCAATGGAAGCTTGCTGACAGGGAGAGGGGCGAAATGCTTGCTGTAGAACTTTTCATACTCCTCGTAGGTATGGCTGGTACCCAGGAGCTTCAGGTTCGGCTCGCTGATGACGTAGGCACGTACATTGCCTAGCAGACGCTTGATGGCGGGCTGCTGGTATACGGCGTTGGCGTACTGGCGGGCTTCGTCATAACTGTTGAAACCGCTAATCTGCATGCGATGCAGTCCCTCCAAGTCCTCGATATTGATATCGAAATAGCGTGCCATGTAGGAGGTAAAGTTGTACTTCGCCATCTCGAAGAGCAGCTGGTTCTCGTTGGTCTTGTCCGGATCGTAGGCAAGGAGGAACACGAAGCTGGCATTGCGTTCCGGGCTATATCCCTTCTGCCTGGTGGAATCCCGGTCGTTGAGCTCTATGCTTCTGCGGGTCCATACGTCGTTGAGGTCGAATTTGCCCCCATAGAGTCGTCTGCCGGCATCCACGCCGTTGATGATCATACCTGCCATCTCGCTCAGACGGCTGTCGGGATACTTGCTGACCACTTCCTTGAGGTCTGCCAGGCAGCTCTTGATATCGCCGTCGTTCAGCTTGCTGAGGCCGCCGATGAAGAGGAATTTATCACGGTTTGCCCCATCAGGGAAGCGGTTCCGGGATATCTGGGTGTTCCTTTCCACCTTGTCATATTCCCCGTCCCTGAAAGCCTGATAGGTGCGTGTATAGAGAGAATCTTCTATCTGCACACCCCGCTTGGCATTCTCTGCATAGTATGGGTCGGAAAGGAGGGTAGTCCACTGGCTTTCCGGGTATTCTGCCTTCAGTTTCTGCAGATAGGTCTGTGCCATCTCCGGTTTCCGTTCTCTGGAATAGAGCAGATACAGATGGTAGTAGGCGTCATCCAGATGTGCATAGTCTGGATGGTTGTTGACCAGTCTCAGCAGGGATTTCCGGCTCAGTGGCAGGTTGTCGAGCTTGTCCTTGAAGATGACTCCAGCATGATACAGACCGTCTTCCAGCAGCTTGTTGCTCTCAGCCAATTGTTCTGGGGTGAACGGAATCTGTGCCAGGTAATACTCGCGTCTGTGCGGATCGTTGACGGCACTGTCTGAAGTCTGCTTGAGTAATTCTTCCTGTTCGGCAGCCTGTGCCAGCGAGTCTCTCTGTTCATCAGTCATCTCTTCAGCTCCGGCAGCGTTGGCAACAACGGTCTTGTTGATGCGCTGCCAGTTGTCCACGTTATCTCGCTTGCCCCAGAGTTTCTGGAATTGCGCCTTTCCCTGGCTTACGGTCAGCGGAGAGTAGAAATACCATTGCCCGTTGGCAGGGGTGTTGGCGCTATTCTCATTGTTTTTCTGCGGGCTGTTGCTGGAGGCGAAGTTGTTGTTGTTGGCAAAGTTGCCGCCGTCCTGCCGGAGGGTTGATTCCGCTTCTTCCTCCGCCTTTCTGTTTCTTCCTTCTTTTTCAGGGCGTCAATAACCCTGTCGATGGCAGCATTGCGTTCTTTCTCGCTCATCCTGGCAAGTTGCTGCAATGAGTCTTGCAACTGCACGGCATCGGTATAGGGCACCAGTTCATCGAGCACCTTGGATCGGTTGGCGAGTTGCTGGTAGTCCTTTCTGTCCTTATCCAGCAGTCCGATGGCTTCTCCGTAGCATCTGCGTGCATCGGAGAATTTCTCCTTGGTCCAGTACAAATCGCCCAGATGCAGCAGCAAGACGCCTTTTTCTATTCCGTTGCGGGTAGATTTCTGATTGCCTTTCTCGTATGCCGTTATGGCTTTCAGGGTATCTTTCCTGCTGAGGTGTATATTGCCGATGGCATAGTATATCTGGTCCTGATATTCTTTGTTGTTGTCGGAGGCAGCCATTCGTTTCAGCCTGCTGATCATCTTGCCGGCATTGTCTTTCGCCATCACTTCGGTCATGGCAATGCGGGCGTTGAAGGCGAGTTCGTAAGGTGGATTTTGGCGAATCACGTGCCTGAAGGCTTTATAGGCTTCTTTCTTGTTGCCGATGGATGCCTGAAGCTGTCCCATCAGATACCATTCGCGTGCTTTCTGCTTGCGGCGCATCTCGTGGCTGATTACTTTCCTGAGGTAAGGAATGGCCTGCTCGGCATTGCCGGTGTGGATATAGTAATCGGCAAAGGTATAATCCCATTCTTTCTGGGCACGCCAATGGATGGAATCGCGAAGCATGTTGCGAATCACGTCTTCGGCATCGTAATTCCAGTTCTGCTCGATATAGCATTTGGCGAGCCAGGCCCGGACTTTGCCGTAGATGGCGGGCTGGGTGGCGTAGAGGCGACTCATATAGGAAAAGGTGGCGGCTGCCGACTCGAAATCTCCCTGATAGAACTGCGAACGGCCCATCAGCATCCATGCCTTCCAGAGGAACGGGTTGTATTCCCGGCGACTCAGCCATTCGATGTCTTTGGCTGTCTTGCGGCGGTTTTTAGTCCATTCCGGTCTTCGCTTGATGCTGTGCTGATGGATGGCCTTCTCGCATTTCTCGATGGCGCGGTCGAAGTTGGCCTTGCCGATTTCCCGGCTGTTCTTGTTGCTCACGGTATAGAGCGGAATCTGCTCGGTATAGTTGTCCTTGTTTCCCGTCTCTTTCTCCAGCGAACCATCGATATAGGCGAGTGTACCATTATAATAGGTGTTGTACTTTGCATTAAAGGCGTGCCACCATCTGCTCTGCGCTGTATTCTTCTGCGTAGAGCATCCGGTAAGAATCTGGGCTATCGTCAGGAAGACAAAGCCTAGGGCGTAATGAAAAGTATTCTGTTGTTTCACCTTATTATAATATCTTTATGAATGCCGGAGCATCTTATATCCCTTGGCGAGGGCAAAGAGGATGATGCTGACGAATATGATGGTGGCGCCTGAAGGCACGTTGAGCAGATAGCTGGCATATAATCCCACCAGGCAGTCTATCCATCCTAGCAGGATGCTGACGGCAATCATGTTCCTGTAATTGTTGGTAAAGAGATTGGCGGTCATCTGCGGAATGGTAAGCAGGCTGATGGCGAGTACGATGCCCACCATCTTCAGCGTGGCTACAATGGTCATGGCGATGAGCGTCATCATCAAATATTCTATGGCTGTGACGGGCAGGTGCTGCGACCTGGCAAACGTGCTGTCGAAAGCAATGTTCTGAATGGGGCGCAGCAGGAATGTGAAGAGCAGCGCAACGATGAGGGTGAGACCGCCCAGCAGCCATAAGTCAGCACTATCGATGGCTAGGATGCTGCCAAAGAGGAAGGAGGGAAGATCGGGCATGAATCCGGGTGTAAGGAAACAGCAGATGATGCCCACGCTCATTCCCAATGTCCAGAACATGGCGATGGCAGAGTCTTTGCGCACGTCTTTCTTCCTGGAAATCCATTGTACGCCAAAAGCACTCAGTATGGCAAAAGCCATGGCTGAGAAAATGGGGTTGAGCCCCGCATATACACCGATTCCGATGCCACCGAAAGAGGCATGGGTGATGCCGCCGCTGATGAAAACCAGTCGGCGGGTAACTATATAGGTTCCGATGAATCCGCATAGGATGCTGGCTAGGAAAGCTCCTATGAGCGCATTCTGGAAAAATGTATACTGCAGTATATCCATTACTTTGAACTTTGAGCTTTGAACTTTATAATTAGCGAAGCTGCTGAATTTTTAAGTTTGAACAGTAAAATTCTAGCTTAAAAAGTTGATGACTTCATCTTTCAGCTGGTTAGGAAGGTTGATGCCCCGAAGGATGAGGCTTCTGTTCCAGCCGGCTACTTCTTCTGGTTGCATCGTATAGAGCACCTCTGAGAATTCCTCCACCTCTTCGTCGGTATAGGAATCGGCTTCCCGACCAGCAAACCGGTCGAGGTCTTCGTCATCGTAATATTCTATTTCCTTGATGGCTGCTTCCATCATGCAGTCCTGTTCGCATTTAGAGTTTTCCCCATTGCAGGTGTTGCACGATACTCCTTCCTGCAAAGGTTCCTCTTCCTCTCCCTTGCGATGAGAGAAGATACCGAACAGGGCGCTTATCAGGCCTAATACCACCAAGGCTAAAACTAAATATAGCATTTACTATTTACTTTGAACTTTGAACTCCGTTACTTTGAACTTTGAGCTTTGAGCTTTGAACTTTATGATTAGCAAAGGCTGTTGAATTCTTCACTCTTCACTCTTCACTCTTCACTCTTTATTCTTCACTCTTCATTCTTCATTCTTCACTCTTCATTCTTCACTTATTTCAAACCCTACTTTCTTGAGGTCGTCCCAGTATTGTGGGTAAGACTTGCTCACAACTTCCGGGTTGTTGATTTCTATCTGTGGAAACTTGAAGGCGAGAGGAGCGAAAGCCATAGCCATGCGATGGTCTTCGTAGGTGTCGATAGGAGCGAACGTAGGCTCGCAGGTTTCACCATCCCAGATGAGCGTATTGTCATTCTCATCGCGAATCACATAACCCACCTTCTTCAGTTCCGTCTTCAATGCTTCGATACGGTCGGTTTCCTTGATCTTCAAACTGGCAAGACCAGTAAACTTGAACTTGACACCAAGGGCGCAGCAGGCTACGACAATGGTCTGAGCCAAATCTGGTGAGCCCGTGAAATCATATTCGAATTTCGGTAACAGGCAGCGATTCGCCTTCAAGGTAACAGTGCTCAGGGTATCGCGACTTTCGAATTCGCTCTTTACACCCAGCAGACTGAAGATGTATTTTACAACCGAATCGCCCTGCTTGGAGCTGTCCATCAGACCTTCGAGCTTGATGAGGGAATTGGAATTGCTGTTGAGGGCCATCATCTCATACCAGTAAGAAGAGGCGCTCCAGTCGTTTTCTATCTGATAAGGAGTGCTTTTATATGGCTGCGGTTTGACGGTGATGGTATCCATATCAGTCCATTCTGCTTCAGCGCCATATTCCCTCATCGTCCAGAGCGTCAGGTCGATGTATGGTCGGGATGCAATTTCGCCTGTCAGTTTCAGTTCCAATCCGTTCTTGAGGATAGGACCAATCATGAGGAGGGCTGAGATGTATTGCGAACTGATGTTGCCCACAATTTCCAGATGGCCTCCTTCCAGCGGCTTGCCCTTGATATGGAGTGGGGGATAGCCTTCCTTCTTTTCATAGGTGATGTCTGCGCCCAGATAGCGAAGGGCATCTACCAGAATGCCTATAGGGCGGTTCTGCATGCGCTCGGTACCCGTGATGGTGTGTTCACCTTCTGTAGAAGCCAGGTAAGCAGTCATGAATCGCATGGCAGTACCTGCAGCTTTGATGTTGATGACCTCTGGCATATCCTTGAGGGCTGCAATAATCACCTCTGTATCATCACAGTCGCTCAGGTTGTCGGGCTGGATGTTGCTTCCTGCCATCGCACTGATGACGAGCGCTCTGTTGCTGATACTTTTGGATGCAGGCAAGTTGATGCTTGCGTTGAGTTGGCTTGGAGCCTTGATTGTATATTTCATATTCTATATTCTGCTGTTTGATGATATTGAATCTGTTTATTTGCCATGGAAGGTGCGGGTCTGAATGTCTTTCAGCCTGATGGTTCTTCCCTTGGCCAGGACATTCGGAAGGTCGAATTCTTCTTCTGGCATCTCATTCCATGCTCTTGTGGTGGTTCTTGCCTTCTTCGGCCCCGGAATGAGCGGCGAATAGTACAATACCTGTCTTATTCGATAGGCTTGATCTGGAGTGAACCGCATGCTGTAGCAGATGCTGTAATCCATCAGATTGTCTGCCTGCCATTCTTTTCCCTGATTGTTGGAGCGTTTGGCAAGTTGTTTCACCGTGAATGTCGTATCTGGCTTGATCTTTTTGGCTTCTGCCATGTAGCTGACGAGCCATTTGTTATACGCTATTCTGTTGTAGCTAGGTGTATCTTGGCAATAGTCTGAATCATCATCGTCATCAGCCGGCTCTGATTTGTCTTTCTTGTCTGGCTTTTCGGAGAATGTGTGGAAAAGTCCCAGATAATGCCCCAGTTCGTGGGCCAGTGTGGCATTCGGATCTGCTGTGTTATACTGATAATTCTTCTGCTTCTTGTCGGTCGTATATCGGGTACCCTCGTATTTCTTATCCACATAGATGGCATTGAGGGATACGCAGTATGGGAAACTGCTTGGCTTGCTGAGCGGATAATTCTTGCCGTTGGTCAAGCCTTCCAGATCAGGATAACCGGCTACCTTGTAGGGTACATTGCTGATGCCAAGAGTTGTCGACGTTGCATCGGTATTCTTGAAGGTATAGACCATCACATTGATGTAGTCGTTCTGGTTCCAGGAGTATTTGGCGTTCGACTTGCTGCGCATGAACTCTTCACAGTCTAGGGAGTCTTCTGCTATCTTGATGTATTCTACGCCTGGCGTCTTCAGTTTCTTTCCATTGAGGTCGTATTCGGCAAGTTCGAACTGTATATGTAGGTTCTCACTCTCGATGGTGTCGAGACTGATATTATAAACATTGCCTTGATATAGCTCGTTGACATTGTCTAGCAGCTCCTTGAGTCGGGCATTGGATATATACTGTTTCGGGTTTTTGCTGTCTTTGTAGAAAACATGGAATATGACGGGGAGATGGTAGATGTAGTCATCTCCCGTAATGATGTCACTATCCCTATCCTGTCCGTTGGCAGTGATGGGTGAATCTCCGATGGTTCCCTCTGAGTCTTTGCAAGACCAAAGCCCAAGTGTGGCCAATATGATGATGAAAATTGCAAAATGTTTCATGCGTGTACCTTATTATATGATATAATTTATGATATATTTTCTGCAAAAGTACAAAATAAAATGAACATAAGCTAGCAAACGGGCGAAAAAGTTTATGTTTCTGATGAAAAAAAAGTTTCTTTTATACGACATGAAATAATAAATGAGTTTACAATATGTAAAGAGATGATGGGTAAAATAGGGTATTATTTCTTGTAACTACTTTCAAAGTGCGTAATTGGAGGTGCAAAAATAACAAATTGTAATTCTGTGTACGTTTTCACGGAAAAAGTAAAACTGGGGTAAAAAATAAAATAAAATTGCGTTAAGAGAATATACAACATTGAGAAATTCATTGTATCTTTGCACCAGAAAAAAGAAATAAACAACAACAAATTCAATCTAAAAAATTAAGAATATGAAACGAGTTATATTATTCTCATTGATGGCTTTGATGACTGTAGCAGCTTTCGGTCGCAAGCACGTAGAGAATGCAACAGTAGTAGCTGACACTATTTACTATGCAGAAAATATGAGTAACGTAGCTAGTGCAGATCAGGCTAGTTATTACAGACTGCTGATGACTACTGGCACTGGCATCAATAAGAAGGATGTATTCCAAGACTTCTATATGAATGGTAATCTCCGTGCTGAGGGTGGCTACAGTTTCGTAGACCTCGGTAACGATCGCAATACTATCTTCAATGGTGAGGTTACTACCTACTATAAGAATGGCAAGGAGAAGTGGCATGGCAAGTATGTCAATGGCAAGCGCGAGGGCTACTTCACTCTTCAGCTCCGTGAAGGCGGTGTAGCTGTCGTTCAGTTCAAGAACGGTAAGTCTATTCACAATTACTTCATGGTTACTTACAAGGATGGTTCTACTGAAAAGAGAAATCTCTCAGAAATTCAGCAGCTCTTGTAAGATAAGTAAACCTTAGAAAAGGTTTCTTCATTGAAATAAAAGAAAATCTCTCTTATATAAATTAAAATTTTATGTTGATATGACCAATATGGGGATGGCTTCCG
>ERZ1034984.3391-NODE-3391-length-11594-cov-6.271687_pt1 | contig 11594 bp, 8 predicted proteins | sample MGYA00520589_ERZ1034984 | MGnify/ENA primary metagenome ERZ1034984 (study PRJEB33766, sample SAMN09781790) | gut metagenome | biome: gut microbiome | host: Homo sapiens | place: Madagascar | study: EMG produced TPA metagenomics assembly of the PRJNA485056 data... | reverse complement strand
CATGAACATACTCAGCACCTTGTACTTTCTATATGCATGAAAAAGTCTTTGATTAAATCCAATATTAAATATCCATCTTCTATAATCGGCCGGTTCCTTTGTTATTTTTGCGATTTTTAACAGATAATACCGCTGACGGCGTTTATCTCCTGCGATTTCGCATCGAATTGCACCATCGGTATATATCATTATTTTTCTTTCACGCTTAATATTCTCCGGTAATTTCTGAATTAACTCCCTATATTTTCTGTTTTGGTTATGCACCGTCTGCACCCAGCCATCCAGCTTGTTTGACAAGCGGTTTTTATCCTTCAATGTATGACGCAATAGCATCAAAGGCTCTCTGACATATGCGACCTTGGTAATCTGACTTACCCGTATTAAAACATCATATTCCTGCCAAAACGATACCGTCTCGTCAAAGCCACCAATTTCTTCCATCACACTTTTCCGAATCATCATCATGGAAGTCGTACAAAATATTGTCTTAAATACCGCCTGCGACATATCTCCCTGCTGATATTCCTCCGGGTATACGCAAACAAACCGTTTTTCATCGTAATCATTTACATGTCCACAATATACAAGTCCGATTTCCGGATTCTCAAACAATTTTATCTGCTGTTCAATTTTTGTTGGAAACCACTCGTCATCATCATCCAGCAAGGCTAAGAACTCTCCCTTTGCAGCCTGAATCCCTTTATTTCTCGCATAGTTTCCACCTTTGGATTCTTCCTTATCAATAAAAATTGTTCTTACCCGTGGATCTGTTAATGATTTCAAATATTCCTGTGTTCCGTCTTCCGAAGCATCTACCACAACAATACATTCAATCTCCTCATATGTCTGGGTAAGCACGCTTTGAATCGCTTTTTTCAGTAAATCCTTACGATTTCTGGTAGTTATAATTGCACTAACTAAACTCATTCAATTTTTCCTCAACCTTACTCTTTAATTCTTTCGCAAACACAGCATCTGCCTTTTGTAATTCCGAAAACGCATATGCATCTTGTATATAACCTTTTCCCTTTTCAAGATCCAGACCTTGTAACTTTATTGTCTCGAGCAAAAGATCAAGCCAGCGGTCCATCTTTGTCCGGATCAATATCTTTCCCTGCGCCTCATCTTTCCTTCCTGTAAAAAAACAACCCAAGGAATCAGCGATTTGTCCGGTTTTACACATTTCCTGAAAATCCTCTTCTGTAAACATCTTACGGCTTTTTCCAGTCGAAATAGAATATTTGTACAGTCGATCTGGAATCCCGACATACCGTTTGCACATTGCATACAAAATGCAGCAAACATATACATCATCCTTATAATATATATCCTCCCGGTCACATGCTGCATACGCCTTTTGCAAAAGCGGTGTCCGTACAACTTTATTCCACGGCATCTGCCCAAGTGCATCCGCAATTAAAGTATCCAAAATATCCTCACCCTGCAAAGTTCCAATGTGAATCCGGCAATAATTATCCTGTAGCACATCATCCTTTATCTTTTTCAACTGATTGATAACCGTAGCTTTTACTGTTTCTGATGCTTCTAAGACAATATTGGCACGAAATTCCATTACATCAGGATAATCCCATGCTTTCAATCTTTGTTTGATTGTGTGAAGCGCATTCTTTGGAATGCAATCATCACTGTCAATCTGAAAAATATATCGTCCCCGTGCTTCCATAATTGCACGTTTTCTCGTATAGACTAATTTACTGTTTTTCTCATTTACCAGCACCCGAACACGGGTATCTATCTTCTCATACGCCCGCAAAATGTCTACGGTTCCATCTGTAGAGCCATCGTCCACACACAAAATCTCACAATCATAAAAATCCTGATTCAGAATACTATCCAGACAACGTCCAATCAATTTTTCCACATTAAAACATGGTATGCAGATTGACAGCAGCGGTGGCCGCATCGCACGAATCAGAACCTGCAAAGATTCTGCCTGATTTTTACAAATAAATATCTGCTTTTCACGTTGTTTCTTGTAGACAGAATTTGTAGACACATCTTCCATGTGCAAAATATTGATTTCCGGATTGTAGACGGTCTTTAATCCATGCTCTTTGCAACGCAGATACAGCAATTCTTCTTCCTTAAACATAAACGTGTCCGGGCAGAAGCACTCCTCAAACTGCTCAATATATAACGGGGAAAACACAAGACAACATCCATGCAGCAATACATCCTCGTGCCGTTCGTGATAGATGGAATAATCAATCTTCCTATCCTCTGCAATGTCCGCTTTGTCAGATGTCCGAAGCAATCCCTGTACCACGCGAATCATCCGGTTTGCCAATTCCCGTTCCGGATACAGCTTGGAACTATAATATTGATACATCTTGCTCAACTGCTTATATTGCGAAATATAGAAAGCGACTGGCTTTAAATTAAAATCAAACAGATTCTCCTTATCCTCTGGCAATGTCACATGTGGTCCCAATACGCCAAATCCAGACTGCTCATAATCTCTGGCAATCTTTTCCAGCATATCCGTCTGCTGGACCATAACGTCATTATTCATTACGCAGATCATATTACAATGCTTCTGATCGCGTAAAAAACGATACCCCACATTATTTCCTCTTGCAAATCCCAGATTTTCCTCATTAACCAAAATGGTTATCTGTTCTTTCTCATGATAAAATTGTCGAAGCTTTTCTCCCGATTGATCTGGCGAGTGATTGTCCACAATCGCAATCGGAATATCTGTTCCGTACAGTTTCTCCACGCACGAAATACACTGTTTTGTTACATCCATACCTCCATAATGTAACACCACAAACCCAAAACTATACTTCTCTTGTTTTTCTTCCATTCTTGCTTCCCCTGTTTTATCTAAACATATAATTATTTTCAGTTTAACAAACCACATTCTCTGTGTCAATGTCTGCTTTAAAATACCATTTTTCCATAAAAAAAGCAACATCTTAGCTGCCCGCTAACATGTTGCTTTTCTTATCTCTCTGTCTATTTGAAGAACACGTGATTACCAATCTGCTTATAGGTTCCAAGTGTACTTGTATCCACATATCTTGCAGGACGGAATGACATCAGATCACCGATGTTGTTATTGCCTGCACATGCATCTCTGGCTGCCTGAATACAGCTTGCCTGCGCACCGTTCTGAATCAGTCCCTGTAATCTGGAATCCGATACAACGCTGAACTGATTTGCGGCATATACAACACTGCTGATCGTGCTGCCCCATGCGCCAGACTGCAGACGGTTCAAAATTACATTTGCTACCGCAAGCTGTCCTTCGTAGGACTCATTTCCACATTCCAGTGTCATTACAGCTGCCATCAGATTGATATCTGCATCACTCAGGGATACCGGTGTTCTGGATGAAGAGCCGATATTCGAGCTGTTGTTTGCCTGTGTTGTTGCTTCTGTTGTTGTCTGCTGTGTTGTAGAAGTCTTTTCTGTTGTTGTCTGTGTCGACTGCTTGTTCTCCTCTACACTGCCAGAAGCCTTCTTTGTCTCAGTTGTAGATGTCTCCTCAGAAGTTGTATCTTCGTCTACCGCTGTACCATCGACTGGCTCTGCAACACGATACCCTTCTGTGACTTCCATATAATCTGCACTTGCATATCCTTCGGTACCAGTTGCCACCTGAAGACATACCCATGCATCATCTGTTTTCTCTGGTGTAACTGTATAAGTTACATTCTCATAAACCGCACCGACAACCTCAGCGTCCTTGTTGGCTGCTGCACGAAGATTGATACCATCTTCCTTCGCAACGGCTGTCATAGAATAATACTGCTTTGCAAGTGCATATGCTTCCTCGCCGATTGTAACATAATCTGCTTTCACATAGCCCTTTACATCACCAGACGAAATCTGCACCCATCCGTCTGCCTGTGCAAGCACATCGCCACAAGCACCGATATTCATATGGCCAACGATTGCAGAATCCGTAGATGCCTCTGCACGGACATTCACATCATCCCGATTGGCTGCACACTTATCTGTAAACTCTGCAGCTGCCGCAGCAACCACTTCTTTTTCCTTTGCTTCCTTATCTGCAGTCATAACAGACTCCAGATCTGCACGGATCATATTGGTTCCGGCTGCATTCATAGAAGTCATCGAACCATCCAGAGTCACAACCTCTTCCACATTTCCAGAAGCAACAACTGTATCTGCTTTTGCTTCTTTCCTGTTTCCAATCATAATGCCTGCGCCTGCACACATAGCAACGACTGTAACCATAATCGTAAAGGCTAAAATATTTCTAACTATGTAACGACTGTTAAATACATTCTTTGTGAGGAATAATCGCATATTCCGTACTTTTAACTTCGTTCTTCTGCTCATTTCTTTCACCTTGCAAAATAATTTCGTAACTTTTCAAACACATTGTTACATTTTTATTACAGAAATATCTTAACATTATCTTACAAAGGTGTCAATAGTTTGTTACATATTTGTTACAAATGCAATCGCTAACATACCAGAACCGACATGCGTACCAATGATCGGTCCAATTGGCGCAATCATCAGATTGTCCGCCTGCATACCAGCGTCCACCGCCATCTGCTTTAATTTTTCTGCTTTCTCAATGCAGTCCGCATGTCCGATCACAGCGCGGAGTGTACTTAAATCGCCACCCTCTTCCACGGTCTTTGCAATAAGGTATTCCATCGCCTTATTTGTTCCACGCGCTTTAGAACGGATGACCAGCTTACCTTCCTCGTCCACGCTCAGGATTGGCTTGATTTTAAGTGCACTTCCGACCATCGCTTCGACAGTCGACACACGTCCACCACGTTTTAAATGGAACAGATCTTCCACCATAAACCAGTGATGCACATGTCCACGTGTCTGCTTCACCCACTCTGTAAGTGCATCCAGATCCAGACCTTCGCGTTTCTTCCTTACGATCTCATACAGAAATGCGCCCTGTCCCACAGCGGCTGACCGGGAATCCACACATACAATCTTTGCCTCCGGGTATTTATCCAGCACCATATCTGCACCAAGCATAGAAGACTGATACGAACCACTTAAACCAGATGAAAAACTGATATATAGAATATCCTTTCCTTCTTTTACATATGGCTCAAAGAAATCCTGATACATCACCGGGTTGATCTGCGATGTCACAGGCATCGCTCCCTTGCGCAACCGCTCATAAAAGTTTCCAATGTCTCCATCGCGCTCATCCAGATAATACTCGTACACCTGCTCCTCGATTGAATAGGAAAAAGGTACGATCGGAACTTCTAATTCCTTTACAACCGAGATTGGCAGATCGGCTGTTGAATCACTTATAACGATATAATCTCGCATACAATCTATCCTCCAATTTAATATCCATAATACGCATCCAAGCCATCTGCAAGTCCCTGAATGATTTCTTTCTGATAATCCTGATCGATCAGTTTGGATTCCTCCTCTTCATTACTCAGATATCCAAGCTTGATCAGTGCGACCGGCTTTTCACTCCAGTTGATGGCTGTCATCCGGTCTGTCTCGTAAATTCCCTGATTTGTACATGCCGTATTATCCAGAACGCCCTGAATCAACCGCGTCGTCAGACGGTAACTGTCATTGTACAAGTCACTGTTAAATTCGCTATCTGGCGTCATACACACACCCATCACACCAGTCAGGGAACTATTCTCACTGAAATTCATCTGAATACGCACATACACGGTTGCCTCTGAATCATTCGCAAGCAATGCACGATCCTTGTTCGACAAATTGATCTCATCGGTATCTCTTGTCATCAGCACCTGATAACCACGGCTTTCCAGTTCTGTCTTTAACAGATTCGCATAAGTCAGATTCAGTTCACTCTCTTTTGTTCCAAGTGTCGTACCAACATTTCCCGTAGATGCACCCTGTTTGGTCACATCAGTATTCGGTCCGATCTCGACCTGTTCCGCATTCACAACCGCCTGATTGGCTGGATCAAGCATAACGATCTTCTTTACCTTCTCGGCATCGCTCTTTGTCGCCGTATCCGTCGGTGTCTCTTTCTCGGTTGTATCTGGCAGGGTTCCGGCTGGCGGTTCTGTCTGGATCACATATTCGGAATACACGTAAAATGTACTTCCATCCACCATAACCTTTGTCCACTCTTCATTGTAACCGACACGATTCAATACTTCGCCACCCGGAAGCAGCTTGTAAATATCCGCGTCCGTGGATGCTGCCACGCGGACATTGATCGTCTCTCCCAGTGTTTTCACATAATCATTTGTAATATAGTACCCATCGGCATCCATCGGAAGATCCGGTTCCTGCGCTGCATCCGCATTCGTTGCCACAACTGCAGGTTCTGCCGTTGTAACTGCCTCGGTTGTTCCATCCTGTTTCTTTCCGCAGCCACCAAGCAGTACCATACAAACGGCGCCAATCAGCCAGCCTGCCAGTTTATTTCTTCGATTTAGTTTTTTCTTCATAGCTTGTTACTCCCATTTTCGTATCTTGATTCATCTGTAAAAAGCGTATTTATAAATAGTATCATTCCACGCCAAAAAAGACAAGATGTTTTCCACATCTTGTCTTTTCCAATCTCTTGAATTTGTATTTTAGAAACAAACTATCACGCCGCCACGGCTCTCGTAAGTGGTACTAATCCCATTGGCATCAAGAATCTTCACATCTGTAAATCCAAACCGTTCCATCAAAATCTTTCTCACGTTCTTACAGCGTTCCATGCTTCCGCACTGTGTAATCCGAACCGGCTTTGTATTGTCATAGCCTTCCTTCTCAATATGTGACAACAGCTTATTTAACGCCTTGTTCATGCCGCGCGCCTGATCGAGCTGCTGAATCTCTCCGTCAACACCATGCAGTACCGGCTTGATATTTAACATATTGGCTGCCAGTGCCTTTACCTTCGTAATTCTTCCGTTCTTCCGCATCGTATCGAGATTATCCAGTACAAAAAGTGTACGAATCTCTCCAACATATTCCTCTGTCTTTTCTACAATCGTCTTGAAGTCAAGGTCCTGCTCTATATAGTTTTCCAAACGTTCACAGATCAGATGCTGTGCTGCGGCTGCAGACTTGGAATCAAATACATGGATCTTTACATTCGGATGATTCTCCTGATAGATCTGCTTTGCAAGCATCGCACTGTTATAGGAGCCGCTTAACTTGGAAGAAAGTGTCACTACAAATACGTTTTCCGACCCTTCAAAATGCTGCATATAATTCTCCGGGGACGGGCAGGAAGAGCGCGGACAATCCGGGCAGCGATCTACCATATCCAGATATTTCTCCTGATCAAATGTATCATCATCAATCACATCCGTATCTCCGACTGTGAGAATCAACGGTACCCGGCTGATATATTCCTTTTTCAAATCCTCGGCTGTAAAATCACAACAGCTGTCTCCGACAATCTTATATTTCATAGTTTTCGCCTTTCAATTCTTTCAGAACTATTATACGTGGTTTTTAATACTACATATGATAGCATGTCAAAACATGAATTGCAACCTATTCTTATACGAATTCATAAGTTTTTCATGATTTATAAAATATTTATCTTTTATTTACCTTTTTCAAATTGTATTTTTATACCTTTCATAGTATAATTTCAAAAGTTTGTATTATGCATTCAATATAATAATGAAGGAGTACGAAAACGTGAATTTTTTAGTTGATCTGATCAAAGGTGTTTTTGTCGGTATCGCAAATGTTATTCCGGGGGTCAGCGGAGGTACGATGGCAGTTTCGTTCGGCATCTATGACAAGCTGCTGAATGCAATTTCCAGCCTCTTGAAAAGCTTCAAAAAAAGCTTTTTGACCCTGCTTCCGATCATACTCGGAATGGTAATTGGAATTGTTGGTTTTACTTATATCATTCCGTGGCTGCTTGCAAACTTTCCATTTGCAACTTCCTGTGCATTTACAGGGCTGATCATCGGCGGTATTCCAGCGATCTTACGTTCCCTGAAGGACGGCTGGCAAAGTGAAGAGAAGAAATCTCTGCTTGTGAACATTCTTGTATTTTTGATTTTACTTGCCGTAGCAATGGCAATGGTATTTTTAAATGGTGACAGCGAAAGCGGCATTGCACTGACTGCAAGTGCCGGTATGATCGTGAAGATCTTCTTCATGGGAATCATCGCAAGTGCAACTATGGTAATCCCCGGTGTCAGCGGTTCTCTGGTGCTTATGATTCTCGGATATTACTTCGGTGTTATCAATTCTGTAAAACAGTTTGTAGAGGCACTCCGCGCACTGAACCTGCAGGGCATGCTCAATCAGCTCTACATCCTGATTCCTTTTGCGATTGGCTGTGTACTTGGAATCTTCTTTATCTCCAAGCTCATAAGCTACCTGCTGAAGCATTTTGCATCTGCGACGTTCAGCGGAATCTTCGCACTTGTAGCATCTTCTCCGATTTCGATCTTCTATAAGGTAAATCAGGAATACAGCATGAATGGAACTTCCGTCGTATCCATCATCGTCGGTGTGGTTCTGCTGGTTGCCTGTGTAGCATTAACCTTATTCATGGAAAAACTCGGAGCACCGGAATCTACGGTGTCCGAGTCTTAGTTACAATTCCTTTCTCCACAAGGCTGTCCGGATGATAGGAAAGCTTTGCCTTACGAAGGCCCGGGATTCCCATATCTTCTTCCCGGTTTACATAGGTGAATGCAGACAGTTCCCGTCTGACAAATTCCCGATTGATCATGGCATACGCACCTTGTATATCTGCGTATGCCTTTTCAAAATGTACATCAAAGGTGTCTTCTGTCAACCGTTCTCCCAGTGTAAATGCAACGACCTTGCCTTCCGCACGGATCAAACCGCCGATCATGCCAAACATCTTTCGATGCTCCAATGCATAAGCAATAATCTTCTTTTCATTCTCCTTATCCCCGTCATGCTCCGGGTTATTCTCGCGTGCCCAGGCTTCTTCCAGTTCCAGACATTCCTTCCAGTTTTTCCCATTGATCCGCTCATACTGATAATCCGGGTAATTCTCTAAAAACCGGTTGATATGGTTTCGCTTTGCATGCAGCTTCTTGCCTGCAAGTGTCGCAAGCGATTCCTGTCTGTACAGATAATCGGCACTGTCTCTGTCATATGCAATCTGATACTGTCCCGGATACCAGCGTTCAATCATCTCGAACATTTCCGGCTCTACCATATACATAGCAAATGGCAGATTACTTTGTTCAAAGTAATCTACCACTCTGTCAAATGCATCCTTCGGATCGTGTTCCCCAATTGGAAACGTAAACGAAGTTGGGACATCATCCTCCACTCTGCAAAACACAAGCATATCCTCTAATATCGTGAATTTCGTCTGATAGAAATCACACCAGAACAGGCTGTTTGCAGCAGAGAACTCGCATCCTCTGTAATGATTGTACTGTAAATAATGATCTAACAACTCTTTGGTCTCAATACTCGGTCTGATAATATCCATATTTATCTATTTTCCTTCCAATAATGTATCGACGTCATTTCGTCCGTACGCACATAATTGTTTGCGGATTTCCTGAATTGTATACTCATCTGCATGAATTTCTACCTTATCCAGCAAATGATCCACATAGCCACACCACTTCTCGTAGATGCGAACCAGATCCTGCTCGGTCGGCTCCTTCTTCTTATGATCGTTCAAAGAAACTGTACCTGACATAATCTCCTTCATCGTAAGTGTCCGTGGCTCAATGCCATATGCAATATAACGGATCTCTTCGGTACGAACCAATGCACAGTCATACATCTCTACCAGCAGATCCTCAATACAGTCATCTGCAATATTAAAATGATGATAATATGCTTCGATCGGACGGCGTGCCGGACGGTCTGCCGCATCCTCTTTGTTATACCAATAGAAATCTTCATCGCTTGCAACCTTGGATTTTGCACGTTTATTCTTCTTAGAACCATAAGAAGAAAGTTCTTCGTTGATACCAAACATCGTCTCGACCGGCACCTTTGCCGCCTTCAGATCTCCCATGATGGCTGCGCCCATCGCCTCTGCTTCCCGTACAGATGCAGCAAGCGCTTCGTTGCTGATATTGATCTCCGGAATATCCGGTCCAAATGCAGAATCTGTAAAGTCATCATTTACAGCCTCCGGCTTCGGTTCTGCAACCACTTCTGGCTGTTTCTTCTGCTTTCTTACATGCTTTTTCTTCTGCTTCTTTGGAGATTCAACCGGCGTCTCTGCTTCTACCGGTTTCTCCGCCACTGTATCAGCTTCCGGCTCCTGCTCCGCAGGAATTTCTGTATTCATCGCTTTCTGATCTTCTACGGCATCTGTGGATGCAGAAACCACATTTTCTGTGGAGTCTGACTCCTCTGGCATAATCGATGTTTCTTTCTCATCCGTTTCCACAGTCTCTGCTGTATCTTCTGATTCATTCTGTACCGACGTCTCAGTCTCTGTCGCAATCTCCGGAATACCTGCATCTGCCTGCATAACATCCTCTGTCTCCGGCTTTGGATTCCGACGTTCTTCCTTGACTGCCTTTGTATCAATCTCCTGTGTCGGCGCATTTGCCTGTGCCGGATCAATCTTCAAAGATCCCGGTACCTCAAATGCACTGTCAAGCTCTGCATCATACTCATCAACTTCTACATTCTCATACTCTTCATAGGAATCATCTGCATCCGCTGTATCGACGTCATCATAATCGCCGTCCTCCGCATATTCATCCTCGTACTCATCATCATAACCTGTGGCTTCTGGCGCAAAAGCAGAATTTTCATCCGGCATATCCAGATTATCTACATAGAAATCATCTGATAGCATGGCATCCGCATCATCAAACACTGTCTGCTCATCTTCCGGTTGCTCCGCATCTTCATACTCTGTGCCATCTTCAAACTCATCCTCGTCATCATATCGACGCTTCGACTTGCTTGCGATTACCGCAATCGTCGCAATAATCATAATCAGAAACAGCGCAAGCAATGCGACAAAATATATCATTGAAATCATTGATCGATCCATATCATTTCCCAGCTTTCTTAAAAAAATAACCACTCCCAAAAACGAGAACAATCCTTTTGTAGTATACTAAAAATAAATTCAATAATCAACATTATGTTGTAAAATGATTTTTCCTTTGTTATAATTTCCTAAGAATTTATCTGTTATACAGGAGGCTATCATATTAAAATGGCAAAGATTAGAACAAGATTTGCACCGAGCCCGACCGGCCGGATGCATGTAGGAAATTTGAGAACTGCTTTATACGCATACCTGATTGCAAAGCATGAGGGTGGCGATTTTATTTTGCGTATCGAAGATACGGATCAGGAGCGCGAGGTGGAAGGTGCTGTCGACATCATCTACCGTACCCTGAAGGAAACAGGACTTGAGCACGACGAAGGTCCGGACAAGGACGGCGGCGTTGGTCCATACATCCAGAGTGAGCGTCAGAAGCAGGGCATCTACTTAGAATATGCGAAGAAGCTGATTGACAAGGGTGAGGCATACTACTGCTTCTGTGATGAGTGCCGTCTGAAGACACTTGTCACGGAATTCGAGGGAAAGACCATCTCCCGTTACGACAAGCACTGCTTACACCTTTCGAAGGAAGAGGTTGAGGCAAACCTCGCGGCTGGCAAGCCATATGTTATCCGTCAGA
>ERZ1034984.3389-NODE-3389-length-11604-cov-24.171876_pt1 | contig 11604 bp, 10 predicted proteins | sample MGYA00520589_ERZ1034984 | MGnify/ENA primary metagenome ERZ1034984 (study PRJEB33766, sample SAMN09781790) | gut metagenome | biome: gut microbiome | host: Homo sapiens | place: Madagascar | study: EMG produced TPA metagenomics assembly of the PRJNA485056 data... | reverse complement strand
AGCACGCAGCGCAGCTCGCGCTCGGTCAGTCGCACGTAGGCATCGAGCCGCTCGTCCTCGAGCGAATCAATTCGCAGAACCTCAACGGCATCAGTCATAGCAGCCAGCCCGCACCCTTCTTACAGCAGCATCAATATCAAACGAGGCGACGCTAGGCGCCGCCCCTCAATCATTCCAACCCGATAATACCGTGGGCAAATAGGAGATTTACGCCTCAACGCGACGATACGTCACGAACTCATAATCGAGGCCTTCGTCACCCTCGCCCGCGGCAATCGTGGCAACCCCTTCGCGCCGCGCAATCTCCCACGCGGGATCGGCGTCCAAGTCGGGAAAGTACGTATCCACGGGATGGACGCAGTGGTTATGCGTGACCTCGGCCTCCACGCAGTACGGTAAAAACTGCCGATAGACATCGCCGCCGCCGATCACCCAGGCAACGGGCTCATCGGCAACCGCGGCGAGCGCCTCGCCGATACTATGCACCACGTCGACGCCCTCGGGCGTAAAATCCTCGTCGCGCGTGAGCACGATATTGCGACGATTCTTGAGCGGACGCCCGCCGGGAAAACTCAGCAGCGTCTTGCGTCCCATGATAACCGGACAGCCCTTGGTACACGCCACAAAATGGCGCATGTCGGCGCGATTGGACACGACCATATCGCCCTCGCAGCCAATGCCCCAGTCGTCACACACGGCGACGATGGCAGAAAGCTTACACGTCATACCTGCCACCTATACCGCAATGGGGATGTTCTTGACCTGCGGGCCGTGCTCGTAGCCCTCGACGATCAGGTCGTCGGTCGTAAACGCGTAGAAATCGTGCACATCGGGGTTAAGCGTTACCTTGGGCGCCGCAAACTGCGGACGCTCGATAAGTTCGCGGACGATGTCGACATGGCGGTCGTAAATGTGGGCATCGGCAATCACATGCAGCAGCTCGCCGGGAATCATATCGACCGACTGCGCGACCATCATCAGCAAGATGGCGTACTGGCACACGTTCCAGTTGTTCGCGGCCAAAATGTCCTGGCTGCGCTGGTTGAGAATCATGTTGAGCGTGGGCTTATCGTCCTGCGGGCGCTGTGTCACGTTATACGTCACGCTGTAGGCGCACGGATACAGGTGCATCTCGGAAAGGTCGCTAAACACGTAGGTATTCGTCATAATGCGGCGGCTGTACGGCGTGTTCTTAAGGTCGTACAGCACACGGTCCATCTGATCGAAGTCACCCTCGGCATAATGGCTCTTCTGCCCAATCTGATACCCGTAGGCCTTGCCGATGGAGCCGGTCTCGTCGGCCCACTCATCCCAAATATGGCTGTTGAGGTCATGCACGTTATTGGACTTCTTTTGATAGATCCATAGGATCTCATCCATGGCAGATTTGAGGGCCGTACGACGCAGGGTAAGCGCCGGAAACTCCTCGCGCAGGTCGTAGAGTGCCGTAACGCCAAAGTTTTTAATGGTATAGGCAGGGGTGCCGTCCTCCCACACCGGACGGACCTTTTGGCCCTCGGTGGTGGTGCCATGGTCCAGAATATCGCGGCACATGGATACAAACTGTTGATCAGCCTTGCTCATTGACCCTCCTGTCAGTCGCCTATAAGCGATTTTTATTGTAGCCCAGGCGCACGCGGCCCCACAGCCCAAACATAAGCCCTCATTTTCTGACATATGCCAGAAATACCTTGCGCAAATCTACGCTTTCGCTATCCTATTATTGACATATGTCAGGTTTGGAGTGTGTATGGCAGGAAGACGCGAAAAATTGCGCCGCGTTGGGATCATCCCCGAATATCGTGGCTTTACCCCCGATGGCCTGGCCAGCGGAGACGCGATCGACATGACGGTCGATGAGCTCGAAGTCCTGCGCCTGTGCGACCTGGAAGGCCTCAATCAGGAGGCTGTCGCCCAGCAAATGGGCATCGCCCGCGCCACCGTGGCGGCCATCTGCAGCCGCGCACATCGCAAGGTGGCAAACGCGCTGGTCAACGGGCGGGCGCTCGTCATCGAGGGCGGCAATATCGCGTACTCCCCCATCACCGCAACGACGGCCGCATGGCCAGCAAAGGAGGTCGGCGCCATGAGGGTGGCAACGACGTACGACAACGGCAACATCTTTATGCACTTTGGCCGTAGCGAGCAGTTCAAGATCTACGACATCCAGGATGGCAAGGTGCTCAACGAACAGGTCGTGGGCACCGGCGGCACCGGTCACGGCGCATTGGCGGGCCTGCTTGCCAACGGCGGCGTCGACACGCTCATCTGCGGCGGTATCGGCGGCGGCGCCATCAACGCGCTCACCCAGGCCGGCATCACGGTCTACGCGGGCGCCCAGGGCAGCTGCGACGCCTGCGTCGAGGCCCTTATCGCGGGCACGCTCGCGCAGACCGGCGAGGCCACCTGCGACTGCCATGGTCACGACCACGAGCACGCCCATGAGCATGGCGAGTCCTGCGGCTGCCACGGCCATCACGAGCACAAGGGCCACGAGGGTTGCGGCTGCCACTAGCGGCAAATACCCTGCCGCCAGCACGCTCCCACGCGTACAACAACCTGCAAACGAACGGCGAAGGCCGCCTGGAATACGATCCAGGCGGCCTTCGCCATACACAACTCAAAAGAGCCATTACTTTTTATTGCGCATCTGCGCTTCCATCTGACGCAGCAGGTCCATATCGGACTTGGGACCGCCCGTTCCCAAGCCACCCAGGCCGCCCATGCCGCCCAGACCCATGGCATCCAGACCGGGAATATTGGGCATGCGCATCTTTTTGCCCTTCTTACCCTTTTTGCCCTTCTTGCCACCAGCCTGTGCCTGATTGGCCATCGTGCGCATGCGGCCCATCATCTTGTTCATCTCGCCCCACTGCTTCATAAGGCTGTTGACCTCAGTGGGGGTCACACCGGCACCCTTGGCAATGCGGGCACGGCGCTGACCGTTGATGATGGAGGGGCGCAAGCGCTCCTCCTTGGTCATCGACATGATGATGGCTTCGTTCTTATCGAGGATGCCCTCGTCCAGATTGCCGCCCATCTGGTTGAGCGCACGCTGGCCACCGGGAAGCATGCCCAGGATGCCCTTCATACCGCCCATCTTCTTGACGGCCTTCATCTGGTCGAGCATGTCGTTCATGGTGAAGCCCTCGCGCAGCATGCGCTCGGCAGCCTCGAGCTGCTCGGCATCGGCGGCCTCCTGGGCCTTCTCAATGATGCCGACGACGTCGCCCATGCCCAGAATGCGCTTGGCCATACGATCGGGATAGAACGGCTCCAGCGAATCGGGTTTCTCGCCCATGCTCACGAACTTGATGGGCTTACCGGTCACCTGGCGCACGGAAAGCGCGCCGCCGCCACGGGCATCGCCGTCGAGCTTGGAGATGATCACGCCGTCAAAGTCGGTTCGCTCGGCAAAGGTCGAGACGACGTTGACGATATCCTGGCCGGTCATGGCATCGACGACCATCAGCACCTGATCGGGCTTGACGGCCTTCTTGATGTCCACGGCTTCCTGCATCATCTGTTCGTCGATCTGCAGACGACCGGCGGTATCGACGATGACCACGTCGCGCAGGTGGTCGACGGCCTCCTGGATGGCGCCCTTGGCGATGTCGACCGGGTGCGCACCGTCACCGCGGAAGACCGGTACGCCGATCTCTCCGCCAAGCGTGGCCAGCTGGTCGGCAGCGGCGGGACGGTAGACATCGCACGCGGCGAGCAGCGGCGAGCGGCCCTGCTTCTTGAGCAGGTAGGCAAGCTTTACGGCCGCCGTGGTCTTACCGGAGCCCTGCAGGCCCACGAGCATGATGACATTGGGAATGCGGTTGCTAAAGACGAGCTTGCTCTCGGTAGAGCCGAGCATCTCGGTGAGCTCGTCGAGCACGATCTTGACGACATTTTGTGCCGGCGACAGCGACTCCATGACCTCGGCGGTCATGCAGCGCTCCTTGGTCTTGGCGACAAACTCCTTGACGACCTTAAAGTTGACGTCGGCCTCGAGCAGCGCCATGCGGATGTCGCGCATGGCCGAGGTGATATCGGCCTCGGTCAGCTTGCCCTTGCCGCGCAGGCGGTCAAATGTGTCGTTGAGGCGATCGCTCAGGGAATCAAACACTAGTCACTCCTTAATTGGACTCGCCCACCAGGGCGCGGCAGAAATCTTTGGCATTGAACTCCTGCAGGTCATCGACCTGCTCGCCCACGCCCACGCGCAGGATCGGGAGCTTGAGCTTCTCGGCCACGGCCATGGCGATACCGCCCTTTGCCGTGCCGTCGAGCTTCGTCATGATAATACCGTCCAGACCCAGTGCCTCGTTAAACTCGAGCGCCTGGTTCAGACCGTTCTGGCCGGTGGCGGCATCGATCACGAGCACGACCGAGACGGGCATGGGGCCGGCGGCCATATTGGCGGCGCGCTTACGCGTCACGTTGACCACCTTGGCGAGCTCGCGCATGAGCTCGGGGCTCGTGTGCAGGCGGCCGGCGGTGTCGATCAGCACCAGGTCGCTGCCGCGCTTATCGGCCTCATCGAGCACGTCGTAGCAAACACTTGCCGGGTCGGAGCCGCGATCGCGCTTGATGACGGGGACGCCGGCGCGCTGACCCCACACATCGAGCTGCTCGATGGCGGCGGCGCGGAAGGTATCGGCAGAACCGATCACGACATTCTTGCCGCGGGCGGCCATGGCGCTCGCGATCTTGCCGACCGTCGTGGTCTTGCCGGCGCCGTTAATGCCTACAAACAGCACGCAGCTCGGCGTGTCGGAGAACGGATCGCGCTCGGCGGGCACAAAATGCTGCTCGAGCTGCTCAGCCAGGGCGCGACGGAGCTGCGGGGCGGTCTTGAGGTTCTTCTTGGCGGCCGTCTCGCGCAGATCATCGGAGACCTGAATGGCGACCTCGGCACCCATGTCACCCATAACGAGGGTATCCTCAAGGTCCTCCCAAAAGTCCTCGTCGACCTCGCCGCCAAAGTAGAAGACCTCGTTGAGGGCCTCGCGGCTGCGCTCAAGTCCGCGCGAGAGAGCGTCAAAGAATCCCATTATGCATTCACGACCTTTCCGGTTTCGCGATCGAGTTTTTGCGAGACGACGCGGCTGACGCCGTCGGCTTGCATCGAGACGCCATAGAGAACGTCAGCGTCCTCCATAGTACGGCGCTGATGCGAAATGACCAAGAGCTGCGTATCGGAACGCAACACGTCGAGCGCACCGATGAGCTTGGACAGGTTGGCGTCGTCAAGTGCAGCCTCGACCTCGTCCAGCACATAGAACGGCACCGTGCGCGTGCGGTACACGGCAAAGAGCAGGGCGAGTGCCGTCAGACTCTTCTCGCCGCCCGACATGAGCATCATCTTGGTGATGCGCTTGCCGCGCGGCTGCGCCACGACCTCGATACCCGTCTCGGCCGGATGCTCGGGATCGGTCATCTCCAGATGAGCCTGGCCACCCGGGAACAGCATAGCGAAGATCTCGCGGAAGTTCGCGTCGACCTTCTCAAACGTCACAAGGAACGCCTTGCGCATCTTGCGATCAATAGCCACCGTGATCTTGGTGAGCGCCTTACGCGCGCTCTCCAGATCGGCCAGCTGCTCCTCGATGTAATCGGCGCGGCGCTTGAGCTGCTCGTACTCCTCCATGGCAACTTGGTTCACGGGACCAAGGTTGTTGATCTGGCGCACAAGCTGGTTGAGCTCGCGCTCGGCGGCATCGCGGTCCGTGGGCGCGGGAAGCATGAGCGCTTCCTCGAGTACCGTGTTGCCATCGGCGGTAATGGCCTTAATGGCGGCCTCTACCTGCACCTCGAGCTTGCCACGCGCGACCTTAAACTCGTTTTGCGTGGCGGTGGCGGTATCGACCTTCTCCTTAGCGCGGGCAACCTCTGCCTTGGCATCCTCGATGGTCTTCTTGAGCGAAGCGGAGTCCGCCTCCTCCAGAGAGGCCTGGTCACGCAGACGCGCTGCCCAATCCGACGCGCGCTCCAGCAGGGCCGAATAGCGCTCGTGCATGGGATCGACGCGCAGGCGCAGCAGCTCGAGTGAGCGCGAGGCCTGGCGTGTTCCGCGGATACGGCGGTCGATGCCCTCCAGGCGATGCTCCAGATCGGGCACGCGGCCCTTCAGAGAACGAAGGCGCTCGCTCGTCTGGGCCAGGCGGACCTTGGCATCGGCGAGCTTGCCGGCGGCCTCGGAATCGTCACGGCGAACGCGGTCGAGTTCGTCGTTGGCTTCGGCAATCTGAAGGCCAAGATCGCTTGCCTGCGCTCGGGCCTCGTCACGCGAGCGGGTGAGCTCGTCCACGCGCGGGCGCGCAGCGCGAACGGCCTCGGCGGCCTGCTCGCGGCGCTTGGAGATGCGCACGCGCTCGACCTCGGCGTTGTTGGCGCTTTGCTCCAGGCGGCCAATCTCGGAGAGCAGCGAGCGGCGCTCGCCCTCAAGACGGGCGATCTCGCCGGCGGCATCGCCCTCGGCGGCACGCGCCTCTTCAACGGCCGCATTGGCCTCAACGACCTGATCCGACACATGCTCAAACACAGCAGCCAGATCGGGCTCCAGGCCCTCCAGCTCGCGAATGCGACGCTTGCGCTCCAAGGCACCCGACGCCTCGCCGGCGTCGAGGCCCACACGCACCAGGCCGCCGCAGGCGACGCGGGCGCCATCGGGGGTCACGTAAGTCACGCCGTCAACGACAGGCGCGGCCAGCGCAGCCGCCAAGTCGTCGACAACGTAATAGCCGCCGAGCAGCGCCTCGACAACCGGGCCATAGCCGGCGCGTACGGACAGGCGATCGACCAGGCGGGAACCGGCAGCGCCCTTAGCGGCAGCTGAGGCGCTCGCACCGCGCGCCACCAGCAGCGCCTCGCCCGAGGCCTTCTTCTGGTCCAGAGCGGCACGACCGGCACGCTCAAGCGCGGACGTATCGTCGAACAGCAGCGCATCGATATCGCCGGCAAGCAGCTGCTCCACCAGGCCCTCGAGCTCACGAGGGGCCTCGAGCACGTCGCCCAGACGACCCGAGACATCGTCGCCCAGTACACCCACCAGACGGCTCACGAGCGGCGAGCTGTCGGCCATGCGGGCATCGAGCTTCTTTTGACTGCCAAGCTCCGAGCGCACCTCGGACAGCTTGTTGCGCGCCTCGCTCTCGCGGGCACGCAAGTCCTTAAGGGCTGCACGGGCGACCTCGGTAGCCTCGCGCGCATCAATCTGGGCTTGACGGGCCTGATCGAGTGCACCCTCAAGCTCCTCGGCGCGGTCGCGACGGCTCTCGAGTGAGGCCGTGACCTCCTCGAGCTGTTCATCGATCTGCTCCAAGCGCGAGGCGTACATGTTGTCCTCAACCTCGGCGTTGCTCAGCGAGTCCTTCACCTTGGCGAGTTCGAGCGCCGCGTTATCGGCCACGCGCTGCACATCGCGTTGCTCACGCGTAAGCTGCGAAATCTGATTGTCGAGAGCCACGCGTCGCTCGTGGAGCTCAGCGGCGGCAGGCCCGGCGGCGTCAACGTCCTCCTGGGCCTGCATGTGCGCACCGGTCACCTCCTCAAGCTGCGCACGCGCGTCCTCGAGCTCCTCGACCACGCGACGACGCTGATGCTCGGAGCTCGAGATCTGGCCACGCATGTCGGACAGGCGCGACACCATGTTGTGGCCCTTTTCCTCGAGCAGGCGCATATCGGAGTTAATGCGGCCGACCACGTCTTGCATATGGCGGCGCTGCTCGCCCAGATCGCCCACAAACAGGCCCTTTTCCTCAAGCATGACCTGGAGCTTCTCGAGCTCGCGTTCCTTTTCGCCCAAGCGGTACTGCGCAAGCTCAAGCTCGGCGGCGCCCTCCTTGGAGCGGCTCTCCAAGTCGTTCCACTGCGACTGCAGCGAACGAAGCTCGTCGACGGCCAGCATCTGCGTAAGTTCGTTCGCGCGCGAGGACAGCTCTTTGTACTTGCGCGCGCGATCGACCTGACGCTCCAGCGGCCGCAGCTGACGGGCGATCTCCTTATTGATGTCGCGGGCACGCGTCAGGTGCTCGTCCATCGACTTAATCTTTTTGAGCGCACGCTCCTTGCGGCGCTTGTGCTTGGAGATGCCGGCGGCCTCCTCGATGAGGGCACGGCGCTCCTCGGGGCGGCTCTGCAAAATGGCATCGAGCTTGCCCTGGCTGATGATGGAATGCGTATCCTTGCCCAGGCCCGAATCGTGCAGGATGTCCTGAATGTCCATCAGGCGGCACGGACTCGAGTTGATGAGGTACTCGCTTTCGCCCGAGCGATACATGCGACGGGTGATGGCGACCTCGTCAAAATCGACGGGCAGCATATGGTCCGAGTTATCGAGCACCAGCGTGACCTCGGCGACACCCACCGGCTTGCGTGCCGACGAGCCCGAGAAGATGACGTCCTCCATGGCCTGGCCGCGCAGCTGCTTGGCGCTCTGCTCGCCCAGGACCCACAGAATCGAGTCGGAGATGTTCGATTTTCCCGAGCCGTTGGGACCGACGATGACGGTCAGGCCCGGCTCAAACGTCATATGGGCGCGGTCGGCAAACGACTTGAACCCTTTGAGCGTGAGGGACTTGAGATACACGGTTCCTCGCTTAAACAGGCTTCTTGTTGAGAATCACGCCGTTGGTGGTGTAGCCCATGCGGTCGAGTGCCTCGAGCGCAGCGGCTCCCTCGGCCTCCTTCTTGGAGGAACCGGTGCCGCGGCCCTGGCGAATGCCGTCGATGAGCACCACAGCGGTAAAGGTGGGCGCATGCGCCGGGCCCTCGGAGCCAACGAGCTTATACGCCGGGGGCTCGTGACCGTCGGCTTGCACGCACTCCTGCAAAAACGACTTGGGGTTCGCAGGATGCTCGGCACGCTCGGAGGCCAGGTGCGGCTTAAGCGTACGGTGGATAAACTCCGCCGCAACATCCCAGCCGGCGTCCAGGTACAGCGCGCCCACGAGCGACTCGTAGACGTTCTCGAGCGCCGAATGCAGGCCGCGCGCACCGGTACCGGTCTCGGAGGCACCAAAGATGATGATGTCGTCGATGCCCAGCTCATGCGACACCTCGGACAGCGTGGCGCCCGAGACAAGCGACACCTTCAGGCGCGTGAGCTTGCCCTCGTCAAACTCCGGATAGGACTCAAAGAGCGAACGGGCGACGACGGCGCCCAAAATGGAATCGCCCAAGAACTCAAGGCGCTCATAGCTGGCAGAAACCGGCTGGCCCTCGACTGCCGAGGGATGCGTAAGCGCCGCGCGCAGCAGTACCTTATTATTGAACTCGTGGCCCAGGATTTCCTGTGCACGCGTAAGTCGTTCAGACAAAGCCAAGACCTAGGCCTCCCTGGCGTGTTCGATCGCGTCGACGGCGTCGGCGACAGAGTTGAGCGAGAGCAGAGTCTCGTCATCGATCTCGAGGTTGAACTCGTCCTCGATAGCCGTAACCAGCTGCAGGCGCTCGAGCGAGTTGGCATCGAGATCGTCAAAGGTGGTCTCATCGCTAATTTCGGCAACATCGACGCCCAGAACGTCAGCAGCGACCTCGGCGATCTTGTCGAAGATTTCGGAGCGGTCCATAGCGCTTCCTCTCATAGTGAATGAATACCAAAAGAATGGTACCGCCCGGGCGGTACCAAGACACGGTTCTGATTCTACCCCACGAAGCAGGCCGCGAGGCACATAACAGCGCTCTAACTCGCTCTTACAAAACGATGCCGTCCATGGAGTTGGCGACGTTCTCGACCAGCCCCGCGCGCACGGCTTCGGCCGCCGCGAGCGTACCGTTTTTAACAGCCTCGACCGAGGTGGCGCCATGGCCGATTAGGACCACGCCACGCAGGCCCAAAAGAATCGCACCGCCCTTGGCATCACCAGAGAGCTTGGCCTTAATCTCGCGCATCTGCTTTTTGATGAGCAGCGCGGCGATCTTGGTGCCGAGCGAGGCCATAAAGGCACCCTTGAGTTCCTGCAGCAAAAACTTGGCAGCGCCCTCGGTGGCCTTGAGCGCAATATTGCCCGACATGCCATCGGCAACGACGACATCGAAATTGCCCGAGGTGAGGTCGGTGCCTTCGCAGTTGCCCACAAAGCCGGGAACGGCGGCTTTCATGGCCGGGAAGCAGGCCTTGGTAAAGTTGGAACCCTTCTCGTCCTCGGTGCCATTGGCAAGCAGGCCCACGCGGGGATGCTCGATGCCCAGGACGACGCGGGCATAGGCGCTACCCATCTGGGCAAAACGCACCATGTCATCGACCTCGACATCGGGGTTGGCGCCCATATCGCACAGCACCGTCAGACCGCCGGCGCGATTGGGCAGCGCATTGGTCAGACAGGGACGCACCGGCTGCTTCTTGCCTTCGGCCATATATCTAAACGGCGTCACATAGGCGGTGGCGGCAGCGGTCATGGCACCGGTCGAGCCGGCGGAGAAGAACGCGTCCGCGTTGCCCTTTTTGATGGCGCGGCAGGCAAGCACGATCGACGATTTACGCTTGGTCATCACGGCGCGAATGGGATCGTCATCCATGGCGATAACGTCGGGTGCCTCAAGAGCCTCAACACGTGCATGGGAAGCAGCAAAGGGATTGACAATTTCAGCGGGGCCAGCTGCCAAGACCTCGATATCGGGATCGGCGGCAAGCGCAGCCTCGATACCATCGAGAACAACCTGAGGTTTCTCGTCTCCGCCCACAACGTCTACACAAACGCGAACGTTACTCATATACATGCTCCTTATACAAAAATGGCCGACTCATTGAGCCGGCCATTGTGGTTCCATTTGGAACGGCATCGCATCCAGAGTATACCGTTACTCGGTAACGATAACCTCGCGGTCCTTGTAGAAACCGCAGCTGGGGCACACGTGGTGCGGAAGCTTGACAGCGCCGCAACGGGGGCACGTGGACTGAGCCGCAGCCGAAATCTTCATGTTGGCGGAACGACGGGTGTGAGTGCGGATACGACCCTGCTTTTGTTTAGGTACGGGCATAGTGACCTTCCTTATGAACTATCCAGTGTGGCGATTACGCGCAAGTAGCGATACTACCACAGTTTTACTCATCGAGCTTGAGATTCTTCAATGCTGCAAATGGATTTTCCGTGGCAGCGGCCCATTCTGCCTCTGCCTGTGCGGCGCAATCGCATTGCTCGACGTTGAGATTGCAACCGCAAGTGGGACACAGACCGCGGCAATCGGGCTTGCAGAGCACCACAAACGGCGTGTCCATGACGACCGCGTCGTTGATGGGCTCACCCAGATCGACGATGCGGTCCTCACCCAGGAGCTCGTAGCCGTCCTCGAAGGCCTCGGGATCCTCGGGCTCCTCGAAGAGGTAGAACTCCTCGATCTCGCCGGCGATATCAAACGAAGCGGGCTCCAGGCAACGGTCGCACTCGCCGGTGGCGTGCGCGCGGACCATGCCCGTGAGCAAGACACCGGTACCGGCATTGGTAAAGACAACGTCGTAGTCGATGCCGTCCTGTAGCTGGTACTCCTTCTCGCCCACCGTGTAGGTGGCGACATCGACCTTGCCGGTCAGCGGATACGAATCTCCGGGAAACTCAAGCTGCTCGGAAAGATCGACGGTAACGCTCGGGAACTCAGCCATTACCACTGACC
>ERZ1034984.3387-NODE-3387-length-11606-cov-3.565665_pt1 | contig 11606 bp, 3 predicted proteins | sample MGYA00520589_ERZ1034984 | MGnify/ENA primary metagenome ERZ1034984 (study PRJEB33766, sample SAMN09781790) | gut metagenome | biome: gut microbiome | host: Homo sapiens | place: Madagascar | study: EMG produced TPA metagenomics assembly of the PRJNA485056 data... | reverse complement strand
ATATAAAGCTCCTTGTTGCCTTTCAAAATAAAATTCCTGCCCATGCCGAGCGTTTTATACGGTCTGCCGTTATAGATCGCTTCGCCGAACAAATCCATCCATTTTCCCATTTTCGCCATCAGTGCCTTTTCCATATCGCCGATTCTGCCCTGCGCCTCCGGGCCGATATTCAAAAGATAATTTGCGCCTGCCTTACGACATTCGCAAAGATTTTCAATCAGCGTCCGAGGCGACTTATAATTAAAATCCCCCAGTCCACAGCCCCAATGATCATTGATTGTTTCGCACATTTCGCTTGCAAGGTACTTTTCCATTCCCGTTCTGTCCATCGGGGTCGGTTTGCCCTGCTCAAAGGTTACGGAATCAATTTCGGGATTCCCCAGCTTTCCTCTTTCCTTTAGCCCGGTATTATTCACAATAATAGCGTCCGGCTGATACTTTCGGATCGTTGCATAAAGAACATCCTCCTGCCAGTCGGCGTCCGGCTTATCCCAATTTCCATCAAACCAAAAGCCGCCGATTTTTCCATAATTCCGGCAAAGAATCTCTATGCTTTTCCGCAGATATTCCAAATAAGCCTTGAAATCGTTTTTATAGAGCGGACACCGCCAATCCAAAGTCGTATGATAAAAAAACGGAACGATTTTGTATTTATTGCACGCGTCAACAAATTCCCGAATGAGATCGCGCCCGGCGGCACTGTGCGGCGCATCAAACGAATTTAAACCGCAGGTATCGTAAAGCGAAAATCCGTCATGATGTCTGGTTGTCAGCGTTATGTATTTGCAGCCTGCATTTTTCGCCGTAAGAACCAGCTCCTCCGCGTCAAAATCCTCTGCCGTAAAGGTTTCCGCCAGTTTCTCATAATCCTGCATATCCATCTGTTCAATATTGTAAACCCATTCTCCGCGCCCCGTCTGAGAATAAATTCCCCAATGAACAAACATTCCAAAGCCCAACTGCTCAAAATCCTTAATATACTGTTTTGCTATCGGTACCGTCATAAAATTCCTCCATTTTCTCCGCCCGAAAGAGCGGTATAAATTGAAGTCGACTGCACTCAAGTCCGTCAGCCGACTCTCCGTTATCTGTAAGCATAAATCGCGTCTAAACGCATATCGTGCGTATGGAACACAATGTCATAAGCATCGCCGAAATCATTGATATTCTCCGCATAAAGAAGTCCTCCCGGCTCAACCGTTTCAAATGTTCCCGTATTCGTATCATACACCAAAACGTCCTTCCCCTGCGTTTCCAATACGGCATAACTGTTTTGATCCTGCAAGTCAAAAGACGTATCAAACTTCACGCGCATAACCTCGTCCTGATATGCATATGCCTTTCCGTATGAAAAATGGCTTTGCCCTACGTTCATATAACTTCTGTAATAATGATATTCATTATAGAGTCCCTCGGAATTGGTATAAGAAAAGATTCGCTCCAGTTTCATGCACTTACTGTCATTGAGCTGATATTTGATAATATCCCCCTTTTGTAATTGGGAAAGATCCATTTTCTCAAATCCCGTTCCCGTCCAATCCTTTACAGCCAAATCCGAATCCAGTACCAGAGATATCGGTCCGCTCGGACTGTAGCCGTTTAGCTGACGGCAGACCTCCCCGTCATAAACAACCTCTGTGATTGAATTGTACATCATTCCGCCGCCAATTTCCGTTTCGGTTTCATAGTCATAATCAACCGACTTGTAAACCACAACCATGTCCGTTGCACCCGCCGAATTACAGTTATAAGCTTCGACATTGTAGGACTCCCAATAATCTGCAATATTCCTGTCCGAAACCACAAAAGAACCGGCTTCATCGGGAATTTTATCAATTCCGTTTTGCTTTCTGGTTCTGACAGTCAGAACTCTGGCATTACTGCTCATAACAAATTTATGGCTCATATCGTATTTACCGCTTTTTATGATAAAGTCGCTTCCCTTGACGCTCATCCGCAGTGAAGACTCCGCATCCTCTGCACCGTCATTATAAATCCAGGTATCAATATAGCATATTTCACCGTCGTTGTTTTCACGATATTTAAAAAGCTGCGGAACGACATTTTCCTCTTGGATGCCGCTGCTGTTTGTCCGAAAAGCCCTTGCAACCTCCGCACACTCCGCCTGTTTTCCGTTTAACGTTAGCTTCTGCGCAACGGGTCTTTTCAGAATTTCCATGCTGTCCAAATCAAAGAACCTGATTTCGTATTTTTCATCTTCCCGATTATCAATCCCTTTGCATAAAAATCCGTATTGATCTCCCGAAAGCAATGTAAAATCAACGATGATTCCATCGGGTGATAAGATATATTTGTATTGTGCGCCGGGACGCATTTTACCTTTCTTCTCCAGAGCAGACAGCATATAAAGCTCAGCAGAAAGATTATATTCTTTCCCTCCGGTTGTCATCGTACCCCCATCTTGAGCATATGTTACTTTTTCAGCTTTTCCCGTGATTTCATCTTCCAGAATAATGATTTCAAAAATCCCGGCATCCTTGCCGACCATTCTGTAATCATTGGAAACCGTAATCTGATCCGCCGCCACAAGCAGCACATCTCCAACGGAAATTTCCGAAAAATCAGAAATCGTTCCGTCTTTTTTTACGGTAATATTTGCTTGAGCGTTATCCAATGAAATCGGCTCCTGCATATACCGGTCAAAGATCATTTTACGGTTAGTATCCAGATTCTTAACACGGTAAGTTATGTAGTCGTGCACAACCATGCACTCATAAATCCCGTCACCGTCGCTATCAATCAAATCTATGCTCCCGTTTTGAGGATTGAGCTGAAACTCCTGCGGATGTGAACAATATTTCCCGTTATAAATCACATCTGCCACTGGAGAAATACGGTACCGCTTTTTGGTGTTTCCGCTTTTATACTCCAATTGTCTGTCTGATTTTTGAAACGGCTCCATGTCCTCAGCTTTCACCGTAACGGCTGTACATTTTCGCTGCGGATGTACCCAAATTACCTGATCCCCCGAATCCGTTTGCTTTATATACGCCTCTACCGCATAGCCGATATAGTTTCCGGCATTGCCGGTGCCATCCATATATACATTTCCGTCAATCTTTACATTGGATTTTCCGGCTGATAATTCGCTCCCCAGCTCCGTTTTATCGTTTCCCGTAATCTTACCCTCTACGCGGAAAATATCATAATACTTTTCCAAAAACGTTTGCTTGGACTGATCGGAATACTTTATATTCCCCCGATCCACAGACTCTGCCTGAAGAATCGAAACAGAAGCCGCATTATAAACCATCGCATAGAATTTATCCTGCGTAATGCCCTCTTCTCTGCCGACTTCAATATTTTTAAACAACCCGACATCCTCTGCCGCCGCCCGATACCCCTCAGGATACCCTCCGCGGCTCATCGCATATTTCTCATACCCCAAAGCAGTCATAATAATTTTTACTGCCTGATTAAAAGTAAGAATATTTTCAGGATAAAAATTCCCGTCCGTTCCCTGCATAATCCGATAATCATTTGCCGTTACTGCAACCGCGCTTTCATAAGTATAATCGCGAATATCGTAAAACTTGCTTTTGACATTGATCGAATCCGCACGAACCGCCATCATCGCCAGAGCCGTTTCCGCACCCTCAAGCCGCATCACCATTCCCCCGACGTAATCATCCTCCTGCTTTAAAATCCCTACGGCATGAAGCATATCAAGCTTATACGGATCAATCGTCTTATCTGCATAGACATTGCGTTGTGCAGCTGCTGCTCCGGTAAGAATCAAAACCACGGTCATAATAACTGATGTTATTCTTCTTAACATGAAACAAACCATTCCTTTCTCCAGATTAAGTCCTCTATTGCATAAGCTTCAAAACTTCATTTAAAATTTTTGCAACCTGCGCTCTTGTGGCATACTCATACGGGCGAAAGGTTCCGTCCGGCATTCCGTTGATAATTCCCAAGCCGCAAATATTGCCTACCGCCTCTTTGGCATAATCGGCTATTTGCTCAGCGTCCGAAAAATCCGTCACCGAAGCCTTAAACCCGATCTTCTTTAATTGCATCGCCCGATAAACAATCGTTGTGAGATCCTGCCGTGTCAGATACATTCCGGCACCGAACTGCGTATCATTCACGCCGTAAATAATCCCCTCGCCGTATGCCAGTGCCAAATAATCCCGATACCACGCATCTTCGGGAACATCCTCAAACTCCGGCTGTGTACGCTTGCTCAGATCAAAACAAACTGCCGCCATTTTCACAAATTCCTCACGCTTAATATTGTTGTTCGGATAGAAATATCCGTCCGGATTGCCGGCAACAATATTTTTGTTATAGAGTGCAAGAATAGCGTCTTTCGCCCACGGCGCGTCATTCATATCCCGAAAAATCTCTTGATTCTCCGGCGGCGCTGTAGGTTCGGATACCGGATCACCCGGAGTGCTGACCGAAATATTTCCTCCGTTTCCGGAACCACCGCCACCACCTATCGGCTTTGCGGAATTTGAAGTGTTTTGTTCATTATAATACTTCGCAATCAGCTCCGTATACTTTGCCAAAATGTCTTTACAAGTGCTATAAGTCTCTCTTTGCAGATACAAATCCTTATAAACCGCATTGGTATCCTTCAAAGCATTTAATTGATTCTGTTGTGACTGCGACAGTGCAAAATATGTACTGAATTTTGAAATCAGCTCCGGGCAATCATTCCACACCTCTGCGAGCCGAAAGCTTGTAACGACACATTCTTCAGCGGTAAATTTCAAATATTCCTCCGGTGCGCAAAGCTTGTTCTTTAATTTCTCGCAAACCGCCAACCGGATTTTCTGATCACATTGCTTATAGAGGGTGAAATCTCCGCAGAAATCTCCCTTTTCCAGAATGTATTGATCCATCGCTTCAACCTCATGCTCAATGCTGACCCCGATAATGAACCCCAATGCACGGAATGAATACTGCATATCGGAAAGGCTCTTATATCCGCCGTTGGGACGGCTTTCCACGAACAGCTCCGCAAGCTTTTCTTTTTGCGACTCTGAAAATCCGTTATAAAAATATTCATCAAAATTCAACTCGTTTTTATATTCCTCAAACCCTTTCAGAATATCCGCAGCCGCTGTTTTCGTATTCAGAAACTCATACCCCAAAACAGACTTCTTTTGATTGGAATATGCAAAATCCCGATACAAGCCCTCGCGGTTATCCGCATAAATAAATACTCTGTATGTTCCGCTATCCAGATCGGACGGCAGCTTTAATGATTGATTGAATTGTATTTTTCCGCCGCTTGCCGCCGTTGAGGTCTGACCGATGGCATAGGTCTTTTGCTCTAAGATCGTTTCCGTATAGGACAAGCTTGAAACGGTTGTATCGGTAATACAAAAGCTCACCTGATAAAGATTATCAGTTTCTCCGCTGATCTGAACCGATCCGTTCAAAATATCATTTTTCACTTCAATATTGCTGAACACCGCGCCATGAGCAACCGTTGCCCAGGCAATTACGCAAGCTGCGGTAAAAATCATCATTCTTATTTTTTTTATTATTTTCATTGTCTTCCTCACAGATTTCATCGTTTTTCAAGAAAACCGTCAATTGTGATTTCACTGCCCATTGATTTCGGATTGCACCTCTCGGCAATTCTGATTGTCAGCAAATGCTCCGTATCCTTTAGATCATCCTGCAAAATCACATACGACAACCGCGCATATTTATACGCCAGCTCATCATAAGCGTCCAAATACACCCAATCGCCATTGTCTATTTTATATTCAATTGCGCCGGACTTGGGCGAAACCTCCCACATCAGTCCAATGGATGTTCCGCTGAACCGGACTTGCATGGAACTGCCTTTTTGGTTGGAGGAAATTGAAGCCTCACTCCCACTCCAGCCTTCAGTACATTCTGCCGCCTTTGTGCTTATCATCCGATATTCGTTCTTTTGACTAAAGATTGCATCCTTGACTTTCCTGCTGTATAAATTGTTGTTGTTTTGAATCGTATCCGCAAAAAACTCTGCTATACGATCGCCATACAACGCCGCCGATTTTTCGGTAAGCTGCATATTCTGGATAAAATAGTCCGTCAGCGCCGCACCGCTTTGTTGGTAATCCTCATACAAAGCTTTCCCCAAATCCAAAAATGCAACATCATAATAGTGTGCCATATCCGTATAAATCTTTGTCAAAAACGGCTGTTTTCCCGTTTGATACACATCCGCCATTTTACTGCTTAGGCTATTGAGCAGCACAATATCCGTATCCTTTTGATGCTCCATCACACGCCGTATGATATTTTCAAGATTTTTAGCGGACTTTTCCGGTGTATTCATCTCAAAATCACAAACCGAAAAATCAATCAATACCAAATCGGGCGAATATGCCAGAACCTCATTGTCAAGCCGATATAACCCCAATGTACTGTCCGTACCGTTTAACTCCGCGTCAATCAGTTCCGTCTGCACATTCGGATAATTTTCATTAAACCAACTGATAATACGCTGCTTGAGCGGCTTAACCACCGGATAATCCGTATCTGCTCCCCGCATAAAGCTGCTGCCGAAATATGCAATCTTGATTTTTTCGTTCGCCCGAAGCTTTTTTACCGTATTTGCCAGATACCCGTTCATTCGGTCATTGTCAATATAGAACAGATTATAATCCTTCAAAAATTCGGTTTTCAGTCCAAAAGTCTCCGTCACAAAATTTGCACTCACCATCAGACTCCCCTCGCGATATACGGGTTTATTTTTCTGAAGCTTTACAATATCATTCCAATATGCAATTTCAGAATCGGGAATGACTTTGAGCGCGTTCACACCCTTCGTCAGCATAAAGCTGCCGTCCGGTAAAAAGGAATACTCCGCCCCGATCACCTCCGCCAAAAGATCTGCCCGGCAAATCAATTCGGAATTTTCAAAGTACGGTTCAGGCACTCCCTGTATATTGCCCGATCCGGCATTAAACACTAACTTGCCGTCCGGATTGCTGAAAAACTTATTTTTGTCCTTATAGGAAATCTCCTTATCCGAATCGTATTTCAAAATAGAGAACTCATCCAGATAATATTTGATCGTGTCCGTACCGTTTCCGCCAAGAACATAGAAAATCTTTTCGTTGGTGCTTTCATCATCACGAACCTCATACTCTGCTGTCAGCTTTGTCCATTGATCGCCGATGATCAGTTCATCCGATAACGGTCTTGACCTATATTTTCCGTTGACGTTTTCCGCCACCATATACCGAAACGGCATTTTTCTTTCCGGACTTTTGATATAAGCGCTCAGCTTATATTGCTTCCCTTCTTCTACCGTATACTTCTGTCCGACATAGCCATCCGCACGTTCGGTTAAAACCAATGCCGCACCATAGGTATTATTGCACCCGTCCTTGACATATCTCATTCGGGCATGTTCCGAATAATAACCGTCCGTATTCATATCAAATCCCATATTCACCGCGGTTTCCGCCTCACTGTACTGCGTTCCGACATAATGATAAGAGGGATTTTGATAGGATATTTTTAAATCATCAATATAATAGGTCTTCCGTTCCGCGCTCGCTAAATCCTGAACCTTGCCGTCGCCGATTCGGATAAAGATATTGGTATCGCCCGTCGGATTACCGCCGTTATATTCATAATCAAAGGCAATTTCCGTCCATCCGTCAGCGGAAACCGGCGTATTAACGCCAAAGAATCCCCACCACGGCAGCTGCTGACCGTAGGCACTGTAATCAAAAATGACCTGCGCCACATCGGACGCCCCTTTCACTTTTACCCATACGGAAAACCGATATTTGACCCCCGGAATGAACCGAAAATGAAATTTAGGGCAGCCGTAATCATTCATGACGGTCGTTTCCATGGAAAATTTACCGCTGTGCGATTCTTGATTTGTCCTATACATCGTGCTCTCAAAATCATTTTTCCACCCGTCCAATCCGTTTTCAAAATCCGAAAGCGCACATACGCTCTCAAATGCGAAAACATTTCCGAAAGATGAAGTAAAAATGATCATCGTAATCAACGCCGCAACGATTCTTCTAATTAACTTCATAGCCTTTTCCTTTCCTTTAAGTTTTCGAATCCTATCCCTCAAAAACGCGCAATCATGCTCATTGCCGCCCTATCTTCTGTTTCATCAAATTCAGTATATCATAGTCACTCTGTCATTGCAATAACGCGATTTTCATATGATATAGAAATATCAAGCTACCTTTCATCTATTCTGCGGAAATTGCAAAATGAATCGGCTGCATATTTAAAAGACTGTCCCATGCAAAAAGCTTCAAGAATGAAATCTCTGCATCCAATGGAATCGCTTTTTCAAAAACACCCTCTGTCACCGATTCTGTTTTTAAAAATATCAATTGATGATCCTTTGAATAACCTGCAACAATCAACATCGCCTGATCCGTATTCGCCAGATTGCCCCTGATTTTTACCGAATCCTTTATTTCCCGATATATTCCGTTCTCATCTGCTATCAGCTCATCATCGGAATCAAAAATGCCGATTCTTTCAAAACGTGCCGATGGTTTAAGCGGCATTGCCATGAAATCCTTAAACAAGCATGGAGCGTCACTATTGAATTTTACTCCGATGTCATGCAATTCTTTCTCTTTAAAATCGTATTGAGCGGTCAGCTTTTTCCAGCCGTTATACTCCAATACATTCGTCGGAATTTCATTCCCGTCCACCGAAAATACCGCGTCCCCTGTCGTTTTCACCCACGCGCTAATACCATAGCTGCCGGATTGAGTTGCCGACACCGTTTGATAAAGCGTGGGATTTTCTTCGGTCGGTATGAATTGTCCGCATGCCTTTGCCCCGTCCGGAGTGACTTGCTCCTGATTATTCAATGCAGAAAATGCCGCGTTCCTTTTCCAATCCGCGGTACTTGCCGCATTTTGGCTCCAATCCTTATCGTCTGCCGAACGGGTTGCCGCACCGCCAAATAGGAAAAACGGGTTTCTCATGATATTTCTTGTCTTTTCAACCTTAAATTCCGCCAGGTAAAAGCTTCCCGGAACAGCATTTTCTCCGGCATCGGCGGCATTTGCATACCGAAGCTCCAGCCGACTGTCAAACGCCTGAACCGAATCCGACCCTCCAAAGGCAATCTGATACTGAATATGCGTCCAGCCGTTGCTTTTTAGATCTGTTTTTGTCCAGATGGCATAGGGCCATTCCTCCGCAAATGCTGCGTTTTTCCCTAATGGAAACGCAATTGTTGCCAATTTTTTATTTTCTTCTCCTGCCTTCACCCAATACGAAACATCATAAATCGTATTCTTTTCAAAAGCAAAATCCTGTGATATGCCTGCCACTGCCGCGCTATCGGAAGAAAAGCGCGCCACATGGGATACATTCGGGAAATCTCCCGATTGAATCAGTTCTGCAACGCCTTCTGCCGCCGGATCAAAATCAATCCACTCCGTCGTAACCGCGTCAGACTGTTTCCAGCCCTCCATTTTATTTTCAAGACCGGTATTATAATACGCGCAGTATCGGTTCAGCTTCACCTCATCCGCATAAACAATATTTGTACTTCCCAGGGTATCTTTAATCTCAAACCCCACTTTATAGGTATCTTGCAGACGATCTGTTGAATAGTCGATCCATTCCGTACCTACGGGCGGCTGAAAATATGCCTGAATATCCGTCCATTCATTACCATTTGCCTGCTGCTCCCCAAAACTCTGCTTTACACCGTTATACTCAAGATACGGTACAACCGTAACAGAATCGTTTGCCGCGCCCTCCGGTTTGATTCTCGCCGAAAAATGATAATAGCTGTTTCTTCTCAGGCTCACCTGTTTTTCCAAGGCCTGCCCCTCTGACAATACCGTGATTTTTAAGCTACCGGCACTTGCGCCGTAAGTATTCTCAAAGCCTTTTTCAAAGGCATAGGTATTGGAGAGATTGACCGTCCAATCGGTCAGAAGTGTGTTCGCATCATCAAAGCCGCCGTTTCCGAACAATTCCTCCCCATCATTTTCCGCCTTGCCGAAAAATGCTTTTTCTAAATCCGTTTTTCCCACGCCTGCGTGCTGCATAATGTTCTGCGCTTCTTCAGTCCAATTCCCATCCGATACAATAGTCAGCCGCTCCATAACCGATGTCGGACTATTTCTGTAATCCACATCGCTATCGGCATAATTATCATACATATGGCAGCGGACAATCGTATCCTTATGCCAATGCATCCACCGTGGCGTCCATGTAGTCACCGTGCTGTTATCCACCACATTATGATGCGATACCCAATCATTGGTACCCTCATCATTATAAAGACAGGAGGCTTTCTGGTATTGATTTTTGATGTAATTATACGCCGTAACACAGCCGCCCATGTTTTTACCTAACGTATAAACCGCACCGCCATCCCGAATTGTCGAAACCATAATATCATGCAAATAATTATACTTTATCGATATATTCTTTAGCGCAACCGTCCGGTCTGCATAATTATTCCATCCCCAGCCGATGTGCAGTGCGGAATAGGATGTATTGTAAATTTCATTATGATGTACGTTCATATCGCTGACCGCGCCCAGAGTCACCGCGGCAGCGCCCCGATAATCCAATCCGGTATCATGAACGGTACAGTTTTGTATTGTATTCTTTTCGACCAACCGATTCGCATCCAAGCCCAGAATATCGGATTCCTCCACTCCGCCAAAGGTAACCGCACCTGCCGCAGTATTATAAATCTGACAGTTTTCCATTGTACAATTCCGAACACCGCCGACCCATTGTATCCCGTCGCCGCCCGTATTTGCAATGGTACATCCGCGGAACAAAATATTCTCCGCTCCCTCAATCACAATCGCAGCGGATGCTTTTCTTCCATAGACATCAATATTGTTTTGATTTTCTAAAAAAGTATCAATCTCATTATGATACTGCCAATCGGAATACATAAATCCGATTCCGCTGAAAGTAACATTAGAAACTTTCTGATCCACAACAATATTTTTCAGCCTTAACAAGGTTGTAACGGACGGATAAAGAATCTGTGCCGTATTCATATTTTCATCGGCAGAGGGTTTATAGAATATCATCTGTTTTTGGGTATCTACATAAAATTCCCGTTCCGAATCCAGAAACTCATATGCATTTTCCAAATAATATGAAGTATTCTTATCGACAGCCGTTCCCCAGTCTATACTGCACAGCATATTAAAATCGTCTGCCATATTGATAACCGCGCCCTCCGGGCTTAAAACAACGGAGTTGATTTTGCAGCGATGATTCGCCCATTCTTCCGAGTAAACAAATTCAATATCCTCAACATTGCTCCATGAGAGCGGCTCTGTGTCCGAACACCGATAACCCGTATACTTTCCGCCGGAAACATCAAACGAAATCTTATCCGATAAATATCGGTCAGGTGTTCTCGCACGAACCGCCCTTTTTCCGTTCACATAAAGCTGCCGCGGATTGGCTCCCAAAAGCGATGCCGCATAAATGTTTTTCTCCGCGTCATAAAGGCTCCAGCCGTCAATAGACTGTCCGCCGCTGATAACCGGTGTTTCGCCCTCCTGTGCTTGCAGCGTTAATTTTCCGTTATTCATGAGCTTCTCGTCAATTTCAAGCGTATCGGAAATCCGATATTCTCCGTC